>JADEYI010000987.1_pt1 | contig 26430 bp, 40 predicted proteins | sample 8542331 | NCBI WGS metagenome assembly JADEYI01 (sample SAMN16510988, study PRJNA670497) | mine drainage metagenome | isolation source: biofilm near Copperflume 1 | place: Germany: Marsberg coppermine Kilianstollen | collected 2018-02 | reverse complement strand
GATAGAGCCAGCCTTGTGCGGTCCAGAGATAGGTCATATCGGTCACCCAGGCGGTGTTGGGCTGGGCCACGGTGAAGCGCCGCGCCAGCAGGTTGGGACTGACTGGCAGGCCATGGCGGGAATCCGTGGTGGTCCGATAGCGGCGCCTGGGGCGAGCCCGCAAACCCTGCGCACGCATCAAGCGGGCGATGCGCTTGCGTCCGCTGCGCTGGCCGCGCTCCCGCAGTTCCATCTGCACCCGCGGACTGCCGTAACGGCCGTGGTGCTCGGCGTAGATCGCGGCGACCGCCACCGCCAAGCTTCCATCCTGGCGAGTTCGCCGCGCCGGTGGCCGCCGGCCCCAGGCATAGAAGCCGGCGCGCGAGACCGCCAGTATCCGGCACATCAACGCCACCGGGAAACAGGCCTTCTCCGCCGCGATGAAAGCGAATCTCACGCGCTCTCCTTGGCGAAGAAGGCCGTCGCTTTTTTTAGGATTTCGCGCTCCATACGCAGCCGCTTGTTCTCGCGCCGCAATTGCGCCAGCTCTTCCCGCTCGCTGCTCGTCAGCTTGCCCGGCGCTCCGCGGCCCGCGTCCACCTCAGCCTGCTGTACCCACCGCCGCAGCGCCGTCTCGCCCAGCCCCAGCTCCCGCGCTATCGTGCCGATGCTCTTGCCACTGTCGCCCACCAACCGCACCGCCTCGGCCTTGTACTCGGCCGAAAACCTTCGCCGCTTGCCCCTGCCGCCTCTTTCCATGACCCACTCCTTTCGCACTTTCGTGCTTCTCGGGGTGTCCACGCAACCGGGGCAAGTCCACTTCGCTAAGGGAAGAGGAGAGGACGGAGCGGCTGCCCTTTCCGGGAGAAGCGACAGCGCGGGATGGATCTCGGCCGCGGGCATCCGTTGCGGTTCAATGGCCGGCACCGGCACGGCTTCGCCGAGCAGCAATTTGTTCTGTTCGCCGTACATCATGTAAGCGAGGTATTGGGCAGAACCGAATCCAATGACGAACGCCACCAATATGACTTCGGCGATCGTACGACCGGAAACAGACCATTTGCGGCTGACTATTCGAGAGCGGAGCGCGGTTGTGTCCCGACTGGGCGCTGCGACAACGAACCGGACGCCACCTATGCGAAGTTCATCGCCCCGTTCAAGCTCAGCCGAGCCCTTGACCTGCTGGCCGTTGACGAAAGTTCCGTTGGTAGAGTTGAGATCGGTGACCTGATAGCGACCAGACCGGAATCGGATTATCGCGTGTCGGCGGGATACGCTCGCGCTTTGGATGGGAAGATCATTGGTCCCCTCGCTGCCGACGGAAACCTCGGCCTTCAGCAGGACGAGCTCGCGTGGTCCTTCAGCAGAAAAGTCTATAGCCAGCAGCCGCCCGGTTGCGGTTGCCCGGGATTTAGTCTTGCGCAGCATGCTAATCCGTTGTTTTCATGTTTCCGCAGCTGCGCTACTTGATTGTAAACGACCACGTGTAGGATCGCCTTTCCGAAGTAATCGAAACAGTATATCTGCCAGGTGTCAGCGGTGTTCGCGGAACCAGCACCATCGCGCCATAATCCTTCAGAATGTCGCGTGCACGCTCTTGCGCGGGTGCGTCAGGATTGGAGTACGTGGAGCTGTCGAAGCCGCAGGCCTGTACCGCCGCTCCGTCGCGGCTCACGGTAAAGCCGTAAAGATGCGAACTCATCCAGGCTCCGAGTTGTAAAGTTATGGGAAGGCCGGTCGGCGCCTTCAAGCCGGGGCAGCCGGTCAGCGGATCGGGCCATTCGGCCCGAAATAAGTGATTCTTGATTACGGCACCATCGGGAGGATATTCGACCGGCCCGGCATACGTATTTCGGCTTGCGGATAATGGACCTGCATCGGAATTCGTGTCGAGCACCGCAGCACACACACCGGCCTGACAGTAGTTGCCGTACCCGACCTGAAGAAGGCGCGGGTTAAGAATCGAGAGACGGTGAAACGGGGCCTCCATCCAGTGGTCAATCGCCCAGAAATTAGAGGAAGGTGCTTTGGGCCCCGGCCATTCGGCAATATCGCTCGACTGGGCGGCGGCCAAACCTTCAGCGCTATACCAGGGATTGGCCGGGTCTTCCTCGCGCATCAGGGCTCCCAGATTGGTCCCGTTTCTAAAACGCTCCCGAAAGGTTTTTACTAAGTAGCGAGCGTGCGCGAAGTCGCCCTTGCTAAGGTCGGAATTCTCCGTCACCGAAGATACGCGTGCCATCGCGCGGTAGTGGTTCACTCGCGAGAGCCACCTGGCCGGTGCTGGCCGAATCCTGGAACTCGGGTTGGTAGCCATAGGCCCGCTTTTCTGTTCGACTCCGCCGGTTGGCGGTGCGGCGGTGCTGTGCGCGATGGCGCTCGCGTTCTCGCGATGGTAGCTCAGATAAAGTGCGTATTGGGTAGCGGCGAAACCGACGACCAACGCCGCGAGTACCAATTCCACCGCGAGTCGTGGCGAGAATGGTCGGTTACGCTCCGGCTTTGATGCGTATGGCGGCGGCGTTAGGGAGAACACAAACCTGCTATTTCCGAAGCGTAGTTCTGCGCCCGCTTTGAGGCGCGTTGGTTTTTCGAGCTTGCGTCCATTGAGGTAGGTCCCGTTGGCAGAGCCAAGATCAGTCAGCACGTACCGAGCCTTGCGACCGGTTATTGTTGCGTGTTGACGGGAAACCGTCGGATCGAAAATTACAAAGTCGTTCCGCTCGTCACTCCCCAACGTTCCCGGGCTTTTAAGGAGCTTGAATTCCCGCGTGGCCGGACTTACGGGATTAACCGCTAACAGGCACGGTATTAACCCTTTATTCCGCCCTCTGAACCACTTGGCCACGCCAGTTCCCCCGAGAAATAATGACTCCGGAGTTGCTCGGTAGCAAGCGACCATCTCTACGTAATCTTCAGGAGGCCGGATCGTCGACCAAGATTAGGAATCCTGTCCCAGGCGCTTTCCTTTGTCATCTACCCGGGAGGGATTAACGACAACGGACAGGTTTCCGGTTATTCCGAGGAGGAGGACCAGCGGCAGGGTCCTTTTTCGACCCAGCCACTAACAATTGCCTGAACTTGAGCTCGGCCATCATGGGCGGCCAGGGAGTTGCCTAAGGCCTTAACGACTTCACCCAGATTGTGGGAGAAGGCGAAGGAACGAACGCGGCGTACGGAGTCGTGTTCGTTCCAAACACGCAGTAGCTGGGGTGAGAACATGACCATTATCCCCCTACTTTTTGTGGAGAGGCGTCGATGAGAACACGAAGCTTGCGACTGGTGTCCTTACTGGCGATGCTGTTGCTAATGGGCTCGGTGGCGCAAGCGCAGTCGATCAAGCTCGTAGCGCCGGGTGTTGGTTGGGTGGCTCCGGGCGGCAAAAAGATCTTGTGGACCAGTGACGGCGGCAAGGACTGGAAGAACGTCGCTCCTCCCACTCCTAACGATTTGACGATTTCCAAGATACTTTTCCTTGATTCCGAGCACGGCTGGGTTTTGCTTGCCTACGACGATTATACTGTCGGCGCGAACTTCGAGGTCGCGCGCACCGACGACGGCGGCACGACCTGGTCGATGCAACCGATAGAGGAACGGTTCAGTGGTCCAATGACTCTGTCATTCGCGGATCCCAACCACGGCTGCCTCGGTTTGCTGGGAGCGTCTGATGGAGGCCGCACGTGGTTCTCTGCCTATAAGCCCAACACGCGTAAACCTGAAGAGTTGACCGGCTGCCCTGATACCCAGGTGACGCGCGACTTCGGATGGACGGTGGCAGGACGTATCAGTGATCGGCTCTATGTGACCCGCGACGCCGGAAAGACATGGCAACAGGTGGTAATTCCGTGATGAGCTGCTGGATGAGGACCAGTTGATAGCAGTTTTGGAGCAAGAGAAACGCCGGATCGTCGAGCAGTTCAGCAAGAAGGCTTGAGTTGCGACTGTGTGTCGCTCGCTCATGTCCGCTCCTGAGATGTCTGTGCGCGCGCACGCTGGAGAAGGGCCCGCGTCCGCAGCCGCGCCTCAATCTGCCGGACACGCTCGGCGCTGATCCCGAGCCGCTTTCCGATAACCTGCAAGCTGAACCCGGCGATCCTGAGTTCTGCCACCTGCCGCTGCCGTCGCGTCAGCGCTTTCGGATCGAGATGCGAAATCATCGCCCCGAACCGCGCGCAGCGCTCCTTGAGCAATTGCTCCCGCGCGCTCACGGGCAATTCTTCGCCGGGCGATATCCGGCCGCTTCCGCCGCTCGTGCGCTCGGAAAGCTGACCCGATTGCGCGTCGCAATTTTGTCGTAATAAGGGCAGCCCGGCCACTCGTAAATCATGCTCCGGCGGTTGCCAGCGATCGGTCCGGCTGCTGCTTTCGGAGCAGCTTGCGTGGATGGGGAAGCACCTTCCGCTGCTGCCGCCAGAGGCCGCGACCCGGCCGCACGGGTGTTCCAGTTTTGCGTGTAGTCAGCGGCCAGCTTGGGGTCGTAGATGACCAGAAGGTTTTCCGCGTTGCGGTGCTCGGCCGACCAGGTGTAATTGAAGCTGCCGGTGATGACGGTCGCACCGTCGACGATCATGATTTTGTTATGCATCAGTCCGGGTACCGTGTCCACGAGGACAGGGACGCCGCTCGAGGCTAGGCGGGCAACCGCGTTGGTATCGCTGCGGTCCTCACCGAGCTGTCTGCGGTCCACGATGGTACGCACATCGACGCCGCGGCGCTTTGCCTTCACGAGGGCGCTCGCGATCCGCCGCGAGGTCAGAGCGTACATCTGGACGAGGACCGATTTCCGCGCGCCGTCGATCGCCTGGACGACAGTGGCAAGAGGATCGCAGCGGCCGGGAAGTGGCGGCGAGAAACAGGCCTGAATTTGCTGGGCCGACGCCGGTGTCGCGGCAAGCAGAGCAGCGGAAAAGGCGAGGGCCAACAGCCTCGCCTTGCTTTTGTTCCCCGGGTTCATCCCCCCCCTCGCATGGGATTATAGCTTTGGATAGTGGCATATGTAAATCTGATTGTATGAAATCACGCATTTCGGCGACTGCGGCAGCGCGCAGCTTTTCCGAACTCATGAATCGGGTCCGCTACCGGGGCGAGAGTTTCGTCGTCGAACGCGGCGGTAAGCCGATCTGCGAAATCCTACCGGCCCGGCCGGCGAAGTTCAGTGGCGCCGAACTCGCGAACCTTTTGCGCACGCTGCCTAAGCCGGATGAGGAGTATCTCGCGCTCGTCGAGGACCTGATTGTGAAGCAGCCCGCCGTCGCGGAGTCGGGATGGCAACGCTGATCGATTCCAGTGTGCTGATCGCGGCCGAGCGGGGCCATCTCAGTTTCGACGACCTCTCGGCTCGTTACGCGGAAGAGGACGTAGCCATATCGGCGGTGACCGCCTCGGAGCTTTTGCACGGTCTTCAACGGGCAAGAACGGCGGTGCAGAGCCACCGGCGCCAGGCCTTCGTAGAGGGGCTGCTTGCGCAGCTTCCGGTGATCGCTTTCGATCTCACCGTGGCGCGGGTGCACGCCTCGCTGTGGGCCAACCTGGCCAAGCGTGGCGTTGCGGTAGGCGAGCGTGACCTGATGATCGGCGCCACCGCTATCGCCAAGGACTACGCCGTAGCCACGCGCGACGAGCGGAGCTTCCCAAAAATACCAGGATTGAAGGTGCAGCGGCTGTGACCGAAACGGCTTTAGGAGCGCGGCTTTGAATCCGCTTGAAGAGTACCTGCGCGATCTGATGGACGCGGTTGGCGCCGGCCTCAAGCCGCCTAAGGGTTCGCGCGCCGGCGTACGCCGCCCTTGACTGCTGTCGGTTGCCTGTCCTCTTCGAATCTGCCGAAGTTCAAGGGTCTCGAAACATACCCGGGCAGGCATTACCACACTGACATTGGCCGCACGACGGCGTCGATTTCACCGCCAAGCGGTCGGCATCATCGGCACCGGCGCGACGCGGTGCAAGCCAGGGCGGTAATTGCCCAGCAGGCGAAGCACCTTACCATGTCCAACCGACGCCCAACTTCTGCGTACCGGCGCGCAACGGCAAGGTGGAACCCGAGGTGGTGAAAGCCGCAACGCCGACCACGACGCGATCTGTGAGCGCATCCGCAACTCGTCCTTCGGCTTTGAGTTGTACTTCATCGAAAAGTCCGTGCTCGAGGAGTCGCCGGAGGAGCGCGAGCGCGTGTTCAATGCGATGTGGGGCCAAGGCGGCTTCAGCTTCTGGCGGGTCAACTACCAGGACAGGGTTTTCAACCAGGAGGCCAACTAGGTCTGCGCCGAATTCCTGCGCCGGAAGATCCGCGGGACGGTGAAGGACCCGGTGATCACCGAAAAACTGATCCCGAAGACCTATTTCTACGGCACCAAGCGCCAACCGCTGGATACCAACTATTTCGAGACCTTCAACAAACCGAACGTCCTGCTGGTGGACGTAAACGAAACGCCGATCAAAGAGATCACACCGACGGGAATCCGCACGAGCGACAAGGAATATGAGTTCGATATCATCTGTTCGCCGCCGGCTTCGACGCCATGACCGGTCCATATGACCGGTCCATTGACGAAGATTAACATCCGTGACCGTGGCGGCCAGTTGCTGTCGCAGAAGTGGGTCGATGGCCGGCCTGCTATCTGGGCGTGGCGGTGGCGGAGTTCCCCCAATACGTTCACCATCACCGGACCTGGCAGCCCCTCGGTGATGAGCAACATGCCGGTGTCGATCGAGCAACATGTCGAGTGGATCACGGGCTGCATCGAGCACATGCGCACGCACGGCATTGCGACGATGGAGGCGAAGCCGACGCGGAAATGCAATGGACCACGCATGTCGCCGAAGTGGCAACGCGTCGCTTTTCCCGACCGCCGACCCCTGGTACCTCGGCGCAAACATTGCCGGCAAGCCACGCGTGTTCATGCCTTATCTGGGCGGTGTCGGGCCTTACCGGCAAAAGTGCGACGAAGTCGCGGCGAAGGGGTACGAGGGTTTTACCTTCGCCGCGTAGCGTCGTGCTCAGAGAAAGTTGTAAACGGGCATTAAGCGGGGCGGACTTTAGCCGGCGGCGGCGACAATCTCACGCGCGCGCTTCAGGTCCTCAGCGATCTGAGTCGCCAGCGCCGCGCCCGAGTCGAACTGGCGCTCGCCGCGAATCTGCTCAAGCAGATCGAGCATGACCTTCGCGCCATAGATATCGCGGTAGAAATCGAAGATGTGCACTTCGAACGATCGCGCCGGTGGGCCAAACGTCGGCCGCATCCCGATGTTGGTAATCGAGCTTTAAGCCGGCCGGCTCGGACCTCGATCATTAAAACGCTTCTTCGCGGGCGACCGGCGCAACCGCCTTGCCGAATGGATTGATCGCCCGGGTGTCGTTTGGGCGGCGTATGCGGAGCGCGGGACGAGCGAAACGTAACCACTCAGCGCGGCAGCCGAACTGACCATTAGTGTTAGCTGTTCCTCTTCACCTTCGATGACATAAGGGACGTTATGTGCTATAAAAACGCCAGAACCAAGGGCAGGGCGGTATTCGCGGCCCGCGCGGCCCTCTACTTTGATTCTCGTGGCTTCAAAATCTCGAAGCCGTCCAACGGCATTCTGGACTCGGCTCGGCAAAGGGCCGGGAAGTTTCGGTCTAGACCGCTTCAAGCGCCGCTTGCAGGCGCTCGTCGACGGTCACGAGTTCGAGACCCTCAATCTTTTCCCGGGCCAATACGAAGGTCGCGAGATGAAGGGCATCCAAAGTTTGCAGTGATTTCCCTGGGGCAACTTGACGAGCCCTCTCGCACACCGAAGGGGTCAACTCCCAAAGCTCACATCGCGTCCACACAGCGCTGAGCTCGCGCTGCGCGTCGGCGAGCTTCGCTTCGCTGACCTGTCCGAGCTGTCGCAAACGGTGAAGTGCGCGGGAAGATTCGACTAGAGACAGCCGTGACGTAATCAAGGCAGGGGGTGCTGCGATCAGCTCTTCAACCTCCGGGCTGGTTCCGTTTTCTAGAACGGCGCGCACAACCGCGGACGTATACAGATAAAGGCAGGCGGACATGCAGACGTCACCGATCGCTGCGAATCTCGCCCAGAAGAGCGTTTGCGGACCCGGCTGCAAGCCCGAGGCCCTTTGCCTTCCAGGTCCAGCGTCGCTTCGGCAGGCTAGCGCGGGTTACTTCCCCGCGCTCGGCTAGCGAATCTAGAAGCCCATCGAGTGAATCCGCAGTGCCAGGCTGCCGGCACGTCGGTCGTAGCTCCGCCACCACCTCGTCACGATCGGTAACAAATACGGTCTCACCGCTCCGCACGAGTCGCAGGTATTCTGACAGCCTTGACTTCAGTTGCTTGACCAGCAGACCTACTTGGCTCATGGCTGCGCTCGCTTCCCGCGCACGGGCTTTAGTGGTTTCACCCTCGGCAGTTCGGCGATTTGAGCGCTCAGATGAGCTTGCAGGCGTTCGCTTGCCGCCACAAGGTCAGACTCGCTGACGATGTTGTAGCGGTCGAAGATGCTGCGGGTCTTGTGGCCGGAAAGAGCCATCGCGATGCGATCGGGGACTCCGGCTCGAACCATATTACGAATGGCGGTCCTTCTAAGGTCGTGAACGAGAATCTCGTTTTGACCCGCCGCTTTACACGCGGTGCGCCAAGCCTTGCGAAAGCTACCAATTGGTTGACCATCATCATGGAAAACAAACTTGCAATCGGGGCGCCGCTTTGCCCGCGCCTGCTCTACAACCTCGAGCAGCTCGCCGGCGAGTGGTAATACTCGCCCGGCTTTGTTCTTGCTGACCTCGGGCCGGAGCCGAACAACCTTTCCGTCGAGGTCAACGTCGCGCCATTCGAGCGCCTTCATCTCGCCGGCTCGCCATCCAGAAAAATAAAGAAATGTGATTGGGTCCTTCAGATGCGCCGGCAGAGCGTCCCTCACGGCGAGGAAGCCCGGATGATCCACGAACCCCTGCCGAGCGTTGTTTTCCGACAGCATCGCGATATAGGGTGCGTGATTCAGTTTTCGCGCCCTTACCGCCAGATTGAACATTCGCTTAAGCGCTGCAAGTTCGCGATTAATCGAGGCGTTCGCGGCACCTTCGCGCTGGCGATGGGCGATATAGGCCGCGATTCGGTCGGCCGTGATATCGACCGCTTTGGTCATCCCGAAAGAAACGCTCAGGTGCCGAATCAAGCCGCGTAATGTCGCGACCGATCGCTTGCCATTAATCTGGTAGTCGATCAGCAGCATGCCGGCCATGCCCTCGAACGTCAAGCGCTCCTCGTTCGGGCCTATGAATGTGCCGGCGCTGGTTTCACCGATTCGCTTTTTGAGCAGCTTACGGGCCTGGCTCTCGCTCTCCGAGCGCGCGCTTTCGCGGTGTTCCTTGCCGCGATAGCTATACGCGATCCAATACACGGGACCGCGCTTGAAGATTCGGCCCATCCCTCTCATGGGTTTGTACAATCAAAGTTGCAAGCGCGCTGCCTGAGCATGAGTTCATCCGCGGCCCGCAAGACGATTTCCGGCGTTGAGGCTGGGCACTGTCACCGATGGCCCGAAAAACCGGTTGCGGGATTCCTCGATCAAATAGATCAACGTTCCGATCGAGGCCGTGTCAACTACATGGTGCTTGAGTTTTCAACCGCGGCGCTTGCGGATGTACTCCTCGATTCCGAGCTCCGAAAAGCGCAGTGCCTTACCGTGGCGCACCGTGAATGGAAGTTCCTTGTGATGGCGGTAGAGCCAATCCTTCTTCCTGCCGAGCTTCTCGGCCGCTTGGTCGATGTTGAGGAGCCGGTCCCGCTGCTGCTGCCGGTGGCCTTCGATCTCCGCGCGCGCGATATCGAGATCATGGCCGTTGAGTACATTGAGTGCAGTAATCGCCTGGGTCTTGAGCACCCGTGCCGTGTGCGCGTCGAGCACCCTGACCTGCCAAGGGTCTGCCACCAACTCCTCAAGCCTGGGCACGATGAAAAGTCCCGCCACACCAAACCCTTGCGGCCCAAGGGGCGAACTACCGTTGCCCTTCGGTTTCCGCATTCTTCACCTCTTCGGTGGTTATGGATTAAACGACATTCGCGGCGATCTGCTCTCGCGGTAAGGGGGTCCGCCATTCGATGTATTTCGATGAGGCGTTGTGAATTATCAGCCCGACTGTCGTGCACGGTTCGCGAGAGATGAGTCAAAGACGGCGCTCGGCGTATTTCCAAACCCCAACGCATCGTCAAACGCTGTACGGATTTCGTCCCCTTCAGGGCAGATCTTTGTGCTCTTTCGCTTCTGTGAACAGCTAATCGCGGCCGATCAACGCGAGAGTCGCGTAGTGTCATGGCATGTTTAGACGTGTGGTATTGAGATTTATTCATCGTTATTAACTTCAAGCGTTCAGGACAACGGCATCGCTCGGCGGAGAGCCGAGTGATGCCGAAAAAAATTCAGGCGGGAATCGGGACCTTGCCGCGAACGTAATTCGCGGCCTTCCGTGCCTGTGCTGCAACAACTGTTCATGCGACCTCGTGTCGCACGAGGATGTAGTCGGTGGCGTGCTGTGCCTGGGCGGCGGCGTGGATCAGAAGCTTGCGATCGTCGCGGAGTTTCTTCAACCAGCCGGCGACATAGGCGGCCTGATTGGCGACGACCGCGTTGGAGATGCCAGCTTCGGCGCAAAGGAAAGCCGCTCCCATTTCCGCCGTTAGCTCTTCCTTGGAATAGACCGGCGAACCGAACGGCGCGGCTTCGCAAATACCTTCTCGCGCAAGCCGCTTCTGGTGGCCGACGCTGTGGATCAGTTCGTGCGCTTCAGTGGCGGCTTCTTCTTCCGCGCTGATGAATAACTCGCGCGGTGGCAGCGTAATGCGATCGGTGAGGGGCGAGTAAAACGCTTTCGAGCCTCCGCGTACTATTTCGGGCGGGTTAGGCATTCCGGCTATGATCCTTTCGATGGCTCCGATCGGATCGTGCTGATGTGTTTCCATCTTCGGAAGCTTGTCGAGTACGGCTTGCGGCAGTTCGCATTGTTCGAGGTTCCAAACCCGATAAAATCTGAGTAGGAATCGACGGCGCGTCTTTTTCTCGGTCTCCTGAGCGTCGAGGTCTTCCGGGCTCGACTTCGCGTTTTCGATTTTCCAATAGACGATCGCGGTGGATTCCTCGCCTTTGCGAATGTGTCCGCCAAGCTCGTTCGCCTGGCGCATGGTCAACCAGAATGGCGAAACGTACTTTGAGGCGGAAAGCAAAAACACGTTCACGCCGCGATATGGCTTCTTGCTCACCAGATTGCGCGGCAGTCCGGTCGCGGTCCACGGCCTGCGCCACGGCACTATTCCTTGTTCGAGCAGCTTCACGATCTTCTCGGTAACGATTTCGTAAACATTCATTTTTGTAATCTCCGATTGTGGTTTGGATGGTTACGGGAGAACCGCTTGCGCGGCTCTCCCGTGGTGGGCGGGAATTAAAACGGGATGTCGGCGGAAGCTTCAGCCTTGGGCGGGTTGCCGTCAGCGTGCTTGCCGAGCAGGCGGAGTTGCCGCGCTACGATTTCAGTCCGGTAGCGTTTGCCGCTGCCGTCCTTGGCTTCGTACTGGCGGGTAGTAAGTCGGCCTTCGATGTAAACCTGTCGGCCTTTGCTCAGGAACCGCTCGCAGGTATCGGCCAGCGGTCCGAAGGCGACGATCCGATGCCAGTCGGTGCGTTCCTGCTTGGTGCCGTGGCGGTCCGTAAACCGCTCCGTGGTCGCCAGCGAAAAATTGGCGACATTCTGCCCGGAAGGCAGCGCACGAATCTCGGGGTTAGCTCCCAGATTGCCGATCATGATCACCTTGTTGATTGCCATTGCCATAACCTCCATCTCCTTTTTTCGCCCGCTTCCGCTCTTGCGGCAGGGCGTGCTGCGCTTGGCTTGCATCCCCGCGCAATTTTTTTCGGGCGGCTCTCTCAAATCGAACTGGAGAGCCGCACGCGAATTTCGAGATGCGCGCAGTGCAGCGCTGCACGGACGTGACAAACGCAGTGGTCGGCGAGAGCCGATGGCGCGGACGTGCTAACGGAGCAAGCGCCACCCCTTGAAGCGGGGCGAAGCGCCTGGGCGCGAGCGGGGCAGCTTGCAAAAGCGGTGCGGGCGTGTCGAAGCGCGGAACCGCTAGAGGAATTGGACCTAAATGAAGCTCACGAAACGGAAGAGGAGTTTCCAGGATGGACCGGCAAGTTCAATCCGCTGAAGCCAGTCGCGACATGGCATATTTATTGGCGCAAACACTAGATGGAGGTTGTCGATGCGGGTACAACCGGTAGATTCTGGGGCAAGCTTTCACGTGATCAAGAACGATGGCATCCCCTGATTGATCATTGCGCGGAGGTGGTCGCATGCTGTGCGGCGCTCTTGCGGACGGCACAGCTGCGCCGACGGTTGGCGAGAAATTGGGGAGAACGAGGATCTGAATTTGGGGCAGTTCGCTAGAGGCTCTGCGCGCTGGTGGCATATCACGATTTCGGAAAATTCAAAGATCGGCTTCCAAAACAAGGCGCTCGAAGGTTCACCGTTCATCAATGGTCATGTCCGCGAGGCGCGCGCTCTGTTCAGCAACCGATACGCCGGGAGCACACGGCTGCACTGGCTGACTGACTGGCTCGGCTCTGATACCGGTTTTCCATTCAGCAAAGACGGTGATAGCGGGCGGATGGTGTTCGCCCGCGAAGCATCATAGCGCGCGATCTTGAGTGCAAAAACGGCGGCGTAGTTGCATTGCTGCAACAAATAAAGCCAACTATTGCGATGAAAACATCATAAAAACTAATTAATAATCTAATAAAAGAGCAATAATCTGTAATTCCCTCTAGATTGGTATGTTACATGCTGATAACTTTATTAAATCAATAATTAGCTGAATTAAGTGAAATCCAACCATCTAAAAAAGGAGAGCATTAAATGGCTGATGGCAAGGTTAACATCGGAATTGACGAGTTGCGCGAGATGCTGCTTCCAAATGGAGCTAGGGAAAAGTCTAAAGGCGACGACGCCGTGCGAGGATTCTTTTCCCGCATGACACTGAGGACCGGCAACGATGTTCGATCGCGTGTGTCACCGGGCGTCGAACAAAAAAGCTCCAGTGTCCAAGACTCCGGCCTAGGGGGGGCACAACCACCTTTAAATTGCGGACCGGCAGCTCAAGTTCAAGAAGTAGCCAATCAATTCAGCCCAGATTGGGAATCATTCCACGCTGGCCAGCTAGCACCCAGAAGTCCAATAGAAGCGAACCAAGGTGGCGGGTTCGATCCCACCGCGATGGTGGGGGAAATCTTTGAAGCTGTGGAGCCATTCCATACAGAAATGCTGCAGGTGGTAAAGGTGCTAGAGCCGATTGCCCAGTTAAAGCAGCTACACGAAGCGTTGGACCCCATACAGATTTTTGCTGAAAAGCTGGCCACGGTGGCCGATTCTTTGGGCAATCTGGAACCGGAGGTCAAGCGACTTGCTCACCTGTGCGAACCGATTGGTATGTTTTACGATCAGGTAGTGGCGACCAACTGCGCCTTCAAAAGTAAGACCGTCGAGCTGATCCGAACACTTGAGAGACTAAGCCTCCTGCGTATGCGGCTGATAGAGGTGGCAGACGCATTCGGCCCGGTGAGCAAACTCCACGATGATTTCAGTGGGGTGTTTGAGGTTTTCTTGAAGAATCCCGATAAGAGCGAGGAAGACACGGACCTGGTTTCCATGGTAATCGCGGCGGATGGAGCGTTCGTAAACTAGGGCGGTTTTACTTTGAAGCCGCGAGCGGTCCGTTTTCCGAGATTCGAGCAAAATTAGCGACGCCATCCGGGTGACCCAAAACCCGAAAAGCGAGCCCCGGATAAGTTGAGTTAGAAGCGGCAAGCGTGGTCCTCTGGACGAGATCGAGGAGGACACGAAGGTGGCGAAGAAGGGACATACGGAGGAGCAGATACTGCGCGCATTGCGGCAGGCGGAGGGCGGCAGCAGGGTGGCCGAGATCTGCCGCGAGCACGGGATCAGCGAGGCGACGTACTACATCTGGAAGAAGAAGTATTCGGGACTGGGACTGAGCGAACTGCGTGAGCTCAGGCAGTTGCGCGAGGAGAACTCCAAGCTCAAGCCTCTGGTTGCGGATTTTTCGCTGGACCGGCACATCCTGCAGGAGATCGTCCAAAAAAAGCTCTAAGGCCTCGCCATCGACGCGAGCTGGGGCGTTGGACGCAGGCCGTCTTCGCACTTAGTACGCGTCGGGTGTCGGGGCTGATGATGCTCAATCGCTCGACCATGAACTACCGGAGCCGAAGAGATCCGCAACACGCGCTGCGAACGCGGATGCGGGAGCTGGCCGCGAGCCGGGTGCGTTTCGGCTCTGACGGTGCTGCTAAGACGCGAGGGCTGGGCGGTGAACGCCAAGCGCATCTATCGGCTGTACACCGAGGACGGGTTGGCAGTGCGAACCAAGCTGCGCAGGAAGATCGCGCGGCGCGCGCGGGTGCCGGCCCCTGGAGCCACACAGCCTAACGAAAGGTGGTCGATGGACTTCGTCGCCGCCCGCTTGATTGATGGGCGCTGGTTCCGAGTGCTGACGGTGGTCGATCAGTTCACCCGGGAATGCGTGTTGCTGCTGGCCGACAGCTCGCTGACTGGCCAAAAGGTCGCATTGGCGCTATCGCTGGTAGTCGCGAAGCGCGGTGCGCCGATCTCGATCACGGTCGACAACGGCACCGAGTTCGCAAGCAAAGCGATGGACGCGTGGGCCTATCAGTACGGCGTGCAACTCAACTTCATCCGGCCGGGTCGGCCGGTGGAAAACTGCTACATCGAATCGTTTAACGGTCGGCTGAGGGACGAGTGCTTGAACGTCGAGGTATTCTTTGCGCTCATCGACGTGCGTGACAAGCTCGAGCGTTGGCGACAGGACTACAACCAGGTGCGACCGCACAGCGCCTTGCGCGATAGCGCGCCGGCGGTGTTCGCGGCGCAATGGACAGAGACCGTGGCGCCCGCTCCGGAACCCGTTTCGGTTCGACCGGCAAAGCTCGCAGCGGGTAATTCACTGGAGCTACTCTCTTGAGTCTGTTGAGTGCTAAAACCGCCGGCCAGACCGGCCTTAACCGGATCACGCAGGCCGTTTCCTCTACTTCGACTTGGTATGCTTTCGCGGGGCAGGTCACCTGGTCCAATCCGCTCCCCTTCAACTGTCCAGTTTTTGGGGTTCACTCCAAAGTGGGCCAGACCGGATTGTAAAAATCGCGATCCATCGACTGAGGTCTTCCCGCTCGTCCACGCGGCCCGCAGGGCCATCGGCCACCGCGTGGTGTCGCTCGATCCCGAAGACCACAAGGCCGGCGGCTTCAACGCCCTCAACTGGATCGATACATCATCGTGCCCGAGCATCAGTGGCTTCGGTTCGCGCTGAGCGGGAGGCTTAGATAGCTGGCTTCGATCGATCGGGGCAGCCGGTCCCGCCGCTGATCAACCGCAGCAGCAGGCAACTACTGTGACACGAGCATTCGCGAGGTACTCGAGAGCGTCAGCGTGACAGGTGAGACCGAGGGTATTTGGAGTTGATAGTGGTAGGAGACTTGGACCTGCGCATCCGCTTGCGAGGGCAGATTGGCGTCGTTCGGCCAGCTTACGTTAACGGTGAGTTGCTTCGGATTCAGGTCCACAGCGTAATCGATGGCAACCTGTTGAATCTGCGAGGTGGTGGAGGGATTAGGGCCGGTAGGTGAATGTACGATTGCGTAACGTACCGCCTCACGGGCCGCCGAGCAGACCGTATTATAACTGTAAACGGCTAAGGCCATCTCCATGATACCAAAGATCAAGAGGAACAACAGGGTGGCAGCCAGGGCGAATTCGAGCAGGGTCTGGCCCGCCCGGTAGGACCTTCGGCAGCGCCAAGCAGTAAGAAATTTCACTGCTCAACCTGCATGATGGCCTTAGCCGACAGGGTGGTCGAAGCCGGGATGCCGGGATAATTCACTAGGGTGTGGAAGACCGCCTGAGCGTCAACCTCAACGAAGGTTGCCAGCGGGGCGTTGGTGCAGTAGTTCGCCGGACAGGCTGCCACAGATGATGCGGCTGCGCAGGTACACTGACTCGCCGTGGCGCTCAGGCCTGCGATGTTTGCGCCATCGGTTTTGGTGGCTGCCTCCATCCCGTTAGTGTCGGCGGCGGTGATGACAGATTGCGAGCCATACTGGGCGCCGGCTCGCGCCGCGTTGTTTACTCCAATGCTCAGATAGAAAACCCGGCTAAAGTCGGCTGCGGCCAGGAGCAGGAATGCGAGTATCGGAATGGCGATAGCCAGCTCGAGGGAACTTTGGCCGTCCGCCCGCAGCCCGCGTCCGAATTGTCCGCCCAACGCTTTTTGGCCCTTGAGCTTATTCATAGAGCCCGGTCGACTTAATCGGCGAGCCATTGGCAAGGGAGGAGTAATCGCTGCTGATGGTCACTCCCGGAATGTCCAGGCTGAGCGTGTCCGCGACCATGATCGTGTACGCCACTGACTGGGATTGATGCGCGCTAAAGCGCAAGGGTGTGGTGGGAAAATAGAGCACGCCCGTGAGTCCTCCCTTCGAACCAATGAGATTTGGGCGCGGGGATGAAATGCTTCGGTCCTGAAAAAACAACATGCCAGCCAAAGGGCCACTCGTTGGAGCACTTAAGACCACGGTGACTTGGTCTTGTAGCGCAATCGGTCGGTAGCGATAGTGGCCGCCTTGAGTATTGTAAAAGGTGACATCCGAGCCCTGAAGCGTTGCAAAGTCGTGGACAGTGAGTCCGCCGCCCTGCAGCACATAAGTTCCTGGATTAAGGATTGCGCTGGAAGAATCATTCATAAAGATCCCACCGCAGTAGACCCCTGGATACAACGTTGCGGTACTGGTGCCGTGCATTGCATAGTTGGTGTAGTCGCAATTCGAGCCCACCGCTGGTGGCTGCAGATAGGCGAGCGGATCGCCCATGGGTGCAATCCCGCTTTTGAGGGTTCCAGCGTGGATTCCCGCGCCGCCGCGGTAACCGCCCACGACCCCGACCGAAGGCGCGTCCAGGGTGCCGCCGTTGGTCAGCGCCGCTGAACTGTTTGAATCGACCATCACCCCGCAGTTGGAGTTGAGGCTGTCGCCGCCGTCGATATTGAGAGCGTTGGGTGCGGTGGGGTTCAAAACGTAAACACAAAAGCGCCCGTTCATGGCACCGCTGACCGCCCGGGTGCTTACGTTCATTGAATCGTAGCCGAGTAGGCGCAGGAAGTAGGTCTGCTCGGGTTGCGCGACGATGACCTCGACATAGTCGGCGTTACCGGCATATAGGCCGCGGACCGGCGGATTATTGACGGTTACAGTCGCGCGCTCGAGGCCGTTGCTGAAGTGATTGAGCGCAGCAGCGTTGTCCGCCGCCGAGGCGATACTCTCGCCGTTCCTGAGGGCAATGGCGCCGGCAATGGCAGCCGCGTCCGCCGCCGTCTGCATGTGCCGCCGTTCGGACCATAGCAGAGAGACGTCGGAGGCCAAGGCAGCAAAGCCGATCAGCACCACCATCGTAATAGTGGTGAGTAACAGAACCTGCCCTGACTCCCAACCTTGCCACTGCCGGCTGACAACACAGGCACAGAAATGCCGCATTTTCGCCCCTCCCTGCGTTGCAGTTTTGCCACCCCTGCGCCCCCAACGCAGCTAAGCGGCCACGCAAATTTCCCCTTTGGAATCAAGAGCCTGAGGCTCAATTAACAAAAAACGCTCGCGGTTAAACCAATAGGCACTTGTAGTGCAGACGCAAAGTCTATGCCTGAATTACCGCTGCAGACTGAGCGTGGCTTTGACAAGGATGACACCAACGCGCCGATTTCATATCCGCACCGAACCGGCTCGCGCGGATATTGGGGCTAAGCGGCGACGCCTCCGGCAGGACAATGGTTCTGGTGACGATGGTAGCAATGGAGTGCTTGCGCGGCCCTTGCCCGTTGGCGCAGGCCGTAGCATGATTTGTGAGATCGGCTGTCATTATTGCGATGCCATTTCCCAGCGCGGCGCCCGGCGGTTGGGGGTGCATCGGCCGCGCCCCGGGCACGATCATCGGCGAGTAAAAAATAGCCCGTGAGCGAACGCGAGCAATTCGATTGGATCGTGCTCGTGCGTCTCGATCTTCGGCAGCCTGTCGAGTACCGCTTGCGGAAGCTCGCATTGTTCGAGGTTGTCGGTAGCAGGAGGGCCTTACGGCGCCTCCCGCCCCTTCAGAACCGGACGTGCGTGTTTCCCCCGCATCCGGCTCAAGCCCTTCAAAGGTGCCGGTGATGACACCGGGTCGGGCCACGCAAGTTCTTACCAAGCGGCGGCAACAGGTGGCGGAACTGAGAGGTGCGGGGCTCAGTTTGTCGGCAATCGCAAGGCGGCTCGGCGTCGCCAGTGAGCGGGTCAGGCAGATCGAGGCGCGGCTACGCACGCGAGCGCGCTTGAAGGTGCGAAACCGCTCACAGCCGAGCTCCTAATCCGGTACGAAGAAGTACACGTAGATAATAGCCGAACATGATCGTGGACCCGATTATTATCGTTACCGCTGCGCAACAAGTTCATTTCGTGGTTTTGGCGGAAAGTGGTGGGACGAACTTCGGCGAACGGAGCGCAGGTTGCGGTTCGATATGCGTTTTACCGCTGGGATGGCGAAATGGGGTGCGTCTGCCTCTTCGTCAATGAAGCTAGTACGATCCTGGGGCGCAGGTGACGCTCCACGAGGCTGGCCACCACAACGCTGGTTTAGGAAGGAAGGCGCTGAGAACTGCGATCACGGATACCGGCAAGGTTGACCGTGGATACGCTTCGCCGGCGAAGCGGGCGTTACCTAATCTGGGTGGGACCGGGCGGGGATGCTGTTTGCAACGCTTTAATTCCGAGCCAGACGACGCTCTAAAACTGAGCCACCCCCCGTTTGGGTTAATGGGATAAGGGTCTTTGGGTTTAGTCCTCCTTTTTCCGCCGCCGGTTTTTGCGGCGGCGGCGCGGTATTTGGTTGGTCGTTGATCGGCGGGGCGCCGGTGTCATCGGCAGTTTTGCGTTTGTGGCCGCGATGCGAGCCGCCCCGGGTGGTCAGGATATGGCTGTGGCGGGTGAGGCGGTCGAGCAGCGCCGTCGCGAGCTTCTCGTCGCCGAAAACCTTGACCCACTCGCCGAAAGCCAAGTTGGTGGTGATGACGGTGGCGCGCCGCTCGTAGCGCTGCGCGAGTAGGTTGAAGAGCAGCTCACCGCCGGTGCGCTCAAACGGCACAAAGCCCAGCTCGTCCACGACTAACAGCGCGACCTTTTCGTAGCGCTGCTGCAGGCGGGTGAGGGTACGTTCGTCGCGTGCCTCGAGCAAGCTCTGCACCAGATCGGCGGCGCGGACAAAGAGCACGCGAAAACGGCGTCGGGTGGCTTCCACACCCAAGGCGATCGCGAGCTTGGTCTTCCCTGTACCGATCGGTCCGGCGAGGATTACGCTCTCGGCGTTGGTGATGAACTGGCAGCTCGCCAGCTCCAGAATCTTCGGTTTCGCCACGCCTTTGAGCGCCTGGCAGTCCACCTGATCGAGCGTCTTGAGGTCGGGCAAGCGCGCTTCGCGCAGCAGCCGGCGCGCGGTGCTCTGCCGGCGGCCGGTGACTTCGGCTTCGAGCAGCCCGACGCGGGCTTTAAAAAAATGGAAAGGCGTGGGAAAAACCGCACGCCTCTCCAGGTTCCTGCAGAGGAATGGAGGGAGGAATCTTCTGCAGAACTAAGTTTAGACTATATTAACAGGCAATGTCGAGTCAAGAAACCTTATAATTGGACTTGCCCCGCCCATGAAGGCGCGAAGTCAAGACTCCTAATGTTAAGGTTTTTCCTTCAGTTCTGTTCTGAAATCCAGCGAGCGTTTACGCTCGGCGGTGATTGCTGCCGAAGCAAGCGCGCGGATCAAGGGCGGGCTCCAGCCGGTAGTGGGTCAGTTTGAAATCCCACCTTTTTGATTGGCTTCAAATTCGTCCACGATCCGCACAATGTCCTCAAGCGACCACAGATGATCAGTAACGCCAGCTTCCATCGCGGGCGTTACTCGAAGCGTCTGATGAATATGGACGAAATTGTAATGCATGAAGTAGATCGACAGTGCGTGAATATGGTTTTCCAGCTTCTTTGAAAACGCATTCGTCAAACGGGTGAAGCGCCGGATTCCCATTCTCATGCTGAGATTCTGACGCTCGACGTAGGACGTCGAAATATGGTTAGGATCGGGACGACCGCGAACAACGTGGCGCTCTGTGCCAAGACAGACTGCGGGACTGTATCGCTTCTCACCTTCCGGCGCGGTCCCGTATTTCTTGACCAGCATCGCATAGTCGATATGGTTGGCGAACGCTCCATCAACCGCACTGAGATAAGCGCCATGGCCATCCGTCGTTAGCTGGACTCGGTTCGCTAGACGGCCTGCCAGATCACTCATAAACGTGTAGGCGGCGTTCGCATCGCGAGTCCCGACATACCATGACGGAACCAGTTTGGTATCGGCGCAAAGCGCCGTCCAGGTCCAAACATCGCCATAGCCGAACTGACCGCGCATCTCTTGCGGGACGTTCCGTTGCTTCGCATAGACGAAGGTCCAGATTTCATCGGCCTGAATACGCTTACAGGGTAGGTTGCGGAATGTGCGATCCTGATAATCGAGACAGGCGTTACCAGCGTCCGCAAGCAACTTCGCAACTGTGTTTTTGCTCACGCCGGTCATGCGAGTGATCGCGCGTATGGACACGCCCTCTACCATCATGCCAATAATTTGCGCGCGGCGTTCGCTGGCCAGCTTGTTCATACTGACCAGTATACGAAAGCGGTCTTGCATGGTCAATCGCTTTGTCAATTTTTACAGAAATCTGTAGCCAATCGAAGAAAAACCGACTAGAATATCAGCTAGATGAAGCAGTCTCAACCAGAAATCTGTCGACGCCAGAAAGGCCGTTCGGCTACATGTAGCGCAACTCAGAAAGGATGATCAGAAATGGCAACGGCAGGTACACCACCGCCTAATCCACCTCAGCAGGTTCAAGTCACGGTGACGTGGCACGGAGTGGAAGACCAACATCCGGCGATGGCGGCGAATGCGTTTCTGCTCCAACAGACCGGTCAGGAGTTTATCTTGAGCATCGGTTTCGCATCGCTCCCGTATTTTGCGGACCCTCAAGATGCCGCAAAGATGAAAACAGTCGCTGCGAAACCGATCGCGCGAATTACGATGGCCCCAGGTCGCGTTGTAGAGCTTATTCAGGTGCTCCAGCAAGGTATGGCTCAATATCAAGCACAGCATAAGCATTAAGGAACTTTCAATGGGTGCTTTAATGAATTTCAATATTTCACCGGACGCATGGTCCTCTCCTGAGCAAAGTTGGACGCTCATCGACCCTTGCGCGTCGCTGCAAGGGACATTTTTCGACACCGACCAAATGTTCGCGGTGCCAAAAGCGAATTCATCGAATCTGCATGTTATACAAGGACTTTCTTGGTTCTCAGAGTTTGAGGACCAGGGCGAGTGGAAGATCGAGCAAGAAGATCTCCCCGAAGGTGAGCCTTATGCAATCATCAGAGACATCCCAGTAAAGATAACGAGGGATGGCGTGCTTGATTTCACCGCTACATTTGAAGACGCGAACATTTCAATAGGCGGAATACATCAGCGCGACGCCTTTCAGGCTCTGGTGTATGAAATTCTAGATTTGTTCGATTACTTGGCAGCCAACAGCAACACGCTTGGACCGGAACCCCAACGACAACTGGCAGTTCTCAGCGAGCACATTGTCAAAATTAACGGCTGACCACGGCGACAAGATAGCTCATAAGCTTGATGCCCCCGCTAGCGGTGGGCGCCGCCACGATCATGTTCATGTCAAGTGGAGAGGTATGATTGTCGCCAGCTACGGTATTCGCCGTTCAAGTCACGAAGTTCCACACGACTACATTTCGAAACAGTTATTTATCAGCACTCGTCAAGCAATCGACCTTGCCCGCTGTCCGCTCAGCCGCGACGATTATTTCGAGATTCTCCGGTTGCACCAGCGATTGCCCAAGATGATCTGCGAATCATGCAGAACTGAAGATTTCGATCGTCAAGTTTCGGTCAAGGTATTTACCCTCGACGGCAAACCCCACAATTTCAAATTATGCAGCGACTGCAACCTTAAAGCGGAGAAAAACGACTCGGCAACTTGGGGTAAGCTGAGAGGCGCACATTTGCGTCAATCGTAGGCATTATCGATCTAATGTTTGTGCCAGCGAGCCTTCGCGGCCGCCCGCGCTATCTTCGTACGTTTGTCCTTAGAGACGCCGGTCCAGCGTGACTTGCCGCCTTTGAGACCGCCTTTGCGCCCCAATTCGACCGCCGCTGCATTCCGATTGTCCGCCTCTTTGTCCTCGACTTGCCCCGTCGCGATATCGCCGATGAGTTTCGCCAGAGCAATGGGATCGCGTGGTCGCTTTTTGCGGATATCGGCCATGCAACCATTATCGCACAGGCGGAACGCGATGGAACAGCCGGAACGAGCGCGCACGACAGGGCTGAAATTTCAAACTGACCCACTATCCGGCTGGCGCCGCCCTTGACCGCGGCCGCCGCTCCGGCTGGAAGGTGACTATGCAGTCGCCGTTGGCGACTGCTGCGTTGAGCAGCCAGTCTCTATTAACTGCTCACACACGAAATTCCTGACGCTCCCTAGGCCGGCAGCACGGACATCGGCCACCTGCGAACGGGTTCGCCATCACGCGGGTTTGTTCTCCGGAAGCTTTTCAAATCCAGTTGACTTGAAGCCTACTGATTTCTTGCTCATGACTCTCACCGGTTATTGCATCGCGGGTTGTACTGGTTCCGCGGTTTGGCTTCAGACTTCTCGCGGTCTTGCCTCTTGTGTCGCGACGAGGCCAGCGTGCGGTGCTGAACAGCGCGCGAGCCTGGTTAATCGACCGTCAAAACCGGCGGGGCATAGCAAAGGCCGCGAATGCCAATGCCACGCCCCAGTGTCATCGTGATAGGCGCCTTTGCTCGTGATTCCGCGAAGGCTTCTGAAAAGTAATTCCGAATTTATGTACTGATGCTGGACGTTTCGGCCGAAACCGTATTTGTAGGCGGGTTTCCCGTCGGTCATGACGAGCGAGACCTTGGAATTTAAAGTTAGTTCCCACGCTCGGTTGTCTTGCAGGGCTCCGGCGCCACGCGGCGGCCTACGAAAATGGCGGTAAAATGCATCACGAGCGACAAGGTGCTTTTGACAATGCAGCTTGGCCCACTTTGATATTCAGATTTGGCCCACCCTCCGTGTTGTTATCCGGCCATGTTTGCTACTCGCCGATACCTCTAAGCGTGAGCGCTCATATGTTTCCGGCCTGTCGGCTTGGGCGCTGGATACTCTTCGGCGATGCCGGTGAGCACGACCGGTGGCCGGTCGGGAAATTCGGCGATCAGCGACAGGTCGCCGCCCATCGCCTTGATGGTCTTGCGGAGCGTAGAAAGCAGGACATCGCTGCGTTTCTCCAGGCGAGAAACGCTGTCCTGCGTGATCCCGAGGGTCTTGGCCACGCGGACCTGGGTGAGCTTACGCGCGCGGCGCAGCTCGCGCAGGCTCATTTCCTCGGCGATCAGTTCGGCCGCGCGAGCCTCAATCTTCTTGCGCTGAGCCGGTCTCAGCTTCTTGATCTTGTCATTCACGTTCACCGCCATGGTCAGCTCCTTGTGCTTTTCAACCGGGCGAGATGGGCATCGAACCGGTCATCGGCCTTGCGGATAAGCTCGCGGTAGAAGCGCTTTCCCGCTCACACCCGATTTATCGCCTGCGACCAGCAGAATCGCTTCGCGCTTTGGATCGAAGGCGAAGGCCACCCGCCAGTCGCCATCTGCCGCGCTGAAGCGCAGTTCCTTCATGTTGGCGTGGCGCAAGCCGTTCAGGGTGTCAACGCGGGGCCGCCCCACCTGTGGCCCGAACTGCTGGAGCAGGCGGGCCACAGGCTAATATCTCGGCTTGGACCTCCTGGTGCAGCGCGTCGAACTCTGGCTCGAACTCATCGCCGATCTCGACCACCCAGCCCACCGCGACAATATGATATACAATCCATATGATATCAAGTTCATAGATGACGGTTGGGAGATCGCGTGCGGGGCGCACTGCCGGAGCCGACCGCTGCCGTTATTACCTCACCTGAAACGTCGGGCTGTCTGCGGGCCGGGCCCGGCGCCGGTCGTAGAGGCGCGGTGCCTGTGCGCGCCAGCCGTTCGCTTCGGCGCTGGCACCGGCGCCAAGGGGTCTCTTTCGCCGCCCTCTTTGCTAGACGATAAAGTCTGTTATCGTCTATTAAATGGACCGGCAGGGTGCCGCCACCGAATTGGCCAAAATCCCCGCCGCCGGCGCGCTAACCCTGCCGCTGCCGGCCGCCGCTGCGGCCGTCCTTCATCAAACCCCCAACGCCGCCTTCGCCGCCGACGAGTTCTTCCGCGCCAGCTTAAGCAACGAGCACACCCACCGCGCCTACCGCCGCATCGCCGGCCGCTTTCTCACTTGGTGCGGCGATCATCACCTCGAACTTCGCCAGTGCTTTTGACAATCCGGGCCTGGCCGGCGAATACATCGGCCGGCTCCACGGTTCGGCCCCAACCAAGAACCAGGCGCTCGCCGCGCTCCGCCATCTCTTCGACGCCCTGGTCCAGCGCCACGCCGTGGCCCTCAACCCCTTCGCTTCCGTGCGCGGAATTAAATACAGCGTCAGCGAAGGTAAGACCGCCGAACTCGCCATCGAGCAGGCCCACGGGCTGTTCCGCTCGATCGACACCGGCCACGTCGTCGGACTGCGCGATCGCGCCGTGCTCGGCGTCCTAGCCTACACCGGCGCCCGCATCGGCGCTGTGGCAAAACTCCGGCTGGCCGACTACCGGAACCTGGGCGAACACCGCGCGCTCCCCTTTCGGGAAAAAGGCGGCAAGGAGCGGCAGATTCCGGTGCGCCACGACCTCGCGCTCTGGCTGAACGAATACATCGCCGGCGCCGGCACCGCCGAGGAAGCCAAGGGGCCGCTGTTCCGCGCCGCCGATGGCAAGCGCAAGGCTCTGACCGCTTCCGCCTACCACGCCCACTCCATGCGCCAGATGATGAAGCGGCGCCTTGAGGACGCCGGCTTGCCGGAGCTGTTCTCGCCGCACAGCTTCCGCGTCACCGTCGTCACCGACCTGCTCAATCAGAACGTGCCGCTCGAATATGTGCAGTACCTCGCCGGCCATGCCAGCCCCACCACTACCCGCGTCTATGACCGGCGCCGGCGCAAGGTCGCCCGCAACATCGTCGAGCGCATTTCAATGTAAGGGCGCCAGGCAAATTCGTGCAGTTTTACACGCAAGGTCTGCAACCACTCCTTCCGCGCAACCGGCATTACCGCTTATCTAAAAAACGGCGGCGCGCTGGAGAAGGCCGCAGCCATGGCCAACCATTCCAGCACCCGCACTACGCAGCTCTACGAATCGCCGCTCCGACGAAGTGACACTCGATGTACTTTGAGCGCGTGGGAATTTAGAAAGCTTTCTCACAAGCAACGCGAGGATGCCTAAAATGCTGAGATTCAAAAGACAGTTTCCACCTGACCCAATCTTCATGATCTCCGGGAACGTTTACACTGCGATCCGGACGTTGCCGAGCCGCGCAATCTCGCGACGATGCTGGGGCTCTGCGCAAGAAAAACGTCGCGTTGGTCAGGCCGAAACCGTAACGAAATTCCGTTAAATAAAATAAATGCTCAGGAGAAATCACCGATGAAGACATCTCTTATTTCGCTGAACCTATTGTTGCTGACCGTAGCCTTCCCGCTAACGGCCCGTGCGGCGAGGTGGTACGAAGCGCGCTTCTGCAACGATATGCTCGGCTGTTCGATTTCCAACTGCACGGTTGCGGATAGTTCTCCAGCGGAGATTATCGATAACAACGGTGGCTTGGGGGGCCCTAACTACATCGAGGAAGGCGCAAACGGCATGGTCACTGTCCATGCCCAGAACGCTCAAACGTACAAAATCATGTTCCATGACAAGAAAGCTTGCGAAGCATACATCGCGCCGGAATGGAACGCTGCTCAGCAAAGAGAGCGGGAGCGCGAAAACGAGCAGAGGGAACTCGACAAAAAGTATCAGTGATAATTTTAGAGATCGGAATCTAACGCTCCAGCCTAAAGCCGGACACCGCGCCATTGCGCTGCTATGGTCGGCAAGATTCAAGCGCTATCAGACGACGGGCATCCACCTCACCCTCGTCGATTGGGTCACCGGGATGGCCGCGGATATATGTTCCCCACAGAAACGTGGAGATCTCGCTGATATGCACCGAAGAGTATGACCTTAAGGCCTTTGGGGATCATGGGGGCAGGTGGCAACCGGCGATGGAACCCAAGCAGAAGCAATCAAGCGCGCAGGCCGCCGACGCCGGAGGGAATTAGCCGATGGAACCATTCGCCAGGGCGCTCGAAGCCGTCGC
>JADEYI010000986.1_pt1 | contig 26462 bp, 21 predicted proteins | sample 8542331 | NCBI WGS metagenome assembly JADEYI01 (sample SAMN16510988, study PRJNA670497) | mine drainage metagenome | isolation source: biofilm near Copperflume 1 | place: Germany: Marsberg coppermine Kilianstollen | collected 2018-02 | reverse complement strand
CCTGAACACCGTGAACCTGCTGCGCGAACGCGGCGTGAACGTCCGCTCCATTTCGGACGGGATCGACCCGGCGACATCGACCGGGCGGATGATGCTGAACCTGCTGGCTTCCCTGGCCGAGTACGAACGCGAGCTGATCGTGGAACGCGTCAATGCCGGGATCGCCGCGGCCCGGGCCTCGGGCACCCGTTTCGGCCGGCCGCTCTCCGACCCGGCGGTCATCGCCGACAAGCTCGCGATCGCGAAGGACGCCCGCGCCAAGGGACGCACCGCCGAAGACGCGGCACGCCTGGTCGGGTGGAGCCGTGCAACCTTGTACCGCCACCTCGGCCAAAGCACCGGATCCGCCAAGGGCCAGTGATCGCCGATTTCCCTGCGGAGTGCGGTCAAATTCTGAACGACACATGTTCGAAGGCGAGGTTGCCTTTGACACTCGTGAGCGCTACGGCTCCGGGCCGGTCGGCGATTTCCTGCTCCATATCCAGGTAGTCGAACAGCCGCTCGAACAGGGCGAGGGAGCTGAGGATGGTGACGTTCGCGTTCGTGAGCTGCGTCACGGGCTGGAACATCCGCGTGAGGAGGGTTGCGGAAGCGACAACCGTGCCGAGCGAAGCAGTCCCGCCGATGACGCTGTGCCCGCCATACCAGTAGACGGCGGCGGGGGCGAGCGACCCGAAGAGCCCCATTGCCATCTGGAACCAGCGCCCCACCATCGCGCGGCGGACGTTGAGCCGCTTGATCTCCTGCGCCGTGCCCTCGAATCGCGCGATCTCGCCGTCCTGCCGCCCGAACGTCTTCACCAGCAGCGCTCCGCTCACGGAGAGCGTCTCCTGCATCTGGCCATTGAGGATGGCGAGCTGCTCCTGTGACTCGTTCACGAGCTGCCGCTGGGTGTTGCCCACGCGCCGCGCGGGGATGATGAAGATGGGCATGAAGACCACCGAAAACAGCGCCAACCGCCAATCGAGGAAGAGCATCAGGGCGAAGGTGGAGCCTGCTGTGATCAGGTTTCCGACCATCCCCACGAGGGTATCGCTGACCACGCCCTGCACCGCGCCGACGTCGTTGCTCACACGCGAAAGCACCTCGCCTGTTTTATTCGATGTGAACCAGCGCAGCGACATGCCCGTGAGATGGCGGTAGAGGTCGCGGCGCAGGTCGAACATCACATCCTGCCCGATGGCGGTGCTCAGAAAGGTCTGGGCGACGCCGATGAGCGATGTGAGTGCGACGGCGATAACCATGAGCACGACGAGGATGTTGAGGAGGGCGCCGTCCCCGGAGGAGTGGGCTGCTGTTGGCAGGGCGTTATCGATGATGTGCTGGATGAGCAGCGCCGGGGCGAGGCCGAGTATGGCAAAGGCGACGATCACAACCAGCAGCAGGCCGACCATCGCGAGGTGCGGCCGGTGCAGCAGAATGGCCCGCTTGAGCGTCGGCCAGGTGGGCCGCTGCGGCCGCTGTTCGCGCCGGCGGAGGCGGTCGGCATGGTCCGCGAGCATGTTCACCCTACGAGCGTAGCGCCTCCGGGCGCGCCAACGTAGCTCCCCGGACGGGCAGGGCGCGGAGGTGCACGCGCCAACGCGGCTCGAGTTGCCTCACGGTGGCGCGACACTTTTGGCATCGGGCATAATCCGGCGATGACACGTGAAATTGTGCGGCCAGGTGGCGTCGCCAGCTCGCCTAGCTACGCCCACGCTATCAAGAAGACCGGGACACCCATCTTCATCTCCGGCCAGGTCGCACTCGATGGCGATGGCAACGCCGCGGCCCAGGCGGACCAGGTCTTTCACAACCTGGGACTCGTGGTTGAAGCCTGCGGTGGCTCGTTCGCCGACGTCGTGAAGCTCACCATCTTCACGACCGACCTCGCCCACCGTCCGGCGATCGGCGCGGCTCGGGGCCGCCACTTCCCCGCGGGCGAGATGCCCGGGAGCACGTTTGTCGTCGTCTCATCCCTGGCCGACCCGAGGTTTCTCATCGAAGTCGAAGCCGTTGCCGTCATCGGCGAGTAGTCTGCCCGGCCTTCGCCACCGGCCGAAAGCGCCGGAGGGGCCCCCGCTCGGTCAGACGAACGACCGCAACGCAGCGGGGTCGTCGATGCGTATCCACCCGCGTCCGAGAGCGATCCAGCCTTCCCGTGAAAACTGGTTGAGCTGCTTGTTTACGCTCTCTCGGCTGACGCTCAGGAGGCTTGCCAGCTCGGCCTGCGTGACGCGGACCTTCACCGCCCCCAGGGCGTTGCCCGCCGGGTTAGCGCCCGCCAGTCGCACGAGATGCTTGGCCAACCGCTGGGGAAGGTCCAGGAAGCAGAGGTCGGCAACGGCCTCATCGGTGCGGCGCAAGCGCCATGAAAGGGTTTCCAGCAACGCCAGCGCCGCGGATGGGCGCACGGCTATCCAGTCTGCGAAATCGGTGCGTGTGACCACGAATGTGCGTGCCGGTGTCATGGCGACGGCTGTCGCAGACCGCCGTCCGCCGTCGAACAGTGCGAGTTCGCCGAAGCAGTCGCCGCGCTCCATCAGGGCGAGGGTGAGTTCGTCGCCATCCTGTGAGAGCAGGCTGATGCGCACGCGCCCGTCCATAACCACATAGAGTGCGTCCCCCGGGTCGCCTTCGTGAAAGATGGTGGCGCCGGCGGCGAAGGCGCGTTCCTGGCCGCAGGCCGCGAGGGCCGCGAGGTCTCCATCGTCAAGGCGCGCGAGGAGAGGCGTCTCACGCATGAGGCCCGCCGGAGTGAAATGAACTGAAGCGCCGGGCATAAACACTCCTCCGCCGGGTGCCGTGCCGTCCCGGTGGCCGCACGTATCGTAGCCAGGTGGGCAGCAAATGTCATGGGTCGGAGGGGGCCGGCACCCGCCAAAAGGTATGCGAATTCGAAAGGGCCGGGCTCTTGAAGGGCGCGGCCGCGGGTGTACGCTGAAACCACCGGGAGCACGCTCAATCGCACCGAAGGAGATGCTGCCATGGCTCATTACCTTGTCGTTGCCCACCAGACGGCAACGAGCCCCGAACTCCGTAGGCGGGTGCAGGCTATTCTGCGTGACGACCCCGGCGCAGAATTCGCCGTCCTCCTTCCCGCCGCACAATCCGGCTTCCACATCATCGAAGATGAAGAGGTCGCCCGCGAAGAGAGCCTTCGCCGCGCGGAAGAGGCGCGGGCGATGCTCGAAGCTGCTGGAGCGAAGGTGACCCGCACACAGGTCGGGAGCAGTCACCCCTACGACGCGATCGAAGACGAGCTGCGGGAGCATCCCGTCTACGACGCGCTCGTGATCTGCACGCTACCGGCTGGCATTTCACGCTGGCTTCGGCAGGATCTGCCGCACAAGGCGGAGAAGTTCGGGCTGCCGGTCCACCATGTCGTGGCGGAACAGCAGGTTGGCGCCCACGTCTGAGGTCCAGAAGTGGGCGAGGCTCCGGCGGCGCCCACCCTGAGCGGTGGCCCGCGGACTGGTGTCAGGTGCCAGTCCCCGTTTGCCCGGAAACATCCTTGTAACGGTCGCGAAACGCTTTCGCAATCTTTCGCTCGTACGTTCCTCATCACACGCCGCGCCCCGGCGCGTTTTCGTGTCAGCCGAGGAGGGGATGGAGCCAGCATGAACAATCCAATCGACGCCGGGAACACAGCCTGGGTACTCACGGCCTCGGCGCTGGTGCTCTTCATGACGCCGGGGCTCGGATTTTTCTATGGCGGCCTCACCCGCAACAAAAACGTCCTGGCGACGATCATGCAGTCCTTCATCACGACCGGTGTCGTGGGCATCCTCTGGGTGCTCGTCGGCTATTCGCTGGCGTTTGGGCCGGACCACTTTCATGGCCTCATTGGCGGGCTTGATTGGGTGGGCCTGCGTGGCGTTGGCCAGACGCCGGGCGGGCCTCGCGGCGCCATCTATGGCGTCGGCATCCCGCAGCTGCTCTTCATGGCGTTCCAGATGATGTTCGCGATCATCACGCCCGCGCTGATCACGGGTGCATTCGCTGAACGGGCGAAGTTCGGGCCGTTCCTCATCTTCACGGCGCTCTGGTCGCTTCTCGTCTACGTCCCGATCGCGCACTGGGTATTCGCCTATGATGGCTGGCTGAGTCCCTTCGCCACCAATCCGCTCACGCCGGCGATCGGGATTAACTCGCTCGATTTCGCGGGCGGGCTCGCGATCCATGTGAACGCGGGTGTGGCGGCGCTCGCTGCCGTCTTCATCTTCGGAAAGCGTAAAGGCTATGGCTCCGAGCCGATGGAGCCACACGACATCACGATGGTGGTGCTCGGGGCAGCGATCCTCTGGTTTGGCTGGTTCGGTTTTAATGCCGGCAGCGCGGGCGGCGCGACCGGCCAGGCCGTTAGCGCGTTCGTGAACACGAATGTGGCCGCCTTCACGGCAGCCCTCACGTGGGTGCTCGTTGGCTGGTGGCACGGCGGAAAGCCCAGCGTCGTCGGCGCAGCGGCGGGCGCTGTCGCCGGGCTGGTGGCGATCACTCCCGCGTCGGGCTATGTGCAGCCCATGGAAGCGATGGCGATCGGCTTCGGGGCGGGCATCATCTGCTACTTCGCCGTCCAGTTGCGCTCGAAAATCGGCATGGACGATTCGCTCGACGTGATCGGTGTGCACGGCGTCGGCGGGTTGTGGGGGGCGCTCGCCACCGGCCTCTTCGCGACCGCCAGTGTTAGCGGCCTGCCTTATGCCAACGGCCTCTTCCACGGCAACCCGGCCCAGCTCTGGGACCAGATCGTGGGCATCCTCGCCGTCGGCAGCTATTCGTTCGTCGTCACCTTCATCCTGCTCAAGGTGCTGGACCTCACGATCGGCATCCGCGTCTCGGAGGAGGATGAAGAGCTGGGGCTCGATATCACTCAACACGGTGAACGCGCCTACGCCACAGACGAAACGGGTGTGCCCGTCGGCGGCGGTAGCATCCTGCCCGCGCCACCCGCGGTGTACAGCATCCAGCCCCTGCCGGCCGGCAAGGTCACGGCACCATGACTCGCTGCGGCGCACGCTGTAACGGAGGAGACACATGAAGAAGATTGAGGCGATCATCCGTCCCGAAAAGCTGACCGACGTCAAAGAGGCGCTCGATGACCTTGGCTTTCACGGCATGAATTTCATCCAGGTGACGGGCCGTGGCGCGCAGCGCGGCATCGTCCACCAGGGCCGCGGTGGCGAAACAGTCACGGTCGACCTTCTGCCGAAGGTGAAGCTGGAAGTCGTGGTGCCGGACCTGGCGGTGGAGCGCGTCATCGAAGCGATCATTCGCAGCGCCCGCACTGGCAATATCGGCGATGGCAAGATCTTCGTCATGCCCGTCGAAGAAGCGATCCGGGTGCGGACGGGCGAACGTGGCGAGGTCGCCGTGTGAGCGGCCTGCAGCCCGTGCCCGCCGCCGGAGGGCCACGTAACACGAACTTCATACGCGGGGCGTGGCCTCCGGCGTGAAAAACGTCACAATAGTGGCACCCCGCTCGACCAAGAACTCAGGAGCACACCGTGACCCCAGAAGCAATCAAGGCCTTTTGTGCGACCAACAACGTCCGGTTCGTGGATGTGAAGTTTGTGGACCTGTTCGGCACGTGGCAGCACATCACGCGGCCGATCCATGAACTCAACGACTGGACGACGTATGAGCGTTCGCCCTGGACGGCAGGCTACGGCTTCGACGGCTCGTCGATCCGCGGCTTCCAGAAGATTGAAGAGTCCGACATGCTCCTCGTGCCGGACCCCGAGACCGCCTTCATCGACCCGTTCATCCAGTCGCCGACGCTCTCCGTCACCGCGAACGTTGAGGATCCGATCACGCGGGAGCGCTATAGCCGCGACCCACGCTACGTCGCCACCAAGGCCGAAAAGCACGTCAAGGACAGCGGCATCGGCGACACCGTCTATATCGGCCCCGAACTCGAATTCTTCGTTTTCGATGACATCCGTTTCGGCGGCGACCAGCACTCAGCTTTCTATTCGGTGGATTCGAACGAAGGCATCTGGAACAGTGGCCGCGAGCAGGGTGGCATGAACCTCGGCAACCGCCCGCGCTACAAGGAAGGCTACTTCCCCGTCAGCCCGCACGACACCATGACCGACATCCGCAACGAGATGGTCGAGCTGATGGAGGCCGCGGGCATCCAGATCGAGCTGCACCATCACGAAGTGGCGACCGCCGGCCAGGCTGAGATCGACATGCGCTTCGATTCGCTGCTGAAGATGGCGGACAAGGCGATGCTCTACAAGTACATCGTGAAGAACGTCGCCAAGCGCCGGGGCAAGGTGGCGACCTTCATGCCCAAGCCGCTCTTCCAGGACAACGGTTCGGGCATGCACACACACCTCAGCATCTGGGCGAACGGCCAAAACCTCTTCGCCGGTGACGAGTACGCGGGCATCAGCCCGATGTGCAAGTCCTACATCGCCGGCCTCATCCGTCATGGCAAGGCGCTGATGGCGATCTGCGCGCCCACCACCAACAGCTACAAGCGCCTGGTCCCCGGCTATGAAGCACCCGTGAACCTCGTCTATAGCGCCCGCAACCGCTCCGCTGCCTGCCGCATCCCGCTCGTCAGCCCGGACCCGCGCCAGAAGCGCGTGGAGTTTCGGCCCCCGGACCCGGCGGCGAACCCCTACCTCGCCTTTTCGGCCATCCTCATGGCCGGCCTCGACGGCATCAAGAACGGCTGGGACCCGGGCCCGCCCCTCGATAAGACCAACCTCTTCGACCTCAGCCCCGACGAACTGGCGAACATCCCGACTGTCGCTCAGTCGCTGGAGGGCTCACTCAAGGCGCTCGAAGAGGACCACGACTTTCTCCTCGATGGCGGTGTGTTCACCCCCGACCTCATCGAGACGTGGCTCGACTACAAGTACGAAAACGAGGTCGATGCCGTGCGTATGCGCCCGCACCCGCACGAGTTCCACCTCTACTTCGACGCCTGAACGTCGATCAACGCACCTGAAAGGGCCCGGCGAAGACTCGCCGGGCCCTTTCTTTAGGCCGAGTCACAGGCCAACCCGGCCGGCCACCGTGTCTCCACCGCCTTGGCGCGGGTGTCACGTGATTGTTACCGCCGCTCTCCCCATCGTCCCCATACGATCGCCCCAGACGCGGCCCGCGGTGCTGCTCCTTACCGGCACCGTCGGCCCGCCAGGGCGACTTCTCCTCGCCCGCACGCTGGACGGCACCACGCACAGACCGGCCGGCACCACCTCTCAGGGGCCAGGCGCAGCAGAGCCTGGCCCCTCCTGGTGTGTTGCCCGCGGTTCAGCACCGGCGCCCTGCGCGCGGTTCAGAAACGCGGCTGACGCTTCTCGATGAACGCGCGCACGCCCTCCGCGAAGTCGGGCTCGCGCATCATGCGTTCCAGGAGCCGCTCGGATTCGCCCACGGCGCTGCCGACGTCGCCATGAAGGTCGCTATAGATCTGGCGCTTGGTCTCGCGCATTGATGCGGGCGAGACAGTCGCAATCAGGTTGAGCGCATAGGTATAGGCCTCGTCGAGGAGGTCCTCGGCCGGGACGACGGTGTTCACTAGGCCCATCTCCGCGGCCTCTTCGGCAAGCACCACGCGGCTCGAAAGGAGGAGGTCGTTCGCCCGCGTGAGGCCGATCAAGCGGGGCAACAGCCAGGAGAGGCCGTATTCGGCGGGCAGCCCCAGCTTGCCGTGTGCCGTTGTCAGCTTCGCCCCCGCAGCGGCGATGCGGATGTCGGCGAAACACGCGAGGACAAGCCCGACACCGGCGGCCGGACCGTTGATCGCCGCGATGACCGGCTTGGTCAGGCCGAAATGGAACGCGAAGTTGTGGTCGAATTCGGGGCGCACGCCATAGCCGGGGTTCTCTACCGCTCCGGTGATGCCTGCGTCGTAGCCGCCTTTTTCGATGTGGCCTTCGAGCGCCCGGCTATCGGCCCCGGCGCAGAAGGCACGGCCCGACCCGGTGATGACGATCACCCGGATCTGCGGGTCGGTTTCGGCCTGCGCGATGCACCAGCGATATTCGGTGTGCATGCGCCCGGTCCAGGTGTTCATCCGCTCCGGGCGGTCCAGCGTGATGGTGGCGATGTGGCCCGCGGGCTCGTAACGGGTGACCTTTAGCTCCATGTGGGGATTGTAGCGTCACCTCAACGGCGTCGCGGCGCAGGCGGGCGCGCGCGAAGCCCCGTTGGCACTGGCGACCGGCTATGATTGCCCGCATTCTCGCATCGGAGCGTCCCTATGAAGGTTGGCCTGCAAATGTTCCCGGCGGACTACGCCATCGCTGTCACCGAGCTGGGCAGGGCAGCGGAAGACCTCGGGTTCGAGTCACTTTTCTTCCCCGAACACACGCACATCCCCACCAGCCGCATCACCCCCTGGCCGGGGGGCGCCCCGCTGCCGATGGAGTATTCGCACACGCTCGACCCCTTCGTCGCAATGGCCGCCGTCGCCGCGGTGACGAAACAGCTGCTCGTCGGCACCGGCATCTGCCTCGTGATCGAGCGCGACCCCATCACCCTGGCGAAGGAAGTCGCGAGCGTCGACTTCCTCAGCGGCGGGAGGCTGCTCTTCGGCATCGGCGGCGGCTGGAATGTCGAGGAGATGGAGAACCACAACACACGCGCGCCCGTGCGCTGGAAGATCCTGCGCGAACGCGTACTCGCCATGAAGGAGATCTGGACGAAGGATGAGGCCGAATACCACGGACAGTTCGTGAACTTTCGACCCGATCTGGTCGTGGCCGAAGCCGGCGCAAAAGCCGCATCCGCCGATCCTCGTCGGGGGTGATGGAGCGCGCACGTTGGAGCGGGTGGTCGAATACGGCGATGGCTGGATGCCGATCGGCGGGCGAGGAGGACATGCCCTCGCCGAACGCATCGCGGAGCTGCAGACGCTGGCGAAGGCCGCCGGCCGGGCACGCATCCCCGTCTCGGTATTTGGCGCGCGGCCGGACAAGGAGACGCTGGAACACCTGGCGGAGATCGGCGTGGACCGTGCCATCTTCGGTGTGCGCCCGGCGCCGGCGGAAGAGGTGCTCGCCGCGATCAAGCGCTACGCCGAGGAGGTGGGCCTCTAAGCGCGCCTTCGCGGACAGTGGCGTCGGCGCCGCACTCGTCGAGAAGAGATGTGGCGGTCGCGCGGGCTGACTGGATTGCGCCGGCGAACGCCGGGTTGGAGGGTAGCCATGCCGCGGCGACGGCGGACATATGGGCTGAGCTTTTCCTGGAAGCGCGCTTTGGGGATTTCGGCGGCGAAAGGGCGCTTCGCGCGCGCCACCGGCATCCCCACAACGCGCTCTGGCAGGCAGCGCAAGATGGGCCGGATGATCGGCTGCGCCCTGCCGATGCTCGTCGTCCTGGGGGCGACGCTGGCCGCTGCGGCCATCGCCGTCGCGTTCGCGTAAGGGCGCTGACGCGTCTCCGGCGGGCAGCACAGTCGCTGCAGGACCAGTGCCACCGCGTCCCCACGTTACAGGCTGATGAAGCCTGAAAATTCCACCACGCAGACCCCTTGACAGGCGCGAAGGCGGGTGTAGCGTAGTAGTTGAGTACAGCGCCGGACACGGCTCTCAGGCTCCCGGGGACCGGTTCCGGACGCGAAGACGGAGGAGGTTCGAGCGATGTTTTGCAAGCTTCACGCCGTCTATGGAGTCTGGATTGTGCAGAGGGCTGGTCTGCTTTGAGCAGACCGGACACAGCGCCGCTCGCGGGTCCGCCCCAACACACGCAAACAAACGACAAAACCCCGGACGCAGAAGATCAGCACGATGCTGACGCGCCCGGATCGCTCCCTTCGGGAGCGGCAGTGGGGATGTGATCCCGGAGCACGAGTGGCACTCGCCAGCATCGCGCCACCCGGTGCGTGCCGGCGGAGTAAACGAAATTGACAGGCCCCGGCAACTTGCCGGGGCCTGTTTTTGTGGGCGCGGCCCATTTTGGAAGCTGAGGCCGTCAGGGGGTAGCATGGTGGCGTCCCTGAGGCCCACCTTCGGGCCGGAGGCGAGTGTGACGCAGCAAACGGTGAAACGCCGCTCACCCGAATTCGAGCACGAGGCCGTGCGCACGATGCGGCTCCTTCGCGTCTTCATCTACGTTGTCTTTGGCGTCTTCGCCGTGATGGGCGTGCTGCTTCTTCTCGGCGTAGTGGCCAGTTTCGCCGTTGGCGGCGGCCGCGTGGTGGCTGCCCCCGGCAGTGATCAGCATGCCGCGCTGAAGGCCGGGTCGGCCCTACACGCTTCAACCGAAGCGGGGCTCTCCGGGGACGTCCAGATCCTGAGCGTCGAGCGCAGCGCCTCCGCGATCACGCTCACCGCCCGCGTCAAGGGAATGGATGCGGCGGCGATGCCCAACGCCTGGCAGGTGTATCTCTGGGGGGACACGCGCGCCCCAATGAGTGCGCAGCAGCTCTCTTCGGGGAAAGATGGCGTTGTCGTCCGCGCCACGGTAGCGATTCCGCCCGGGTCCGCGGCAGAATTCGTCCAATTCAACCCCGACAGCTCGCACGGTGACCTGTATTTCGACGTCCCGCGCTAGCAGGCGCTCATTGCGGGGTTTCGGCAACTGCCGGACTGTGGAGCAGTGGCCCGCGACGCATGGTCCACCAGCAGGCGAACGCGCTGAGCACGAGCGCGGCTGCCGCCCAGCGAAAGCCAATTTCGTAGCGGCGTTCGCTCGTGCCGATGGCGCTCACGAGGGCCGGGCCAAGTGCCCGCGCAAAAGCAACGAAGAGTGCCTGGACCCCCACGATGCGGCCGAAGTATGGTCCCCCGAAGCGCTCCGCCACGACGAGCGCCCGCAGCGGGTAGACGGCACCAAAGACGGCGCCAAAGACGGCGACATACACCCAGACCTGCCACCATTCGCCCGCGATGCTCGCCAGGGCCGAGGCGATCCCGAGGAGCGCCAGGCACACACCGAGCAACGCCGCACTCGCAGCGCGGCCCGAGAGCATCGGCAGGATCAGCCGCGCGGGCAGGCTCACGATGCCGGTGACGGCGATTGCATCGGCCACGGAGGCCGCGCCGAAGCCGCGCGTTTCCAGCTGTGCGACCATGTGGAATGAGAACCCGGTGAACGCCGTGGTCGCCACGAAGAAGGCGGCCGTAAAGGCCCAGAATCCGGGGGTGGTGTGGCGCAGGCCATCCGCCGTTTCGCCCACGAACCGCCGGAGTGAGCGAGGTAACGGGGAGGCACCGGGCGGTGTTCCGGCCGAGGCGGGCTCCCGCAGGAAGGCGGGCACGACCAGCCCAACCACGATGAAGATGGCGGCAAGCACGTCGACCCCTCCCCGCCAGCCATAGGCGTGCACCAGCCAGCGGGTGAGCGGCGTGAAGATCGTGATCGAAAAGCCGCTCAGCAGCGTCAGCACGCCATAGGCTTTCGGCCGTTCCAGGGGTTCGAACCAGCGGTTCATGAGCACATAGAGCGGCTCATAGAAGGTCGCCGCCATCGCCGGGCCCGTCAGCACGACCATCACGAGCAGGAACTGCCAGGTCTCGTGGCAAAGCGCCAGCAGCGCGAGCGAGAGCCCCCCGGCCGTCGCGCCCCAGGCCATCAGCCGGCGTGTGCCGAAGAGGTCCGCGACCGTGCCGGCTGCCATCGAGGCGATGCCCGATACGAGCAGTGCAAGGCTGAAGCCGGCCGAAACGGCACCCTTGCCGAATTCGCCACCCGGGCCAGCACTGGTAACGAGCACGCTGAACGCGTAGTAGAGCGTCCCGTAGCTCGTATTGATGAAGAGTGCTGCTGCCACGACCCATGCCCAACGCAGCCGCGGGTTCGGAGGTGTGCTGGTTCGAGTCGGTCGCTGCATCTCGGGATTGTGGTGGGAGTGGCCGGAAAAGGGAACCTCGCCACTGTAGCGACGAACCGCGGAGAGACGTGGCCCTCCGCCGCCAGCTTGAGTGGCGTGGACCGGAGCTGTCTGGCATGCGCAATGCGGCGGATGTTGTCGCGGTGCCGTCGTGGCCTCGGCGGTGGGGTGGCGAAGGGGCAAGGCTCGTTGCCATGGACCTCGAAGACCAGCACACCCCGGGCCTTCGCCGGCGCAGTGCCGCACTGCGACGCTACCAGTGCCGTACCGTTCGCGCGCTGCTGCAGGGCATGCGCCACCACCGCAGCCAGACCTACACGGTGATGTATCCGCGGCAGGCCGGGAAAAACCAGGTCGCTGCCGAGCTGATCTCGGCGCTCCTGCGGCGGCACAGTCGCGACGGTGGTTCGCTCGTCGTCTGCGCGCCAACGTACTCACCCCAGGCCGCAATCAGCTTCGAGCGCACAAGGCAGATACTTGGCGCGAGCCTCCGGGTGATGCCGGAAGGCTACCACGAGCTCGCCACGGTGCCCGTCATCACGGTTGGCCGGGCGCGGGCCGTGTTCCTCAGCGCCTCGCCCGATGCCCATGTCGCCGGCCACACGGCTTCGATCGCGCTCATCGCCGATGAGGCCCAGGACATCGACGCGGCCTGGTTCAACCGCCAATTCCGGCCCATGGCCGCCTCCACAGGAGCGCCGTGCGTCCTTCTCGGGACGCCGTGGAATGGGCAGACGCTTTTGGAGACTGCCGCGGCGGACAACCGCCAGCGCGACGCAAAGCAGGTCGGCCGGCGGGGCCGGGACTTTTGTCCCGCCCACCACGAGGTTGGCTGGCGCGAAGTTGCCCGTTCGGTGCCGGCATATGGCGCGCACGTGCTTGCCGAGCGCAATCGCCTGGGCGCGGGGCACCCCCTCTTCCGCACCCAGTATGAGCTCGAAGCTGCCGAAGACGAGGGCCGCCTGTTTTCGCCGGCGCAGGTCGCTGCGTTCACGGGCGCCCATCCGAGGCTGCATGAGCCGCTCCCGGGCGAGCGCTATGCTGCCGGGCTCGACCTCGCTGGTGAAGGCCCCAACGCCGACGCGGTGGTGCTCACGATCGCGCGCATCTCCCCGCCCGGCCCGATGCAGGCAGCCACGCTCCGCTGCGACGTGGTGGACCACCGCCGCTGGCGTTCCCGGCCGTTCGAGGAGGTGATCCAGGGCTGCATTGCCGCTGCACGGGCGTGGCACTTCGAGCGGCTCTGTGTGGATGCGACAGGCATCGGTGCCCCCATCGCCGCGCGCCTGGCTGAGGCTCTTCGCGGCATGGTCCAGCCGGTCACGTTCTCAGCACCGGTAAAGTCAGCGCTCGGCTACGAACTGCTGGCGGCGGCGAACACAGGCCAACTGTCGCTATATAGCGACGACGGCACGGCCGAATCCAGCGATTGCCGCCGCGAGTTGCGCGACTGCCGCGCAAGCTTTCCGCCCGGCGGGCAGTTGCGCTGGAGTGCCCCGCCGGGACAGCACGATGACTTCGTCGCGAGTCTTGCGCTCTGCTTCCGCGCAGCGCGTGAAAGTGGTGCGCCGCGAATTGCTCTTGGCCGCCGGCCAGCATGAGAGTTCGCCGGCGCAAGGGTTTCTCCCCATTTTTGCCCGCCGCACGGTCAGGGAGCACCATAAAGCGTGCCCGGCACCTTCCGTGGGCAGGATAATGGACGTCAAGTAGCGTGCGCCCGCCGCCCGGTCAGCCGGGTGCAATGTCGCAAGCTGTCGAGAGGTTGGACTCCCCGAATGAAGCTCCTGCTCGTTCAGCCCGGCGCGGTGGCGGCACCCTCCCGGGTCGAGTCATGGCTCAGGTGCCTTGGCTACGAAGTGACGGTCGCGCCGCCTTCATCTCTGGCGGAAGCGCTCGCGGCCAGTGGTCCCGCGGTCGCGCTGGTGGAATGTGGCGGTGCGCAGGCGGATGGGCCGTTGGCCGTGCTCCGGGCAATTCGCGCCACTTCGGGTTTCAGCGATACCTACGTCGTCGCGCTCAATGTCGAAGCGGATTCCGACCTGCTCGATGCCCTCGTCGATGGTGGCATCGATGACGTGCTGAGCAGCCCGGTGACCGAATTGTCGCTCCGAGCGCGCATGCGCATCACGTCCCGCCGTGCCGCCGACCGTGCCTTCGATGCCAGCGGCTACCTGCGCAGCGCCATTGATGCCTCCTCGGATGCAATCACCATCCTCGACCTGGCAGGCGACATCGTCTTCGCCAGCCGGGCGACGGAACTCATCCTCGGATGGCCGGTGGAATCGCTCCTCGGGACGTTGGGGATCGGCCTCATCGTCGAAGAAGACCAGCCCATAGCCGCCCGGCTTTTCGCGGAGGTCACGGCCGGAAACGTGCCGCCACTGGAACTGGTGGCGCGAATGCGTACGCGTGACGGCGTGCTCGTGCCCATCGAATTGAGTGGCCGGCTGCTGCGCGACGGGGTGGGCCACCCGGCCGGCGTGGTCGTGATTGCGCGCGACGTCAGCGCGCGGCTGCTGGCGGAGAGCAGCCTGCACGAATCGCAGGAGCGATTTCGGCGCGTGGTCGAAGCTTCGCGTGACCTGATCGGCATCATCGACCCTGCGGGTACGATCGAGTTCGTCAGTCCGGCCCATTCCCGCGAGCTGGGCTATGGAGCGGGAGACCTTATTGGCCGCCAGGTGATGAGCATCGTCCACCCGGACGACCGCGGCCGTGCGGCTGAGGCGCTGCGGGGGGCCGCGATGGAACGCCGCTCCACGGTCATCGAGACGCACCTGCTTGGCGCCGCGGGAGATTGGCTGCCTTTCGAAGTAGCGGTCTCGCCGCTGCTCAAAGATGGCAGCTTCCAGGGAGTGGTGACGGTTGCCCGCGATCTTCGGGAGCGGCACCAGACGGAAGCTGCCCTGCGCGAGGCCGAAGCGCGCTTCCGGCACGTGCTGGAGACGTCGCAGGACCTCATCAGCATGGTTGATGAATCGGGTGTCTACCGGTTCGTCAGCCCTTCGCACCGGAGGGTGCTCGGGTACGCACCGCAGGAGCTCCTGGGCCGGGGTGTGCTGGAGATCCTGCACCCGGACGAGATTGCTGACGCCGCCGCCCGCTTCCAGGCGCGGAATCCGGGCGATGCGGTGGAACTGGTCATCGTGCACCTCCGCCACAAGGACGGGAGCTGGATCCCGGTTGAAGTGGCGTCTTCTGAATTCCGGGATGCCAATGGCAGCCGCACGACCGTGGCCGTCGGCCGCGATGTGCGCGCCCGCGAGGCCGCTGAACGGGCGCGCCACGAAGCCGAAGAGCGGCTCCGGGGCATCGTCGAATCCACCGACGACCTCATCACCATCGTGGACGACACCGGCCTGCTGGAGTATGTGAGCCGTTCTATCCAGCCTTCGCTCGGATATACGGCAGAAGAAATGATTGGCCGGCACTACACCGAGTTCTTTCACCCGGCTGAAGTCAATGAGTCGCTGCAACGCATGGCCCTGCGCGCGGGTGGCCAGCAGTTTGGGCTCGTGCGCTCCCGCGTCCGCCACCGAGACGGGCACTACATCCCCTTCGAAAGCGCCACCTCGCACTACCGGGAGACGGGCGGGAGGACGATGACCGTGAGCGTTTCGCGCGATGTGAGCGCGCGCGAGGCGGCCGTGGAGGCCATCCGCGAATCCGAGGAGCGCTTCGCCAAGACCTTCCACCTTTCGCCTCTGGCCGTGCTCATGACGCGTTTCGAAGACGGCATGATCGTTGATTGCAACGAGCGCTTCGCGGCGCTCACCGGTTGGGCGCGGGAAGAGCTCATCGGCCGCACGACGGGCGACATCTATCTCTGGCCAGAGGTGGGAGACCGCGAGGCTCTTATGCGTCTGCTGGATGCCGAGGGCACCGTGCCGCGTTTCGACACTCAATTTCGAATGCGTTCCGGCGAGATCCGCCAGTTCCGCGCGGCGCTGACGAAGCTCACCATCGCGGGCGAGGTGATGATCTTCGGCATCCTCGAAGATGTGACTGAGCGGCGCGAGGCGGCACAGACCGTGGCGCGGCTCTCCGCGACCCTCAAGGCCGAACACGAGGCTTCGCTCGACGGCATCCTCGTGGTTGACCCCCAGGGGAACGCTGTCACCTATAACCAACGCTTCCTCGACATCTGGAATCTCACGGCGGAAGTCGCCGAAGCGGGGCTTGAGGCGCGCACCCAGGCCGTCATGTCGATCCAGGTCAACCCGGAGCGATCCGTCGATCTCGTGCGCCGGGTCTATGCGGGCGCGGCCGACGCTGGTGAGGAGCGCGGGTCAATCGATCTCATCGATGGGCGCACGATCGAGTTTTACACCGCTGCTCTCGCTGGCCCCGAAGGGACAAACTTTGGGCGCGTCTGGTATTACCGCGATGTCACCGAGCGCCGCCGGGCAGAACAGCAACTCAGCCAGAGCGAGGAGCGCTTCCGGCGCCTCGTCGAGTTTTCGCCCAGTGCGATCGTGGTCCACCAGAACCAGCGGGTCGTCTATGCCAACGCGCCCGCCCGCGAACTGCTCGGGCTGCCCGGAGCCGATGCCGGACCGGAGTCCTTGCAGTCACTGAAGGTGCTCGATTTCGTGCACCCGGCGGACCGTGCGCGAGTGATTGCTGGCTGGCGCTCCAACCGGACAGCCACTGTGCCACATTTCACCGAGGTCCGGGCGGTGCGCCGCGATGGCTCCAACCGCGATGTGGAGGTGGCCTCCGCGCCGACGATTTTTGCTGGAGAACCCGCAATCCAGACGGTGATCAGGGATATCACCGGCCAAAAGCGGGCGCAGGAAGAGCGGCTAGCGCTCGAACGCAAGCTCCTGGAGGCGCAAAAGCTGGAAAGCCTGGGAGTGCTCGCGGGCGGCATTGCCCACGACTTCAATAACTTGCTGGTCGCCGTGATGGGCAACGCCGGCCTTGCGCTCATGGAGACGCCGGAACGCTCCCCTGTGCGCGTCTACCTCGACGAAATCGAGACCGCAGCGCAACGCGCGGCCGACCTCGCCCGACAGATGCTCGCGTATTCCGGTAAGGGCCGCTTCGTGGTGGCGCCGCTCAGCCTGAGTGCGATCGTTGCGGAAATGAAGCACCTGTTGAAGGTCTCCCTTCCCCGGCAGGTCGCCCTGAGCCTTTCGCTGGATGAAGCTATCCCCCTCACCGACGGCGACGCCACACAGATGCGCCAGATTGTCATGAACCTGGTCATCAACGCCGGGGAGGCGATCGGTGATCGCCCGGGTGCGATCGCTGTCCGCACCGGTGTGATGGAGGTCAGCCGGGAGTATCTCGCCGAAGGCGTCCATTCGCCGGATCTTCCAGGGGGGAGCTACGTCTTCCTGGAAGTCAGTGACAGTGGCTCCGGGATGGATGAAGTCACGCTGGCGCGCATCTTCGAGCCGTTCTTCACCACCAAGTTTGCTGGCCGTGGCCTCGGCCTTGCCGCTGTGCTCGGCATCGTCCGCGGCCACCGGGGGGCGCTGCGCGTCACGAGCGCCCTGGCCGCGGGCACCACGTTCCAGCTTCTGCTCCCGGTCTCCACGAACGAGGCGGCAGCGGCCCCCGCGACCGAGAGCGGTTCCAACCTGTGGCGTCCCGCTGGCAGCGTCCTTGTCGTGGACGACGAAGCCGCAGTGCGAAGCGTGGCCACACAGATGATCGAGCGGCTTGGTATACCGGTGATTGCTGCTGTCGATGGCGAACAAGCGCTTGCGCTCTTTCGCGCCGCCGCGGAGCCAGTAGCGCTCGTCTTGCTCGACATGATGATGCCCGGCGTCGCCGGCCCGGAGACCCTCGCCGCGCTCCGCGCCATCGATCCGGCCGTGCGCGTGGTCGCGATGAGCGGTTACAGCCACGAAGAAGCGGCAAGCCATTTCGAGGGAGCCGCCCTCTCCGGCTTCGTGCAGAAACCGTTCACGGTCCGCGACCTCACGGCTGCCCTCCGCCGGGCCTTCGAAGCCGGTATGTGAGCGGCTCTGGCCCTCACACGTCGAGATTCTTCACCTGCGTGGCGTGGGCCTGGATGAAGCGCCGCCGGTGGCTCACTTCGTCCCCCATCAATTCATAGAAGACGGTGTCGGCGTCGGCGGCGTCGTGCACCCCGACCTGCAGCAGCGTGCGCACGTCCGGCTTCATCGTCGTCTCCCAGAGCTGTTCGGCGTTCATTTCGCCCAGCCCCTTGAAGCGTTGGACGTTGACGTTCTTTTTGCCCTTGCGGAAGTCATCCAGTTCGCCGTCGCTATAGAAGTATTGCACCGCCTTCCCGCTTGAAGCGCGATAGAGTGGCGGCTGGGCGATATAGAGGTGGCCGCCGTAGATCAGGTCTGGCATGTTGCGGAAGAAGAAGGTGAGCAGCAGCGTGCGAATATGAGCGCCATCGACGTCGGCGTCCGTCATGATGATCACCTTGTGGTAGCGGAGCTTGGCGATATCGAAGGTCTCGCGGATGCCGGTGCCCAGCGCCGTTATGAGCATGCGTATCGCTTCGTGGCTCAACATCTTGTCGGGCCGGGCTTTCTCCACGTTCAGGATCTTGCCGAAAAGCGGCAGGATCGCCTGGTAGCGGCGCTCGCGGCCCTGTTTGGCTGAGCCACCAGCGCTATCGCCCTCGACGATGAAGATTTCGGATTCTTCGGGGTCGCGGCTGGAACAATCGGCCAGCTTGCCGGGCAGCGTGCCGCTTTCGAGGGCGCTCTTGCGATGGACCAGGTCGCGCGCCTTGCGTGCTGCTTCGCGCGCGCGGGATGCCATCAGGCATTTGTCGATGATCCGGCGCCCGTCGTTGGGATTCTCTTCCAGGTGTTGAGCGAGCGCCTCCGAGAGCACGCTCTGCACCTGCGCGGCAACTTCGGGGTTGCCCAGCCGTGTCTTCGTCTGTCCTTCGAACTGGGGCTCGGGCAGTTTGACGCTGATGACGGCCACGAGCCCTTCGCGCACGTCGTCGCCGGTGAGGTTCGGGTCGTTTTCCTTGAGGATCTTGGCCTTGCGCGCATAGTCGTTGAGCACACGCGTGAGCGCCGTCCGGAAGCCCGTTAGATGGCTGCCGCCGTCGGTCGTATTGATCGAATTCGCGAACGTGAAGACGGACTCGTTGAACCCATCGTTGTACTGGATCGCACACTCGATGGTGTTTCCATCGATTTCGCGCTCGACGTAGATCGGCTCGAAGTTGAGCGCTTCGCGTTCGCGGTTGATGTGGCGGACAAAGCTCTTGATGCCGCCTTCGAAGTAATAGTTGACTTCGCGGCCGTCGCGCTCGTCGACGAGGTGGAACCAGACGCGCTTGGTGAGATAGGCATAGAGCCGGAGGCGCTCGGCTTCGATCTTAAAGTCGAAATCGACGCTTTCGAAGATGCTGGCATCCGGCTTGAAGCTCACCGTCGTGCCGTGTTCGCGTGGTTCTTCGAGTTTGTAGCCGGTGAGTTCATCCTGGGGGATGCCGCGGGCGTAGAACTGCCGGTAGACTTTGCCCGCGTGCTGCGCGCCCTGGGCTTCAGGATCGGGCACGACTTCGACCCACATCTCTTCGGAAAGTGCGTTGACGACGCTCGCGCCCACGCCGTGGAGGCCGCCCGAGACCTTGTAGCCGCCGCCGCCGAACTTGCCGCCCGCGTGCAGCACTGTCATCACCGTCTCAACGGCCGTCTTGCCCGTCTGCTTCTGGATACCGACGGGGATGCCGCGGCCGTTGTCGCGCACGGTGCACCAGCCGTTGGCGTGGATGGCGACGTCCACGCGGTCGCAATAGCCGGCCATCGCCTCGTCGACGGCGTTGTCGACAAGCTCCTTGATGAGGTGGTGGAGGCCGGACTTATCGGTGGTGCCGATATACATGCCGGGGCGGCGGCGGACAGCCTCCAGCCCTTCGAGCACCTGGATGTTTGCGGCGGTGTACGAATTCGGGGAAGCCTGTTGAGTCGTCATATATGGAAGCTGTCTATCCCGGCCCGGTGGTCTGAGCGGAGGCACGCGCCGCGCCGCTCGGGAGAGATCGGAAACCATGAGCCTGCTTTAACAGTTTAGCAGGAAAGGCCCGGAATCGCCACTGTTTGATGCCGGAAGCGTCCTCCACGCAAAGCGGGGCGCAGTGGCCCGCAGGAGCGCCCGGAGGGGGGTTTGGAAGTGTCATTGTGGTGCACTGAAAAGGGCCCTTCGGGCCCATCCACAGCGACTTCCGCACCTTCCCCGTGCTGCACGCTCTCGCTGGTTGTGCGGGATTCAGACCATGACGCCTTCTACGCGGCCGAATTGGCCCGCTCGCTGCTACCAGACCCGAGCCCCTTGAGGCGTTCCGCATTGCCGTCCGGCAGGTCGAAACGTGGCTGTTGGCGGACAGGGCAGCCATGTCCAGCTTTCACGCTCGGCGAATCGTCTCTCCGCCGCACCTGCCGTAGACTCCCCACAAACAACGAACCGGATTCGGAGGTGGACTCATGGATCGTCTTGCGGGGAAGGTTGCGGTCATCACCGGGGGTGCCAGCGGCATCGGCGAGGGCAGCGTGCGCCTCTTCGCCGCGGAAGGTGCAAGGGTCGTGATCGCCGACGTGCAGGATGCGCGGGGATCGAAGCTCGCCGAAGAGCTCGGCCCTGCCACGAGCTACTACCACACCGATGTGTCCCAGGAAGAAGAAGTGCGGGCCGCCATCGCCCACGCCGTCAATAAGTGGGGACGGCTCGATGTGATGTTCAACAACGCTGGCTTCGGCGGCGTTAGCGGCCCCATCCAGGACACCGATATGGCAGCGTTCGATGCCACGATGGCTGTGCTCTTCCGCGGCGTTGTGCTCGGGATGAAGCTCGCTGCCCCCGTAATGAAGGCCCAGGGCCACGGCTCCATCATCTCCACGTCGAGCGTGGCCGGCGTCGGCGTCGGCTTCGGGCCGCACGTCTATAGCGCTGCCAAGGCAGCGGTCATCCAGCTCACAAAGTCGGTCGCCAACGAACTCGGCGAAGCAGGTGTGCGCGTCAATTGCATCTGCCCGGGTGGCATCGCCACGCCGATTTTCGGCAAGGGCATGGGCTTCACGCCCGAGCAGGCCGACCTGACCGTCGACCTGATGAAGGAGCGGCTCGCCCATGGCCAGCCCATCCAGCGCTCTGGCCTGCCGGAGGACATCGCCGAGGCCGCGCTCTGGCTCGCAAGCGATGCCGCAAGCTTCGTCACCGGTCACGCGCTCGTCGTCGATGGCGGCCTCACCACGGGCCGGCTCTGGTCCGAGCGGCAGCAGGCTGCCGGGGAGCGCCTCGCCCAGTTTAAGCTGCCCGGCAACCAGTAGTCGCCGGTGCGAGTGCCGGCCGCCCGCGCCTGCTGCTACGATGCTTGGGCGTGTCTCCCGCTTCGCCCGTCCTTATTTCCGACTTTCTCCGCGGCGAAGGCTTCGCCGGGAGGCTCGCGCAGCAACGCGCTCGTGCGATCCTCGAAGCAGGCGGACTGACCAACCCGCGCAAGCAGAGCATGGACGCCGCGAAGCTCACCCGCGCCCGCGCCCTGCTCGAACAACGAGTCATCCGCATCTGTTCGGACGAGTGCCGTTCGCTGGCAGGCGCGGGCCGCGAACCGTTGAGCGTCGATGACTCCACGCGCTGCCAGGTATGTGAAGGTTCGAACAATCGCCGCGCGGCCCTGCTTTTGGCGGCGGAACTGCGCCGGCACGGCGGTTCGAAACTGCTGGTCGTTGGTGGCACGCCCGTCCAGCACCGGGAGTTGCAGCTGCTCCTCGGGCCGGCAGGAGTGGTGACGCGTTGCATCGACGGCGCCAGCGCGACACCCACGCAAAAGGAGGCGTGGGCCGATGAGCGCTGGGCCGACCTCGTGGTCATCTGGGCGTCCACACCACTCCCGCACAAGGTTTCCCAGCTCTACACCGCCGAGCCCCAGGGGCGGGCACCGCTGACCGTCGCGCGGCGCGGCATCGAAGCGCTCTGCACGGCGCTGCAGACGTCCCTCGTGCGCCACGGCCTGGCGTGAGCGGGCCCGGCGAGGCGGCTCTTCGCCCCTTCGCCGGGTCGCGCGTATCATCTACGCTTCGGATTAGCCCGCCCCCGGGGAGCACCATGGACGCCACCGCTATCACAGTCCGCGTACCAGCGACGAGCGCAAACCTCGGCGCTGGTTTCGATTGCCTTGGCCTGGCGCTGGATGTGTTTGCCTCCATCACCATCACCTTTCCCCACGCCGAACAGCTCCCCACCGACGACGTTGGCGAAAAGATGGTCCTCACGGCCATTCGCCACACCTACGCCCGGCTTGGCAAACCTTCGCCCTGTGCGCGCGTGCGCTACAACCTCGCCATCCCCCTGGGCAGGGGCATGGGCGCGAGTGCGGTCGCCCGCGTGGCCGGCGTGCTGGCCGCCAACGAATACGAGGGCCGCCCGTTCACGGTGGATGACTGCCTCGACATCGCCAGCGACCTCGAAGGCCACGGCGATAACGCCTGTCCGGCCCTTTTTGGCGGCATGCAAGTCTGCGTGGCCGACAGTGGCCGCGCATCCGACGCGCCGGCGCACTACCTGCACGCTGCCTGCCGCTATCCCCAGGAGGCGAGCATCGCCGTGCTCATCCCCGACCATTCGATGGCGACCAAGGAAGCCCGCAAAGTGCTGCCGGAAAGCTACGCGAAGGCCGATGTCGTGCACAACATCGGGCGCGCTGCGCTTTTCGTCGCGGCGATGGCCTCGGGCCGGGTGGATCTCCTCGATGAAGCCACCCAGGACCGCGTGCACCAGCCCCAGCGCGCCGCCCTCTTCCCGCAGCTCTTCGAAATCTTCGCCGCTGCGAAGGGCGCGGGCGCGCACGCCGCCTGGCTGAGTGGCGCCGGCAGCTCTGTCGCCGCGATCAGCCCGGAAGCCTGCGGTCGCGACGTTTCTGCCGCCATGCTGGCCACGCTCCAGGGCGCCGGAGGCACGGGCCGCTCGCTGGTCACGCGCATCGCGCGCGATGGCGCAGCCGTGGCCAAAGTCGAACTCGTCCAGGAGTAACGCAGGCGCCCGATTCCAAGCAGGAGTGCCATCGCCATGTCCCTCCGCCCCGCACGCGAAACGGACCTCGATACCATCATCGAGCTCATCCACGCCCTTGCCGACTACGAACGTGAACCTGGGGCGGTGAAGCTCGATCGAGAGGCGTTGCGCGGCCATCTCTTCGGCCCACGGCCATTTGCAGAGGTGATCCTCGCGGAGACGGCGGACGGACAGAACGCCGGCTTCGCCCTCTTTTTTCACAATTTCAGCACATGGGAAGGGCGTCCCGGGCTCTACCTCGAAGACCTCTTCGTGCGCCCGGCGCTGCGTGGCGAGGGCTATGGCAAGGCGCTCCTAAGCGAACTCGCCCGGCTTGCCGTGGAGCGCGGCTGCGGGCGGCTCGAATGGTCCGTGCTCGATTGGAACACACCCTCGATCGCTTTCTACCGGGCCCTCGGCGCCATCCCCATGGAGGAGTGGACAACCCATCGGCTCACGGGCGAGGGCCTGCGTGCTCTCGCCGCGGCCGCGGCCGGCGGCAGACGTGGCTAAGTGCGCTCTGCCGGGGGCGTGGATCGGTCAGCCTTCCGCGATCGCTTCATCCGATGCGGCCCCAGGTCGCGCTGACTCGATGCCCGGCTCCGGCTCGCCCGGGGCGATCCACAGGTAAACGAAGCCAACAGCGCCGGCGACGAGCGAGGCGGCGAAGATGCCGGCCCTGGCCTCGTCGGCCAGCAGCGCACTATCGAAGGCCAGCCCGGCGATGAAGAGCGACACGGTGAACCCGATCCCCGCGAGCAGCCCGCCACCAATCACGTGGACGAGGGTCATGTTCTCCGGGAGCCGGGCGATGCCGAGGCGCAGTGCCAGCCAGCCCGCCAGCACAATCCCCATTGGCTTGCCAAGCACCAATCCCGCCCCGATGCCGAGCGTGATCGGGCTACGCGCGGCATCGTGTACGAGCCCGGTGGACAACATCAGCCCGGCGTTGGCAAGCGCGAAGAGCGGGACGATGAGGTAGCTCACCCACGGGTGCAGGACGCGCTCGAGCCGGTCCAGCGGTGACTCCGTTTCCCGCGCGAGCTGCTCCAGTTGACGCAACGCGTCGTCGCTCGCTTCCTGGTCGCCGTTGTCGCGGGCGATGCGTTGCGCGACGAGCAGGTCCAGGGCGTTGCCTTCGAACTCCTTGGGACTGTAGGTGCGGCCGGCAGGCGTCAATGCGGCGAGCACCACCCCCGCGATCGTCGCATGGATGCCCGACTTGTAGACCGCGACCCAGAGCAGCGCCCCGAGGAAAACGTAGACGTTGAACGAACGCACCCCCATGCGCGCAACGAGAATAATCAGGACGACGAGGCCAACGGCCCAGGCAAGCGCCGGCAGGGAGACACTGCCTGTGTAGAACACTGCGATGACGAGGATCGCGCCGAGGTCGTCCACGATGGCGAGCGCCAGCATGAAGACCTTGAGCGAAAACGGCGCCCGCCGGCCTAGCAGCGCCAGCACCCCCAGGGCGAAGGCAATATCCGTCGCCATTGGGATGCCCCAGCCCCTCGCACCCTCGCCGCCCCGGTTCCAGATGGCGAAAATGGCGGCTGGCACCACCATGCCGCCGATGGCAGCTGCGATTGGCAGGGCGGCCTTGCGTGGGGAGGCGAGCTCCCCCTGGAGGACTTCGCGCTTGATCTCCAGGCCCACGAGGAAGAAGAAGACCGCCATCAGGCCGTCGTTCACTGCATGAAGGAGACTCAGGTGCAGCGTGAAATGGGGGATCGCGAGCGAGAGGCTGCTCTCCCAGAGATTGATGTAGCGTCCGCCCCAGGGCGAATTCGCCCAGACCAGGGCCACCAACGCCGCGACAAGCAGGACGATGCCGCCGCTCGCTTCGGTGTGCACAAACGCCTGCGCTGGACGGATGAAACGTGCCGCGACAAAGGCGCGCACGCGCCGCTCCCTGGCCACTTGCGTCACCGTGCGCCCCGGCCGCGATCCTCTGAGGTTTGCGTCATCGTTTGCTGATTATGCCCCAGCGGACACGCGGCAGGTATGCGTTGCCCTCACGCCGCGGGGGCAGCCGGCAGCAGCACCGTAAACGTCGCCCCCGCACCTGGTGCGCTCTCCACGCGGATGGCGCCATGGTGGCCACGGACGATGCCGAGCACGGCAGCGAGGCCGAGCCCGCGGCCTGTGAACTTCGTCGAGAAAAACGGCTCGAAGATCCGTGCGCGCGTCTCCGCGTCCATCCCCTGCCCGGTGTCCGCGACCTCCAGGCACACGTATTCGCCGCTGTCCAATTCGGAGGGCACCCCGCCCACGGCAAAGAACGTCGCCCCGGCTGTTTCGAGGCACGTCCGCACCGTCACGGTGCCGCTTGTGCCATCGAGCGCTTCGGCGGCGTTTGTGAGCAGTTGGCTGAGGAGCTGGCGCAGCTGGGGATGATCAGCCTGCACGGGAGGCAGCCCTTCGGCCAGTTCGTATTTCAGGGGCGAGGCCGCGAAGAGGTGAGCCAATGTCCCGCCCACTTCACGCGCGAGCGCGTTCAGGTCCACCGGCGAGAGGATGAACCGCCCGCGACCGGAGTAGGCCAGCATCTGCTGGGCCAGCTTCGCGGCGCGGCGGGCTGCTTCCGCTGCTTCCGCGATACTCTCCCGCGCCGGCGTGTGTTCTTCAAGTTCCATGAGGGCGAGGTCGGCATTGCCAAGGATGCCGACCAGCAGGTTGTTGAAGTCGTGCGCGACACCCCCGGCGAGGACGCTCAGCGCTTCCAGCCGTTGCGCTTCCTGCAGGCTGTTTTGCAGAGCCAGGCGTTGCTCCTCCGCTCGCCGGATCGCGGTGATGTCGATGATGCTCGCCAGTTGAAGCGTCTCGCCGCGCAGTTCCACGTCTTCGAGGGAGATCAGGGCGGTACGCAGGGCACCGGACTTCGTCCGGTAGTCGCATTCGACGTCGCGGACTTCGATGCCGTCAGCGACGAGTTGGCCAAGCTGGCGCGGGGTTTCGGCGTTCGCCCACAGTCCGAGTTCGGCCGGCGTGTGCCCGATAAGTTCCGCCCGGGTGTACCCGGTCTGGCGTGTATAGGCGTCGTTCACATCGACGAATTCTCCGTCGTTCGGGCGCGTCAGTGCGGCCGGAGCGGGGCTGGACCGGAACAGCTGGAAAAGCAGCCGTTCGCGCTCCTGCAGGGCCCGTTCGGCCTGCAGCCGTTCGGTGATATCCATGACCGACGAAAGCATGCGTTGCTCGCCACCAATCTCAACGATCTCAGCCGAAATCAAAGCATCGCGAATCGCTCCATCCTTCCGGCGGAACTGGAACTCCATGTCCCGCACAGCGAGTCCCGCGCTCACGCGCTCGCCCATCCGCCGGCGAAGTCCTTCATCCACCCAGAGCCCAAGCTCCAGGGCCGTGTGTCCAATCAGCTCCTCGCGCGCGTAGCCGCTCTGGCGCGCCCAGGCGTCGTTCGCGTCCACCATGAGTGTGGTCCGTGGGTCGCTGAGTACTGAAGGTGAGGGGTTCGAGCGAAACGTCGTGAACAACAGCGCCTCACGCTGGCGGAGGGCACGCTCTACCTCCGCACGGTCGGTAATGTCGGTGATGGCCGCAAGCAGGCATTCCTCCCCGCCCCGCTCGATGATCTCGATGGAGGTCAGTCCGTGGCGCATTGCCCCCGCGGCGCGCCGGAAGGGGGCGGCATCTCCGCTGATCGTCCTGCCGGCGTGTAGGTCCG
>JADEYI010000985.1_pt1 | contig 26521 bp, 32 predicted proteins | sample 8542331 | NCBI WGS metagenome assembly JADEYI01 (sample SAMN16510988, study PRJNA670497) | mine drainage metagenome | isolation source: biofilm near Copperflume 1 | place: Germany: Marsberg coppermine Kilianstollen | collected 2018-02 | reverse complement strand
CGTCTCGATGATACCCGCGACCAGCAGCTGCTCCAGGTACTCGTTGGGATACGCGAGCTCGGCCAGGCTCCAGCGCGCCGCACGCGACTCGGGGTAGCCGACCCCGCGCTCGCCGCCGTGCGGGCGGTAGCGCGTCGCGGCGACCACCGCGCGCGCCTGCGCCGCGGTCTCGATGGTCGGCACCACGATGCCGTCCACGCCGGCGTCGAGCACGCGCTTGATGTAGACCGGGTCGTGCGAGGGCACCCGGCACAGCACCGCGGTGTCGCTCGCCTGGGCTGCGCGCAGCTGCTCGATGAGGGTGCGCAGATCGGCGCCGATGTGCTCATGATCGACGATGAAGGCGTCGAAGCCGCAGTGCGACAAGAGTTCGGTCGAGTCGCCGCCGGCGAGGAACACCCAGCAGCCGGTCGCGCGCCTGCCCTCGAGCAGTTTCCTCTTCAGCCGGTTCACGCGCATGACGGCTGATTATCCCCCGTAACCGTCACGACGACGCTGCGCGAGGATCGTCTCCAGGTCGCGCCGCGCCCGCGGGTGCGGACGACGAAGTCCTGCTGCGTTGTGATGTACATGGCGTCATTGCCCCGGCATGATCCACAAGTCCATGAACTGTAATCTCCAAGTTCGTGAACTGTTGGGCTTTTTGTTATGGCCGCTTTTGTGCCACTATGGCGTTTCTGACGTAACGGTAGGAGGCATGCCATGAAGCGCATCGCCCTGTTTGCCGCCCTCGCAGCGCTGGTTGCGGCGCCCGCCTGGGCGCAGTCGTCGAAGGCCACCGCGCCGCTGAACGTCGACGTCAAGGCCGAAGCCAAAGCCGACGCGAAGGCCGACGCCGCAACCGAGATCAAGCCCGTCATGAGGCGCCTGACCGCGAAGTCCTACGAGGACGCGCGCGAGTGCCTGAACAAGAAGACGAACGAGGAAATCATCATCTGCGCGGAGAAGTTCCTCTAGTCGTCAGCCTGGTGTCAACCGGCCGTCTCGGCCGCGCGTTGTAGCTCCCACGGCGCCAATTCTGTTGCGCCGCAACGCGTTGTTTTGATTTTTCAATAAAGGGAGCAAGCAATGAAGAGCATCATCGCAGCGCTGTGCCTGGCGTTCGCCGCTTCGTCGGTTGCCGTGGCGGCCGATAAGAAGGAGCCAAGCCCCAAGCAGAAAGCGCAGCAGGAGAGGATGAAGGACTGCAACAAGCAGGCGGGCGAAAAGAAGCTGAAAGGCGACGCGCGCAAGAAGTTCATCAGCGGCTGCCTTAAAGGCTAAAGTCCCGAAGCAGGGCTAAGCCCCCAAGCAAAAGGTTTCAGCCAAAGGAGGGCCCCGGTTCGCCGCGGCCCTCTTTTCTTTTCCTGACCTCCTCAGCCGCGCACGCGGCCGAGCGATTTTCGCGGCACGAAGCGCGCCAGGCCCCGCGAGGGGCCCTGGTGGCGCGTCGAGTAGGCGAGCGAGCGCGCGACGCGCGTGCGCGGCGCGGGCCTGGCGGCGGCGCCCGCGGCGAGCTGCATCAGGGTCTGCTTCTCGCGCTCGCGCTCGCGCAGCTCGCGCGCCGAGTTCTCCACGATCTGCTCCAGCAGCTTCTGGCGGTCTTCCAGCGCGAGCTGCTGGCGCCTGAGGGTGAGCAGGTTGCGGCAGCGCGCCATGCATTCGCGCACGTCGACCGGCTTGGAGAGGAAGTCGGTGATGCCGGCGTCGAGCGCCTTGTAGCGCACCTCGCGCTCGTCGTTCACGGTCACCATCACGATCGGCACCTGCTCGTAGCCGGGCATCGCGCGCAGGCGCCGCACCAGCTCGGTGCCGTTCATCTCGGGCATCGCGAAATCGACCAGCACCAGGTCGGCGACGTGGCGCGTCGCCCACACGATGGCATCGATCGGGCGCGCAAAGGACTTGACCATGATGCGCTCGTCCAGGGTGCGCAGGACCTGCTCGAGGATGGCGCGGCTGGTCGACTGGTCGTCGACCACCATCACGGTGCTGCTCGCCAACGGCACCACCGTGGACTTGATGCTGGCCTGAGGCTCGCCCATCCCTCTTCTTCTGGTGGCGGAATCGCGCTTCGAGGTTACGCCGCGCTGCGCTCGCTGTCCAGCCCGTGCGCACGCTTCGCTCAGAGCGGAGCGATCAGCTCCGGGTCGTCGTTCCTGGCCGAGTTGATTTTGGTGCTCACCGCGTAGTGGGCGAAATTCGACTGGGCGAGTTTTACCATTCCGTCCACGTCTTCGGGCTGGTCGACGTCCGTTCGCACCCAGCGCACCAGCAGCTCGTCGGGCAGCACGACCGGCATGCGGTCGTGCACTTCGGCCACCGGCGCGGCGGCCGCGCGGGTGAGGATGGCGCAGGTGAGCTGCGCCGACGGCGAAGTCTCCAGCAGCGCGGCAAAGCACACCGGCTTGCGGTCGCGGCGAAAGATGTAGTGCGGCTGCTTGTAGGCCCTGATCTCGCCGCTCGCCGGATCGGTCCGCTGCGCGGCCTGCCACTCGTACCAGCCCTCGGCGGGGATCAGGCAGCGCGAATGGCGCCAGGCGTGGCGCCACATCGGCTTGGCCGCGGCTTCCTCGGCGCGCGCATTGATCGAGTACGACGGCGGCTTGTCCTGCTTCCACCACGAGGGGATCAGTCCCCAGCGCGCCTCGGCCAGCTCGAGCCCGCCCGCGCCGCCTGCGACCAGGATCGGGATCTCGGTCGTCGGCAGCACGTTGAAGCGCCGCCCGAACGGGTTGCTGTTGCCGCGCCCGACCTGCCAGGCGCGCTCGATCGCCGCGCGCTCGGGGCTGACGTATCGTCCGCACATGGCCCTGCATCATAATGGAGGTGCGATGAGACTGGTCCCGCCGCGCGTCGTTCCGCCCGCGAAGCCGCTCGGGCGCCTGGCGTTCGCCGCGCGCTTCGTGCGCAACCCGCTCGAGGTGGTGCCGCGCGAGGCCTACGAGGCGGATTTCTTCCGCGCCGAAGAGGGCGCCGCGCGCGCCTGGGTGATGGGGCCGGCGCTGCTCAAGCAGGTCCTGCTCGACGAGCGCGAGAAGTTCCACAAGCTGACCCAGATCCGGCTGCTCTCGCCGCTGCTCGGGCACGGCCTGCTCACCAGCGAGGGCGCCGAGTGGAAGTGGCAGCGCCAGGCCTGCGCGCCGATGTTCCGCCACCACGACCTGCTCGGCTTCGTGCCGGTGTTCGTGCGCGCCGCGCAGGGCCTGCTCGCGCGCTGGCGCACGCCGCCGCGATCGGTGCAGCAGGTCGATCGCGACATCACGCGCGCCACCTTCGAGGTCATCTCGGCCACGCTGCTGCCCTCGGCCGACGCCACCATCGGCCCGGTGCTCGAGCAGTCGATCGCGACCTTCCAGCGCTCGGGCGGCTGGGCCCAGCTCTACGCGTCGGTGCGCGCGCCGCACTGGCTGCCGCGCCCGGGCATCTCTGCGGGGCGGCGCGCGGTGGTCGCGCTGCGCGCGGCGGTCGCGGCGCTGATCCGCGAGCGGCGCGCGGGCGGCGGCCCGGACGACCTGATGCAGCGCCTGATGGTCGCGCGCGACCCCGAGAGCGGCCAGGCGATGGACGACGCGCGCCTGATCGACAACCTGCTCACCTTCTACCTCGCCGGGCACGAGACCACGGCGCGCGCGCTGTGCTGGACGCTGTACCTGCTGTCGCGCTCGCCCGAGTGGAGCGCCGCGCTCGGGGAGGAGGTCGCGCGCGTCGCGGGCGGTGAGCCGGTGGCGGCGGCGCACATCGAGCGCCTGGTGCTGGTGCAGCAGGTGCTGAAGGAATCGATGCGCCTCTATCCCCCGGTGCCGATGATGAGCCGCCAGGCGGTCGCCGACACCACGCTCGGCGGGCACGCGATCCGCGCCGGCAGCTCGGTGATCATCCCGATCTACGCCATCCAGCGCCACGCCGCGCGCTGGGAAGATCCGCACGCCTTCGATCCGGCGCGCTTCGCCCCCGAGCGCGAAGCCGCGCTCGGGCGCTACCAGTACCTGCCGTTCGGCGCCGGGCCGCGCATCTGCATCGGCATGGCGTTCGCCATGATCGAGGCCACCGCGATCCTGGCCGCGCTGCTGCAGCAGGCGCGCTTTTCCCCCGCGCCGGGCCCCGAGCCGTATCCGCTCGCGCGCGTCACCCTGCTTCCCCGCGGCGGACTGTCTTTGCGGGTTTCATTCAAGTAGAACTACTTGAATAATCGGGGTCAGAGTCGATTTATTTCGCCCGCCAGCCGCCGTCGACCACCAGCGCGTGGCCGCTGACGTACTTGGCGTCGTCCGACGACAGAAAGGCGACTGCCGCGGCGACGTCCTCCGGCGTGCCGCGCACGCCCGCGGGCACCAGCGCACGCACCTGCTCGTCGCTCACCGCGACGCCGCGCCCGCTCATATCGGGCACGCCGGGCCCGAGGATCGACTGCGAGTGCGCGCGCAGGCCGGTCGGGATTGCGCCCGGGCAGACGCAGTTCACGCCGATGCCGCGCGCGGCGTAGCGCACCGCCATCTGGCGCGTGAGCCCGACCACGCCGTGCTTCGCGGCGATGTAGGCCGCGCCGCCGCCGGTGCCGTTCAGGCCCGCGACCGAGGCCATGTTGACGATCCGGCCGCGCCCGCGCGGCAGCATCTCCGCCAGCGCGCGCTTGCAGCCGAGGAAGGTTCCGGTGAGGTCGATCTCGAGCACGCGGCGCCAGAGCGACTCGTCCATGTCGTCGACGTCGAAGTAGCCGTCGAGCACGCCCGCGTTATTGACCATGATCTCGAGCGGCCCGAGCGCGAGGACCGCCTTCGTGAGCGCGGCGTCGAGCTCGGCCGCGCGGCTCACGTCCGCGCCATAGCCTTCGGCGCGCCCGCCGGCCGCGGCGATGCGCTTCGCGGTGTCGCGCGCTGCGGCGAGGTCGATGTCGATCGCCGCCACCGCGGCGCCCTCGGCCGCGAGCCGCTCGGCGATCGCCCGCCCCAGTCCCGATCCGGCCCCGGTCACGGCGGCCATTCGCTTGTCGAGTTTCATTCTTTCTCCTCCAGATAAACGGGGTCAGAGTCGATTTAACCCGAATTCGCTTGCCGTGCGTTTAAGCTCTTACCCACTACGCAAAGGAGTTCGCATGCGACCCATCCTGACATTGTGCCTGCTCGCCTTCCCGCTCGCCGCCGCGGCCGCGGGCGACGCGCTCACCATCTACAGCTCGGCGCAGCCGGGCGCGATCCGGCCCGAGCAGTACCGCGACGGCGGCGGCGGCGCGGTGCCGGGCTACGCGGTGGTGCGCCACCTGCGCGAGCTCGCGCTCGAGCGGGGGCAGAACACCGTTCGCTTTTCCGACGTCGCGGCGCTGATCGATCCGACCACGGTGAGCTTCGAGTCGCTCACCGACCCCAGGGGCACGCGCGTGATCGAGCAGAATTTCCAGTTCGACCTGGTCAACACGCAGAAGCTGCTCGAGAAATACATCGACCGCACGATCAGCGTCGACCAGGTGCGCGGCAGCGGCGTCGAGACCTTCCGCGGCACGCTGCTCTCGACCGCCGGCGGCTACGTGCTGCGGCGCGAGGACGGCAGCGTGCAGCTGCTGTCGAGCAGCGCCGGGGTGCACCTGCCCGAGCTGCCGGGCGGGCTGATCACGCGCCCGACCCTGGTATGGGACATCGCCGCGGCGCGCGGCGGCAAGCAGCGCACGCGCGTGTCGTACCAGACCGGCGGCATCACCTGGTGGGCCGACTACAACCTGGCCTACGCCGAGGGCGCGAACGCCAACGCCTGCACGCTCGACGTCGGCGCCTGGGTCAGCATCCTCAACCGCTCGGGCGCGGGCTACGACGAGGCCAAGCTCAAGCTGGTCGCGGGCGACGTGCAGCGCGCGCAGCCGCCGGGCTACGCGACGGGCGTCATGGCCGCGCGCGTGATGGAGAAGTCGGACCGGGTACGCGGCTTCGAGGAGAAGGCATTCTTCGAGTACCACCTTTACACGCTGGGCCGTCCCACCACGCTTCCCGACCGCTCGACCAAGCAGATCGAGCTGTTCCCGGTCGCGCGCGGCGTTCCGTGCGAGAAAAAGCTCGTCTATTACGGCCTCGCGCCCGGCTGGCGCGGCGTCAGTCCGAGCCCGATCACCGACCGCATCTACGGCCTGCAGACCAACAAGAAAGTCGACGTCTACCTCTCGTTCATGAACTCGAAGCACAACAACATGGGCATGCCCCTGCCCGCGGGCCGGGTGCGGGTGTCGAAGGCGGACGACGCCGACGGCACGCTGGAATTCATCGGCGAGGACAGCATCGACCACACCCCCAAGGACGAGCGGGTGCTGATCAAGCTCGGCTCGGCCTTCGACGTGGTCGGCGAGCGCAAGCAGCTCGCGTTCAGGGTCGACACTTCGCGCCGCACCATGAGCGAGCAGATCGAAGTGCGCCTGCGCAACCACAAGGACCAGGCGGTCACGGTCGAGGTGAAGGAGAACCTCTACCGCTGGGTCAACTGGGAGATCACCCAGAAGACGCACGCCTACCGCAAGGAGGACGCGCGCACCGTCGTCTTCCCCTTGCGCGTGCCCGCGAACGGCGAGCAGGTGCTGCGCTACACGGTCGATTACAGCTGGTAAAAATCGGGGTCAGACCACGATTTCATGAATCGCGAAATCGTGGTCTGACCCCGTTTTTGCGGTGCAGCATCCGGCCGGGTTTGGGCCAAGTTCGCTCGCGCCGTTGTCGGCATCATTTGGACGGGCGACAATGCTGACGTAAGCTAGCACTCCAAATCAATCAGGGAGGGGAAGTATGAAATCGATTACGCGCACACTCAGGCGCTCGCTGTGCATCGGGGCGGGCTCGCTCGCGCTGCTGCTGGCGGGATGCGGCAGCATGCCGTCGTGGATGGGCGGCGGCCAGGCCGTGCATGTCGATCTGGGCGGCGGGCAGGAAGTCCCGGCGGTCGAGGTCAACGGCACCGGCAGCGGCAGCATCACGGTCGCCTCCGACGGCTCGGTGAGCGGCAGCGTCACCACCAACGACGTCGCCGGCATCGCGGCCCATATCCACCAGGGCGGGATCGGCAGCAACGGCCCGGTGATCATTCCGCTCAAGCAGACCGCGCCCAACGTCTGGAGCGTCCCCGCGGGCGCCAAGCTGAATGCGGCGCAGATGGCGGCCTACAAGAAGGGCGACCTGTACGTGAACGTTCACACCGCCACCCACCGCGGCGGCGAGGTGCGCGCTCAGATCATCCCCTGAGCGCAACGCTTCCAGAAACGGTAGAGGTCGAAACCGCCGCGCGGCCCGACGCGGCGGTGATCTGGCTGCACGGCCTCGGCGCCGACGGCCACGACTTCGAGCCGCTGGTGCCGATGCTCGGGCTGCCGCGCCGCCTCGCGCTGCGGTTCGTTTTCCCGCATGCGCCCGAGCGCCCGGTGACGATCAACATGGGCGTGCGCATGCGCGCCTGGTACGACATCGTGCAGCTCGGCGGCGGGCCCGAGGACTCGGCCGGGATCCGCGAATCGCAGGCGCTGCTCGAGGGCCTGATCGCGCGCGAGCGCGCACGCGGCGTCGAGCCCGGACGGATCGTGCTGGCGGGGTTCTCGCAGGGCGGAGCGGTCGCATTGCACACCGGCCTGCGCCACGCCGAGCGGCTGGCGGGGATCATGGCGCTGTCGACCTATCTGCCGCTGCCGGCCACGCTCGAGGCCGACCGCAGTCCGGTCAACGCCGACCTGCCGATCTTCATGGCGCACGGCCTGAACGACGAGATGATCGGCATCGAGCGCGCGCGCGCCTCGCGCGCCGCGCTCGAGGCGCTCGGCTACGCCCCCATCTGGCACGAGTACCCGATGGCCCACGCCGTGTGCGAGGAGGAGGTCACCGCGATCGCGGGCTGGCTCGCCGGGGTACTCTGAGGCGTGAAATTCAGGATCTCAGAGAACTCGCTCTACGCGGTGCTGATGCGCTCGCCCTGGTGGGTGAGCCTGCTGGTCGCCGCCGGCGTATTCGCGCTGGTGCGCCTGGTCCTGTCCGAGGGCTACGCCGCGTTCTCGATCTCGCCGTTCGTGCTGATCGCCGCGCTGGCCGCCTGGCGCCAGCTGCGCGTGCCGCGCGGCGGCGCGCTGACGAAGAGGCTCGAGGCGCTGCGCGCCCTGCCGTGGGAGGCGATCGCGCCGCAGCTCGAGCAGGCCTGGCGGCGCGAGGGCTACCAGGTCGCGCCGTTCGCCGGCGCGGGGGCCGATTACGAGCTGTCCAAGGCCGGACGCAGCACCCTGGTCGCCTGCAAGCGCTGGAAGGCCCAGCGCACCGGAGTCGAGCCGCTGCGCGAGCTCGCCGCGGCGGCGAAAGCGCACGGTGCGGCCGAATGCGCCTACCTGGCGCTGGGCGAGGTGACCGACACCGCGCGCGATTTCGCGACCAAGAACGCGCTCAAGCTGCTGCAGGGCGCCGAGCTGGCGAAGCTGCTGGCGTGAACGGAGCGGCTCAGCCCTGGTTGCGATAGAAGCGTTCCAGGACCTTGTCGTCAGGCTGCTCTTTCCGTGCCGGCGCGGCCTGCGGGGCGGGGACGGAGTCTTCCGGCGGCGTCACCCATCCTGCAAGCAGCGCGTCGCCGTAGTCTTCGCCGGCACGAGCCTTTGCGCCGCGGGCCGGGTCCGCGGGCGCGCTTCGCTTCCAGAAGCCGCACAAGCCGAACATGATCGTCTCCGATTCCTTCCTTCCTCTCCTATTGGACGCCCGATTCGCGCCGGCCGCTGTCAACGATTGCAAGGCGTCGGTAAACTGTCCCCTTCGCTAGCCACGCACTCATAGGACATCCATGAAGAAGAACGCCGCACTTGCGATTGCGTTGACGCTCCTGGTGGGCAGCGCCTCCGCCGCCGAAATGACCGAGCACCAGAAGGTGATGTATGCCATCGGACAGGTTCTCGCCGACCAGGTGGGCGTGTTCGCGCTCACGCCCGAGGAGCTGAAATCGGTGCAGCAGGGCCTGCACGACGGGGTGACCGGCGCCAAGAGCGCGGTCGAAATGACCGTGTACGGACCGAAGATCAAGCCCCTGGCGGCGGAGCGCGCGGTCGCGGCGGCGAAGAAGTCCGAAGCCCAGGGCGAGGCGCTGCTCGCGCGCGCCGCGGCGGAGAAGGGCGCGACCAAGGGCACCGGCGGGATTATCTTCCGTTCGCTGCGCGAGGGCAGCGGCGCCTCGCCCAAGGCCGAGGACACCGTGACCGTCAACTACCGCGGCACGCTGCCCGACGGCAGGGAGTTCGACAGCTCCTACAAGCGCGGCAAGCCGGCCGACCTGCCGCTGCACGGCGTGATCAAGTGCTGGAGCTCCGGCCTGCAGATGATGAAGGTCGGCGGCAAGGCCAAGCTCACCTGCCCGGCGCAGACCGCCTACGGCGAGCACGGCGCGGGCGGCGTCATTCCGCCCGACGCGACGCTCACCTTCGAGATCGAGCTGCTCGGGATCAAACCCGAGTAAATAGGGACAGACCCCATTTTCCGGACGCGTCGGCGGCTCGTCGGGGCGCTCGCCACGCGGCTGCCGTTCTCCTACGGCTGGGTGATCCTGGCCTGCGTCTGCACGGCGGGGTTCTCGCGCCAGGGCTCCGCGGTCGCGACCCTGTCGATCTTCGTCGAGCCGATGACGCAGGCCTTCGGCTGGTCGCGCACCGAGCTCTCCGGCGCGGTGTCGCTCGGCGGCATCCTCGGCGCGCTGGTCGCGCCGGCGCTCGGCAGCTTCCTCGATCGCAACGGCGCGCGCGCGGTGCTCGGCCTGGCGGTGCTGCTGACCGGCATCTCGACCCTGATGCTGTCGTTCACGCACTCGCTCGCGTTCTTCTACCTGTTCTACTGCACCGCGCGCATGAGCTTCGCCGGGCCCTACGACCTGGGCATCTACGGCTCGATCGTGAGCTGGTTCGTGCGCCGGCGCACCTTCGCCACCTCGATCGCGACCCTGGCGCAGATGAGCGGGCTGGTAGCGATGCCGCTGATCGCGCACTTCGCGATCGACGCCGGCGGCTGGCGCGCGGCCTGGGTCGCGATCGGCGCCGCCGTGCTCGTGATCGGTTTCCTGCCCACCTGGCTGCTGCACGTGCGCCGGCCGGAGGACCTCGGCCAGCGCCCCGACGGCGCGCCGCCCGCGGCGCAGGCCGGAGCGCGCGCAGCCGGCGCGCCGCACGCGCCGGAGCCGGCCTACACGCGGCGCCAGGCGCTTTCCACGCCCGCGTTCTGGCTGCTCGCGCTCTATACGCTGCTCATCTACCCGGTGCAGTCCGGCATCAGCCTGCACCAGGCGCCGCTGCTGATCGAGCGCGGGCTAGACCCGGCGGTCGCGGCGGCCGCGGTGAGCACCTTCGCCGCGCTCTCGGCGCTGGCGGGCTTCGGCTACGGCTTCTGGCCGCGGCGGGTGCCGCTTCGCTTCGCGCTCGCGCTGGTGGGCGCCTCGCTCGCGGCCAGCAGCCTGCTGATGAACAGCGTGCACACCGCGCCGACCGCCTATGGCGCGGCGGCGCTGTTCGGCCTGGGCATCGGCGGCCTGCTGACGATGCTCCCGGTGGCCTGGGCCGAGTACTTCGGGCGCGAGAGCTACGGCGCGATCCGCGGCGTCGCGCTCACGATCCAGGTCGCGGCGCAGGCCGCCGGCCCCGTGCTCTCGGGCGCGCTGCGCGACGCGACCGGCAGCTACGCCGTGTCGCTTTCCACCTTCAGCGTGCTCGCCTTCGGCGGCACGCTGGCGGCGCTGTTTTCGAAACACCCGAAACCGGGGTCGGACCACATTTAGAATCCCTGCCGTGGATACCCCGCGCCGCCGCCCTTCGCGCAACCTGGTCATCGTCGTGCTCGTGCTGGCGGCGGCGCTGGCGTTCGGCGCCTACGAGGTGCGCGAGCGCACCCTGTATCTGCACGAGGAGGACGCGCGCATCCGCGCCGACATGGTGACGGTGGCGAGCCGCGTTTCGGGCTGGATCGTGCGCCGCCCGGTCGAAGAAGGGCAGGCGGTCGAGCCCGGCACTGTGCTGGTCGCGCTCGACCAGCGCGACGCCACGCTGGCGCTGACCGAGCTGCAAGCGCAGCTCGACGCGGTGACCGCGGACAAGGCGCGCCTGGGCGCCGACGTCGACCTCGCGCGCGGGCAGACCAGCACCCGGCTGCAGTCGGCGCGCGCCGAGCTCGCCGCGGCCGGGGTCACGGTCTCCAGCCTCGAGCCGCAGCTCAAGCTCGCGCAGGATGAGCTCGCGCGCACCCGGCGCCTGTTCGAGCAGAAGATGGCCTCGCAGGCGGCGCGCGACCACTCCGAGGCGCAGCTGCAGAGGATCGAGCGCGAACACCGCATCGCGCGCGCCAACCTGCGCGGCGCCGAGGCCAGGGTGAGGCAGGCCGAGGCCGAGCGCGCGCGGCTGGAAGTGCTCGCCGCGCAGCGCGAGGTGCTCGAGCAGCGCGAAACCGAGCTGCGCGCGAAGCTCGCGCGCCAGCGGCTCGACCTCGAGGACCGCATCGTCAGGAGCCCGTCGCGCGGCGTGGTCGACCGCACTTTCGTCGAGCCGGGCGAGTACGTCACGCCTGGCCAGCGGCTGCTCTTGATGCACGACCCGGCGAGCGTCTGGGTCGAGGCCAACGTCAAGGAAACCCAATTGCGCCGCCTCGCGCCGGGGCAGATCGTCGAGGTGCACGTCGATGCGTTTCCCGACCACGATCTCGAGGGCCGCGTCGAGCGCATCGGACATTCCGCCACCAGCAGCTTCGCGCTGCTGCCCACGCCCAACCCGAGCGGCAACTTCACCAAGGTGACGCAGCGCGTGCCGGTGCGCATCTCGATCGCGCAGCGCGAGGGCAGGCTGCGCCCGGGCATGATGGTCGAGGTGCGCATTGCCACCGGCAAATGATGCCTCCCGCTGGCCGCTCGTGGTCGGCGGCCTGCTGGGCGCGATGTCGACCGTGCTCTCGGCCACCATGGTCAACGTCGCGGTGCCGAGCATCATGGGCGCCTTCGGCGTCGGCCAGGACCTGGCGCAGTGGGCCGCCACCGCCTTCCTCGCCACCATGGTCGCGAGCCAGCTGCTCAACACCTGGGCGGTGCAGGCCGTCGGCCAGAGAAACGCGTTCTGCCTCGCGCTGGTGATCTTCAGCGCCGGCGCGCTGATCGGTGCGGGCGCGCCCAACATCGAGACGCTCGTGTTCGGACGCATCCTGCAGGGCTTCGCCGCGGGGCTGGTGCAGCCGCTGGTGCTCACCGCGGTGGTCAACGCCTTCCCGCCCGAGCGGCGCGGCCTCGCGGTCGGCATCTACGGCATGGCGGTGACGCTCGCGCCGAGCTTCGGGCCCTGGATCGGCGGCCTCGCGATCGACGCCATGAGCTGGCGCGAGATGTTTCTCGTGCCGCTGCCGCTGGTGGCGGTCGCGTTCCTGCTCGGCATGCTCACCATGCCGAGCAAGCCGTTCACCTGGCGCCTGCCGGCGTTCGACTGGGCCGGCTACGCGCTGGTGTCGGCCGCGCTGCTCGGGCTGATGAGCGCGATCGGCAACGGCCAGCGCTGGGGCTGGTCCTCGGACGAGACGCTGCTTGCGTTCGCGCTCGGCGCGGGCGCGGCAATCGCGTTCGTCGCCACTCAGCGGCGCGCGGCACACCCGCTGCTCGACGTCTCCCTGTTCGGCGATCTGCGCTTCACTTCGGCGATGATGATCGCGTTCGCTTTCGGCGCCGGCAACTTCGCCACCAACTACGCGATTCCGGTGTTCACCCAGACCGTGCAGGGCTTCACCGCGACCGACGCCGGCGCGGTGCTGCTGCCCGCGGGCGCGCTGCTGGTGGTGCTGATCCCGCTCTCGGGCAGGTTGGCCGACAACGTCCCCGCGCACCTGCCGATCATCGCCGGCTGCCTGCTGTTCTCGCTCGCCGCCTGGCTGATGTCGGACGCCGACGTCAATACCGCGTTCTGGCAGCTCGCGGGGTTCGCGCTCATCAGCCGCCTCGCGCTCGGCCTGGTGATGCCGAACATGGGCAAGGTCGCGATGACCGCCGTGCCGGCGGACAAGCTCAGCCAGGCCGCCGGCACCTACAACTTCCTGCGCCAGCTCGGCGGCGCGTTCGGGGTCAACCTGACCGCGCTCACGCTCGAGCTCTCGACCGCGCGCCACGCCGAGCAGCTGAGCGCGACCCAGACCCCGGACAACGCGCAGAGCATGGAGCTGCTCGCGCGCGTGGGCGAGCTGATGCACCGCGCCGGCGTGCCCGACGCGGTGCTGCGCCCCGGCGCGCTCGACTACCTGGGCGAGGTGATCTACGCTCAGGCGCTCGGCCTCGGCTTCCAGGACGCTTTCTTCACCATCTGCTTCGCCTTCGTGCTCGCGCTCGTTCCCGCCTGGCTGCTCGGCCGCGCGGGGCGACCGCGGGCCGCGGCGAGAAGCCCGGCATGACAATCAGGAGTCCCGCATGAGAATCACCCGCTTCGAAGCCTTCATCCTGCGCGCGCCCGACACCGGGCGGCCGCACTGGGTCAGCAACTTCATCGTGCCGCGCGCGAACGAGATCCTGGTGCGCCTGTCGACCGACGAAGGCATCGAGGGCTTCGGCATCGCCACCAGCTACACCCCGATCGAGGCCGCGATCCACGCCTTGAAGAGCGGCATAGGCGAGCTGATCGTGGGCGCCGACCCGACCGCGCCCGAGCGCCTGTACCAGAAGCTGTTCGGCCTCACCTGGCAGCGCCTGGCGCACGAGAAGGGCTGGAGCCGCGAGGCGCTGATCCGCATCGCCGCGGCGACCGACATCGCGTGCTGGGACATCGTGGGCAAGGCCGCCAAGCTGCCGCTGTATCGCCTGTTCGGCGGCTTTCGGGACGCGGTGCCGTGCTACGTCACCTGCGCCTACTACCGCGACGGCAAGGACATGGCCGAGCTGAAGGACGAGATGCAGATGCTGAAAAGCCAGGGCCACCACGGCTTCAAGGCCAAGGCGGGCGGCCTGCCGCTGAAGGAGGACATCCCGCGCCTGGAGCTGGTGCGCGAGGTAATCGGCTGGGACAACGACCTGATGATCGACGTCAACCGCGGCTGGGACCTCGACACCGCGATCGAGGGCGCGCGCCTGATCGAGCCGCTCAAGCCGCGCTGGCTGGAAGAGCCGGTGCGCTGGGCCGACGACCGGCGCGAGCTGAAGCTGCTCTCGAGGCAAACGCATATCCCGCTCTCGGCGGGCGAAAGCGAGCCCACCAGCTGGGGCTGCCGCGCGCTGCTGGAGGAAGAGGCGATCAGGATCCTGCAGTTCGACTGCACCATGTCGGGCGGCTTCACCGAGGGACGCAAGCTCGCCGCCCTGTGCGAGCTGAACCACGTCCAGGTCGCGCCGCACCACGACTGCTTCATCCACTGCCACATCGTCGCCGCCAGCCCCGCGGGCGTGATCGTCGAGTCGTTCACCGACCCCGAGCGCGATCCGCTGCAGGCCGAGCTGTTCGAGAACCCGCCGAAGATCGCCGATGGCTGGCTGACGCTCAACCAGGCTCCGGGCCTGGGGCTCACGCTGTCGGACAAGGCGCTCAAGAAATTCGGCCAGAAGGTGCTCTGATGCGTTTCGCGATTTTCGGCAGCGGAGGGCTGGGCGGCTATTACGGCGCGCGCCTGGCGAAGGCGGGGCACGAGGTCGCGTTCGTCGCCCGCGGCGCGCAGCTCGAGGCGATGCGCCGCGACGGCCTCAAGGTGCTGAGCGCCCTGGGCGACATCCACCTCGACAAGCCCAAGGCAAGCGACGACCCGCGCGAGCTGGGCCAGGCCGAGTGCGTGATCGTCGCGGTCAAGAGCTGGCAGGTGGGCGAGGCGGCGCAGGCGATGCGGCCGCTGCTCGGCAGCGAGACGGTCGTGCTGCCGTTTCTCAACGGGGTCGAGGCCGCCGACCAGCTCGGCGCGGTGCTCGGGCCTGAGCGCGTGCTGGGCGGGGTATCGAAGGTCTTCAGCCTGATCGAGGCGCCGGGGGTGATCCGGCACGCGAGCGCGGGTGCCTACGTCGAGCTCGGCGAGCTCGACGGCGCGCGCTCGGCGCGCACGCGCGAGCTGTGCGAGACCTTTGCGCGCGCCGGGATCGACGCGACGATGAGCGGCGACATCCGCGCCGCGCTGTGGAAGAAGCTCGTCACCGTCAGTTCGTGGGCCGGGCTGGGCGCGCTCGCGCGCAGCCCGATGGGCGAGTTGCGCAAATACCCCGAGACGCGCGCCATGATCGACCGCGCGATGGACGAGGGCATCGCGGTCGGCGCCGCGCGCGGCCACGCCATGAGCGCCGACCTGAAGGGCGAGCTGTGGCGCTACTACGACGGCCTGCCCGAGGGCGCGACCGCCTCGATGCAGCGCGACATCATGGCCGGGCGCCCCTCCGAGCTCGACGCCTGGAACGGCGCCATCGTGCGCTTCGGCGCCGAGGCCGGAATCGAAACCCCGGTGCACCGCTTCACCTTCCACGCCCTCCTTCCCATGGAGCGCCGCGCGCGGCGGTAGACTGGGCGCAGGACAGTTCGCATGGACAACGCCACGCTCGTCATCGCCATCCTGGCCGTGATCGCGGTCTGGGCCGCCTTTCAGGCGGCGCGCCGCGCGCGCTGGGAGCGCGCGCGCCTGGACGCCGAAGGCGAGCTCGCCGAGGGCGAGGTGCTCGACGTCTGGCCCGAGGGCACCGCCTACCGCGTGCGCTACCGCTTCACGCCCAGAGGCGCGGCCGAGCCGGTGCTGCGCACCGAGATCGCCGCCTGCCTGCAGGTGCTGGTGCCCGAACGGGGCGAGAAGGTGTCCGTACGCTACGACCCGAACGACCCGAAGAACCGCGCGCGGCTTCTGCGCGCCGACGAGCGCGCCTGAACGCAGCGCCTGCCGGCCTAGGCGGCCTTCTTCATCGGCGTCATGCCCGGCGGCCGGCGCGGATCGTTGTCCGCCGCGCCCGGCGCGAGCTGCACCACCTCGGCCGACGGGCGCACGCTCTGCGCCCAGGCGCGCACCAGGCGCGCGAGCGCGACGTAGGCCGCGACCACCGCGGCGAGGCTGATGACGGTGACCAGGTTGGTCGCGCGCCAGTCGCCGCCCAGCAGCCACGAGCCGAGCGCGGCCACGCCGCCCGCGAACAGCGTGACGATGCCGGGCGAGATGATGAACGCGCTCATGTTGTCGGTCCCCCACCAGGGCGGGGGCTGCATCGGGATGCCGATTTTCGCCACGCGGCCGACCAGGATCGCCGCGAACACCATCGCCAGACCGACTATCGCCGACATACACGCTCCCGTGGGGAAATGAGGGCGGCAAGATTGTAGGCGCGCGCCATCGCGGCGGCGCATCGACGCGCCGAAATATTTTGTATCGCACTGTTTCATCCTTACGGTCGATGTCAGCAAAAGCTGACTGCAGTCAAGGATGCGGCTTGATTTATTCGCTGGCGGTGCTATCTTGCAAGTGAGCCTGTTAGGGCGGCCGTGAGACCGGCAAACCGGGATCCCGGACGAAGTGTTCGGGTACCGTGCCCTCGGCACCGCGGCCGCAAGGCCGCGGCGGCAGCCAGGCCCAGCCGGGGCATCCGCCCCGGGATGAAAGCGCCGATACGGCGCCGCCCGACGTAGTCGGGCATAACGGCCCCGCCTTAGGCGGGGCCTTTCATTTCGGCGATCCGTCTGTCGATGAAGGCGCGGATCTCGTACAGCGGGACATCGCCGGTGACGAACCCCGTGCGGCGCAGCTCCATCTTGTCGAGCACGAGGCCGAGCGCCCTGAGACTGGTGACGTCGCGAACTTCCTCGGCGGCTTCGCGAATGCACATCGTCGCGAGAGGGTTCAGCGCAGGATACGAATTCATCACGACACTCCTGAAATGCAACGACCCCTTGCTTGCATTCTGCACCATCGCGCGCAATAGATCAGCTGTCGTCGATGGGCGACAGGGGACAGACCCCGATTTCCTGCTTTTGGAAATCGGGGTCTGTCCCCGGTTTTCTAGCGCAAGTTCTTATACAGGAACGCGAGCACCTTCTGCCACGCGTCCTCGCTCGCCTGCGGCCGGTAGCGCTCCGGGTTGTTGAACGACTGGAACGCGTGCCCCGCGCCGTCGTAGCTGTGGAAGCTGTGCTTCACCCCCGCGCGCGTGAGCGCCGCGTCGTAGTCGTCCACGTCCGCCGGCGCCGGGTTGGTGTCCTCGTTGCCGAAAAACCCGATCACTGGGCAGCGGAATTTCGGCGCGAGCTCGATCGCGGGCGGCGTGCCCGGCCCCATCGCGAGCTTCACCCGCCCGCCGTAGAACACCGCGCACGCCGCGTAGCGTGGATCGGTGCCCGCCCCGAGCCAGGCCACCCGCCCGCCCCAGCAGTGCCCGACGATCGCGATGCGCTTCGCGTCCACCCCGGGCTGCTTCGCCAGCAGGTCGAACGCCGCCTTCAGGTCGAGCTCGGTCCAGTCGTCGCGGAACTCGTCGCGCTTTTGCTGCATCTCGGCCGCCTTCGGCCACCAGTGGAAAATGAACGGCACCGCCACCGCGTAGCCGTTCTCGGCGTAGCGCTCGGCGGTGGCGAGCGTCACCGTGTCGTTCTCCACCCCCGTGTGCCCGACCGGGATGTGCTGCGCGAGCACGATCCCCGGGTTCGGCCCCGCCCCCGCAGGGGCGAACAGGAACACTTCCATCGGGCTGTCCTTCACCCGCACCGTCTCGATCGAATACGCCATCGCTCCTCCCGCGCACATGATAGCCGCCCCGAAAACCGGGGACAGACCCCGATTTCGAAGGCAGGCCGCGTGCGCCGTGGCCCCGGCCCGCAGCACGAATCCTTTTCGCTCGCAGCCTTGATTGTCGGGCAGATGCCCCCACTTACACACTATTGGGCAGCGGATGCCAGGACATGCCGCGCCCAGGCCGTGAACGCGAAGAAGCTCAATGAAATCCGCCTCGAGCTCTCGCCCACCCCATTGCCGCTCGCGCAACAGACCGTGAACTTCGCCTAGGTTCTGCAGTTTGTCGAACCGGGCAATCTCTAGGAGGTATCTGAATATGAAAATCCGTCCCCTGCATGATCGCGTGATCGTCAAGCGGCTCGACCAGGAGAAGAAGACCGCCTCCGGCCTGGTCATTCCGGATACCGCGGCCGAGAAGCCGGACCAGGGCGAAGTCGTCGCCGTCGGCAAGGGCAAGCGCAGCGACGAGGGCAAGCTCATCCCAATCGACATCCACGTCGGCGATCGGGTGCTGTTCGGCAAGTACTCGGGCCAGACGGTGAGGGTGAAGGGCGACGAGCTTCTCGTGATGCGCGAAGAAGACATCATGGGCGTAGTCGAGGGTGCCTGATTCGGGCAGCCCGCAAAGACAGCGATAGACACTGATAGACACCAGGAGAACCAAATGTCTGCCAAAGAAGTGCTTTTCCACGAAGGTGCGCGGACCCGGATGGTTCGCGGACTGAACGTTCTGGCCGATGCGGTCAAGATCACGCTCGGGCCCAGGGGCCGCAACGTGGTGCTCGATCGTTCGTACGGCGCGCCGACCATCACCAAGGACGGCGTCTCGGTCGCCAAGGAAATCGAACTGAAGGACAAGTTCGAGAACATGGGCGCGCAGATGGTGAAGGAAGTCGCCTCCAAGACCTCGGATGTCGCGGGCGACGGCACCACCACCGCGACCGTGCTGGCGCAGGCGATCGTGCGCGAGGGCATGAAGTACGTCACCTCGGGCATGAACCCGATGGACCTCAAGCGCGGCATCGACAAGGCCGTGGCCGGCGTGGTCGACGAGCTGAAGAAGATCTCCAAGCCCTGCACCACGAGCAAGGAAATCGCCCAGGTCGGCTCGATCTCGGCCAACCTCGACACGAGCGTCGGCAAGATCATCGCCGAAGCGATGGACAAGGTCGGCAAGGAAGGCGTGATCACGGTCGAAGACGGCAAATCGCTCGACAACGAGCTCGAGCTGGTCGAGGGCATGCAGTTCGACCGCGGCTATCTTTCGCCCTACTTCATCAACGTGCCGGACAAGCAGTCCGCCACGCTCGAAGACCCCTACATCCTGCTGCACGACAAGAAGATTTCGTCGATCCGCGAGCTGCTGCCGCTGCTGGAGCAGGTCGCCAAGGCGGGCAAGCCGCTGCTGATCATCGCCGAGGAAGTCGAAGGCGAGGCGCTCGCCACCCTGGTGGTGAACAACATCCGCGGCATCCTCAAGACCCTCGCGGTCAAGGCACCGGGCTTCGGCGACCGACGCAAGGCGATGCTGGAGGACATGGCGGTGCTCACCGGAGGCACGGTGATCAGCGAAGAACTCGGGCTCAAGCTCGAGAACGTGACGCTCAAGAACCTCGGCAAGGCCAAGAAGGTCGAATCGGGCAAGGACAACACCACGATCATCGACGGCGCCGGCAACAAGAAGGACATCGAAGGCCGCATCAAGCAAATTCGCGCCCAGATCGAGGATGCCACCAGCGACTACGACAAGGAAAAGCTGCAGGAGCGCGTGGCGAAGCTCGCCGGCGGGGTGGCGCTGATCAAGGTCGGCGCGGCAACCGAAGTCGAGATGAAAGAGAAGAAGGCGCGCGTCGAGGATGCGCTGCACGCGACCCGTGCGGCGGTCGAGGAAGGCGTGGTGCCCGGCGGCGGCGTGGCCTTGCTGCGTACGCTGGCCAAGGTGCGGGCCATCAAGGGTGAGAACCATGACCAGGACGCGGGCGTGAAGATCGTGCTGCGCGCGCTGGAAGAGCCCCTGCGCCAGATCGTCTACAACAGCGGCGCCGAGCCTTCGGTCGTCCTCAACAAGGTGCTCGAGGGCAAAGGCAACTTCGGCTACAACGCACAGACGGCGGAGTTCGGCGATCTGGTCGCGATGGGCGTGATCGATCCCACCAAGGTCGTGCGCTTTGCGCTGCAGAACGCGGCTTCGGTCGCGGGCCTCATGCTGACCACCGACGCCATGGTGGCGGAGCGGGCCGAGGAGAAGGGCGGCGGCGCAATGCCCGACATGGGCGGCATGGGCGGTATGGGCGGCATGGGCGGCATGGACATGTAGTCGCCGCGAGGTGACATCGTGAGCGAGGAACAGCCGTGACACATGACCTGAGCGTCGAACTGGGAAAGTTGCTCGATCAATACGACGAGAACCGCCGTGCCGTGGATGAACGCAGGCGGCGGGTCAAGTCGGACGAGGACGCCTTCCGAACGGGATTCGCCGATCTCAGGGCAAGCGTCGTGCGGCCCGTGTTCGAGGCAACCGGAGCGATCCTGAAGGCGCGCGGGCACGACTTCAGCATTGCCGAAGACGAATTTTCCGGAGAGCCGGACGGCAAGTGCACCGACGCGGCCATTTCCATCCGTATCGTGCCCGCCGGGACGAACGGCTCCTCGCAAGCGAACGCGCGCTTTCCCTCGCTCTCCGTCGTCACCCGGCGCTACAACAAGACGGTGAGCATTCTCGCCAGCAACGCACCGCCCAAGACCAGCGCGGCAGCCGATTTCAAGGGGGATTACCAGTTGGCCCAGATCGACACCGAGCTCATCCAGACCGAGCTCCTGAAGCTGATCGCGGGGATGATCGCCGCCTAGATGGATTCGCTTTTGTTCGGCGGCCTGGTCGATCTGCCCTGGTGGGGCGACGTGGCGGCGGCGTTGCTGCTGACCCACGTCACCATCGTCGCCGTCACGGTGTTCCTGCATCGCCACCAGGCGCACCACGCGCTCGAGCTGCATCCGGCCGTGAGCCATTTCTTCCGCCTGTGGCTGTGGCTGACCACCGGCATGAGGACCAGGGAATGGGCCGCCGTGCACCGCAAGCACCATGCGAAATGCGAGACCGCCGATGACCCGCACAGCCCGCAGGTGCTGGGAATCAACCGGGTGCTGTGGGGCGGGGTGTTGCTGTACGTCGCGGAGGCCGCCAGGCGCGACACCATCGAGCGCTACGGCCAGGGCACGCCGGACGATTGGCTCGAGCGCAATCTGTACTCGAAGCACGTCGTGCTCGGCCTGACGCTGATGGCGCTGCTCGACCTCCTGGTGTTCGGCATCGTGCCGGGCACGCTGATCTTTCTGGCGCAGATCGCGTGGATCCCGTTCTGGGCCGCGGGCGTGATCAACGGCATCGGGCACTTCTGGGGTTATCGCAACTGGTCCACCGAGGACGCCAGCACCAACATCGTGCCGTGGGGGATCCTCATCGGCGGCGAAGAACTGCACAACAACCACCATGCCTACGTCCTTTCGGCCAGGCTTTCGAACAAGTGGTACGAGTTCGACATCGGCTGGATGTACATCCGCCTGCTCGAGCTTGCGGGGCTGGCGAGCGTCAAGCACCTCGCACCGACCCCGCGCTTCACGCCGCCCGGGCCCCTCGTGACCCTGCAAACGCTGCAGGCGGTGATCGCGAATCGCTACGACGTCCTGGCGCGCTACGCCCGTACGCTCAAGCGCACCCACGCGGACGAAGTCGGCAGCCTGAAGCGGCGCGACCCGCGGGAGGCGCATCTGCTGCAGAACCTCAAGCGCTGGCTGCAGCGCGACGAAAGAACGCTGTGCGAGCCCGAGCGCGACAGCGTCGCCGCGGGCCTGGCCATGTCGCGCGCGCTGCACACCGTGTATTCGATGCGCGGCGAGCTTGCGGCGCTCTGGGGACGCTCGATGGCCTCGAGCGAGCAGCTCGTCAAACAGCTCGAGAACTGGTGTCAACGCGCCGAAGCGAGCGGCATCAGGCCACTGGTCGTGTTCTCGCAGCGCCTGCGCAGCTACGCCTGAGCAGAAGACTGGCCGAGGAAGCGACGCAACCACGCGCTTAGCAGATCCACCACGGTAACGATCGCGATCATGGCGAGGATGATCGTCGCTGCGCCGTGCGTCTGGAACCACGCGAGCGAAGTGTAGAGCATCTGTCCGAGCCCGCCCGCGCCCACGAAGCCGAGCACCGCCGCCATCCGGATGTTGTATTCCCAGCGGTACAGGGCGTAGGAGACGAACTGCGGCAGCACGACCGGCAGCGTGCCATAGAAAAAGGCGATCGTTGCGCCGCTCCCTGCCTGGCGCAGCGCGGCGGCCGGTTCCGCAGGCGCGTTTTCCAGCGTCTCCGCGAACAGGCGGCCGAGCACCCCGGAGGTATGCACGGCGAGCGCAAGGCAGCCCGCGAGCGGCCCCAGACCCGCGGCGAGCACCATGAACGCAGCCCACACCAGCTCCGGAATCGAGCGCAGCACGTTGAGGACGATCCGCGCCAGCGGCCGCACCGGCCAGCCCCAGCGCCCGGAGGCGGGGAGCGCGAACACGGCGCCCGCCAGCACGGCGAGCAGCGTGCCCAGGGCGGACATCGAGAGCGTTTCGGCCGCGCCGCGCCCCACGCGCCGCAGAAACTCGGGCGACACGTCGGGCGGATAGAAGCCATGCGCGAAAGCCGCCATCTGGCGCGCGCTCTCGCCGCTGAACAGATCGACGAAATTCACCCCGAGGTAGATGAAGCTCGCGGCCGCGGCGCAGCCGAAGCCCGCCAGCACGGCCCAGGGCGTCCAGACCAGGCGCGCGCCGTTCACCTCAGCACCTTGCGCAGCAGCGCGCTGATGACGTCGGCGACCAGCACCAGCAGCAGGAATACCACCAGCATGGTGGACACCTCGCCGCCGTTGAGCATGCGGATCGAGAGCTCCATTTGCTGCCCGAGCCCGCCGGCGCCGACGAAGCCCATCACCACCGACGCCCTGATCGCGCATTCCCAGCGGTACACCGAGTAGGAAACGATCTCCGGCAGCGCCACCGGCACGACGCCGTAGAAAAAGGCGTTCACCCGCCCGCCGCCGGACTCCAGAATCGCGCGCGCCGGCCGCGTGTCGCCCGCTTCGAAGATCTCGAAGTAGACTTTGCCGAGCATGCCGGCGTAATTGATCGCGATCGCGAGCACGCCCGCCGCCGGGCCGAGCCCGACCGCGCGCACGAACAGCAGCGCCCACACGATCTCCGGGATCGAGCGCATCAGGATCAGCAGTCCGCGCACCGGCGCGCGGGCAAGCGGCCCGAGCCAGGCCCCGCGCGCCGGGCCGATGCGCGAAATCGACAAGCTCTCGGACACCGCGATCGCGAGCGGAAAGCCGAGCGCGATCGCGAGCGCCATCCCGGCGGTCGCGAGCGCCAGGGTCTCGAGCGCAGAGCGCGCGACCAGGTGCAGGAAATCCGCCGACAGCGCCATCGGAAAGAACGTGCCGAGGAAGCGCGCCATGGCGGACAGGTTCTTCGGCTCGAGCAGCGTAAGCGGATTGAATTCCGCAATCTGGACCGCCGGCCAGAGCAGCACCAGCGCCACCAGGGTAAGCGCAAGGCGCGGGCCAAGCGCCGGGTCGCGCGGCGCTGCAAGCGCGGCGGCGGTCGTCATGAGGCTAACGGCAGAGCGGCTGGCTGCCCGAGGCGGCGCGCGGCCCTGGCTGGGGCCGCTCGAGCGGCCGATAGTCCTGAGTCGGAATCTCGCCCGATTCCGTGGCGTACAGATCGCGCAGCATCGCCTGGCTGACGCGCATCGGCGGGCAATCGAACTGCACCGCGCCCGCGCGCAGCCCGACGATGCGCGGGAACCATTTCATGGCCAGGTCCACCGCGTGCAGGCTGGCCACCAGGGTGACGTTGCGCGAGCGCGCCTCGCGGTTGAGCTCGCCCACCGTAAGATCGGCCAGCTGCGGATCGAGCGAGGACACCGGTTCGTCCGCGAGAATCAGCTCGGGCCGCTGATACAGCGCGCGCGCGACGCCCACGCGCTGCAGCTGCCCGCCCGAGAGCCGATCGCAGCGGTCGAACAGCCGTTCCGAGACTTCCAGGCGCGCGAGCGCGGCGCGCGCGCCGGCGATGTCGGCCGGATAGACCAGCGAAGCGAGCCCTTTCCAGAATCCCCACGCGCCGAGCCGTCCCGCGAGCACCGCGGTCACCAGCCGCTGCCGCGGCGGCAGCGGCGGCGACTGGTAGATGGCGCCGATGCGCGCGCGCAGGCGCCGCAGCGCGGAGCGCGGCAGCGACCAGGGGTCGGCACCGTCGATGGCAACGCTGCCCGCGCTCGGTCGCAGCGCGGTTCCGAGCACGCGCAGCAGGCTCGTCTTGCCGGCGCCCGAAGGCCCGATCACGGCCACGCGCTCGCCGCGCGCGACTTCGAGCGCGACGCCGTCGAGCGCCCGGCGGCCGCCGGAGAACTCGATCCGCGCATCTGCCAGCAACAGCTTCATTGCAGCAAGCCCGCGGCGCGCGCCGCCTGCTCGATGCCCTTGTAATTCCCGGGCTTGGTCGGAATGAATCGGGTCGCGCGCTGCAAGTCCAGGATCTCCTTGTCCGCGGGGATGCTCGGGTCGAGACTTAGAAACGCGTTGGTCAGTTTCTTGACCAGCGCCGGGTCGAGGTCGCCGCGCACGGTCCAGTTGTAGTCGAAGTAGGGCGGCGTGGTGGCGAGCACCCTGACCGCCTTGGCATTCGGTTCGCCTTCTTCCAGCAGCTTTTGCCACACCGAGGTGTTCAGCACGCCCGCTTCGGCGCGGCCCGAGGCGACGAAGGCGACCGTCGCGTCGTGCGCGCCGGAATACGCCACGCGCGAAAAGTCCTTGTCGGGGTCGATGCCGTCCTTGAGCAGGAAGTAGCGCGGCATGAGGCTGCCGGAGGTGGACGACGGCGAGCCGAAGGCGAACGTCTTGCCCTTGAGGTCCTGCAGCGTCTTGATGCTGCTGCCGACGGGCACGATGAAGGTGCTGGTGAATTTCTCGTCCTGCACCCGCTGCGCGATCGGGATCGCGTTGCCGGTGCGCAGCCGTACCTGCACGAAAGTGAAGCCGCCGAGCCAGGCGAGGTCGATCTTGTCCGCGGCCAGGCTTTCGACCACCGCGGGATAGTCGTTGACCGGGGTCCACACCACCTTCATGCCGATCTGCTTTTCCAGGTAGGCGCCGAGCGGCTTGAACTTGCGCAGCAGTTCGGTCGGGGCCTCGTCCGGGATCGCGGACACTCGGAGGACTTGCTGCGCCTGCGCGGAGTACGCGGGAAGGAGGAAGAGCAGGGAAAAAACCAGGTGCGGAAAGCGTTTCATGGGCCCTTCTTGAAGCGGATGAAAGTGGAAAAAACGGCCTTTGGGAGACCGCCCCGGGGGATGATGCGAATAAATCGTAGCACGCACCCTGCCGCATGCCGAAAAAGCACCACCACAACGTCTACGTCGTCGAACTCTCGCCCGAAGTCCTCGAGCACGCGCGCTTTCGCAAGGCCAACCCCGACTACGACGCCGTCAAGCCCTGCCTCTACGTCGGCATGACGGGCTTGAGCCCCGAAAAGCGGTTCGCGAAGCACAAGAAGGGCGAACGCGCCAACAGCTTCGTCGAGCGCTACGGCATGCGCCTGCTGCCGAAGCTGTACGCCTACGCCAACCCGATGCCCTACCAGGCCGCGCGCGAGATGGAAGTCGAGCTCGCGATCGGGCTGCGGGAGGAGGGCTACGGGGTGTGGCAGGGATGACGACCCCAGACAGTCGGTCTTGCTTTTTCCCATATTGGGAGAGATACTTCCCAATATGGGAGGAAAGCGGTCCAGCATCGCCGAAACGCTGTTCAGCGGCACCCAGCAGGCGGTGCTGGGACTGCTGTTCGCGCAGTCGGAGCGGCGCTTCTACCTGAGCGAGATCGTCCGCGAAGCGCATAAAGGCACCGGGGCCGTCTACCGCGAGCTCGCGCGGCTCGCCAGTGCGGGCCTCGTCACGATGCTGTCGGTGGGGGGAAAGAAGCTCTACCAGGCGAACCGCGCCTCGCCGGTGTTCGACGAGCTCGTAGGCCTGATCGCCAAGCTCTCGGCCTCCGCCCCGGCAGCGGTGCTGCGCGCGCCTGCCGCGAGCTACGAGGCGGGGCGGCCGCCGGAGGTTTCGCGCGCGAAGCTCGCCGCGCTGTGCCGCAAGTACCACGTGCGCCGGCTCGGTCTTTTCGGCTCGGCGGCGCGAGGGGAGCTCGCGCCGGAGAGCGATGTAGACCTGCTGATCGAGTTCGCGTCCGGCAAGGCGCCCTCGCTCTGGGCCGAGCCCGAGATGCGCGAAGCCTTCGGCGCGCTGTTCGGCGGCCGGCACGTGGACCTCGTGCCGCCCGAAGTCCTGCAGAACCCGTACCGCAGGAAGGCGATCCTTCGCGATCTGCGCGTGCTGTATGAAGCCTGAGGAACGCGACGCGGCGTATGTCTGGGACATGCTCGTAGCGGCGCGCGATGCGCGCGAGCTGCTCGAAGGCAGATCGCTCGACGTGTACCTCCAGGACCGCGTGCGCCGGCTCGCGCTCGAGCGGGCCCTGGAGCTGGTTGGGGAGGCCGCGCGGCGCGTGACCCGGAGGTTCCAGTCTGCGCATCCGGCGATCGAATGGCGTAGCATCATCGGCCAGCGCAACGTGCTTGCGCACGAGTACGGTGTGATCGACCACGCGCGGCTCTACCGCACGGGAACGGAGAGCGTCCCGCGCCTCATCGCGGCCCTGGAGAAGATCGTTGCGAAGCTCTGATGTGACGCGCCCCCGCCGCCGCAGCTTCTACGGCTGGGGCTACGAGAACGAGCGGGAGACCGCCCCGGGGGATGATGCGAATAAATCGTAGCACGCACCCTGCCGCAT
>JADEYI010000984.1_pt1 | contig 26533 bp, 26 predicted proteins | sample 8542331 | NCBI WGS metagenome assembly JADEYI01 (sample SAMN16510988, study PRJNA670497) | mine drainage metagenome | isolation source: biofilm near Copperflume 1 | place: Germany: Marsberg coppermine Kilianstollen | collected 2018-02 | reverse complement strand
GACTCGAACCTACAACCCTTCGGTTAACAGCCGAATGCTCTGCCATTGAGCTACTCAGGAATGCTGTATGGAGTGCGTTTTGGGAACGCTCTGCGCTAAAGCATTTATAGCAAAGACAGATACGTCGGTCAATCAACCGCTGAATCTAAGGGACTTTTGGCCACGCCAACGAAAGTCATTGCATCTGCTACCTCTTCCCTCCTCTTCGCCGATTGCTATCGGTATGCTCTCGATTATCACCGGTTTTGAAGGAGCAGGTGCACAAAATTGTTTACAGCGGTTTCTGTTGCTGAATCGCAACTTTGTGATCAGTTTATTCTCAGCAACCCGCCGGATGAATCCCACGTAATCGGGCCAAGCCATGACTGAAGACCCAAGGAAAGGAAGAGTTTCATCCAGAAGCCAGATCCACAATCCGTAGATGCTGTGAGTTGTATCTCCTGCAGGGTGAGACAACCTTTCTGGTTTTGTAATCTTCCGTCCTTTGTGCTCGTTGAGTATGACTCCATGAGCGTTCATACCATGGCACCTCGCAGTAGCCTGCTCTTCATGGAAGGAGATATGCCGAGAGGGGTCTCCATCTTTTGCGAAGGCCGGGTGAAACTGACGCGGACGTCTAGGAGCGGCGAGGGACTTCTGGTCAGGATTGCCAGCCCCGGAGATGTCTTGGGGCTTAGCGCGGCACTCGCGCAGACCGCTTTCCGTTGCCAAGCGGCACTGTGAGGCTAATGGAAAGATCAACCATCACTCAATTCATGGCATTGGCGTGGCGACCGAGAACCTCACTATTCAGGCAACGTAGATTGTCCGTTCAATTCTTCTCACAGTATCGTCTGAGCAATTGTTCCGCCGAAATGCGCAGAACAAATTTGTTAACAGCGTTACGAGGTATATTGAAGTGTCTATCACGACCCGGTCAATTGTGGTTGATCTCACAGGGCATGTGTCATATAGTCAGTGTAGGCGAGGGAATCCGCCATAAACGCCTCCGAAAGGGAGGCTGATGACTCCTACAAACCGTAGGAGTTTTTCGTTGCTCCTGCGTCGTATCCATCAACGACATAAGGGCACAGAATGACCGATTATCTCACCCTCCCGCTTGGCGACAATTGTCCGCACGCAGTGACCGCTGTCATTGAAATCCCTCAGGACAGTGTGAACAAATACGAATATGACAAGCAGATGAAAGTTTTTAGACTGGATCGTAATCTTCATTCTCCCGTACATTATCCGGGTGATTATGGATTTTTACCTCAAACGCTGGCAGAAGATGGCGATCCGCTGGATATTCTGGTGCTTGGCGATGCACCGAACTTCCCCGGATGTGTGCTGGCTGCGCGCCCTATTGGGGTATTCGGGATGCTCGATCAAGGAATACGGGATGAAAAAGTACTCGCTTATGCAATCGGCAATCCTCGGTTCACGACCATTGCCAACTACACCGACGTTATGCCGCATGCTCTACGTGAGGTGGCACACTTTTTTTCCATTTATAAAGACCTTGAAGGGAAACGAACGGAAGTGTTGGGATGGAAAGATGCAGATTCTGCATTCCAGCTCATCCTGGAATGCCATGAAAGATTCAAGCAGAACAATAAAGATGCATAGTACGGAAGAGTCGATCTGTTAAGGCGAGTATGAACCCCACGATCATATCCACCGACCGGCAAGATGGATTATCCGATGTCTATCGACAGGCCATAATGCGTACTGCGGAGCACGCGCGCCTGGTTGAAAATCTCAGCGCCAGGAGAAATGCCCTGCTCTTCGGCCCTACTGGCGTTGGCAAGACGCATTTAGTGCGGCGATTCATTCAGAAGCGTAGTGAAATTCTCTTTGCACCCAAAGCAGATACACTGCGCGACATATTGCTTGCTTTAACCGCGGATCTGATGCGGCTTGGAGACATGCGTAAGATTGATACACGAAGCACGAGTTCTCGATCATTGAAGGGCTTACTGGTTCGTCAACTCGAGCGAAAACAATACTGCATTGTCCTGGATTCCATTGCTGAACCAACGACTACGATCGTTGCTACGATCAAAGATCTTAATGATTTTGGCCGTACACCCATCATCATCGTCGGACAATCCAGTCATGGCGAAGATATCGGTGGATTGCGACCATTATTTTGCCAAAAAAACGAACAGGTAGAAATCAAGAATTTTGATCGAGCTACTGCATTGTTTTTCGCACAGGAATCGGCAGAATCCATACAATTCAACTCGGATAACTTCGACCTCACTCTGGACTACATCTGTGAAAGGAGCGAAGGAAACCCTGGCGCGATCCTTACCATGTTGCAAATGGCAAAGGGTCAGACCTACCGCAGTGGCGACCAGATTAGAGTGCACACCCTTTATCTTGATTTCCGCATGGGACGTAAGCCATAACTGTAAGCTGCTGGCCCAGGCAGCACCACAGGACAGTTGCACAGCCATCCCATTGTGCGCTCCCCGCACTTTGAGGGTATTGTGCCTTGATTTTGGAAATTGAAATTAGAAAACAGCGTGTATAAACCACACTCGAATAAATGGCTGAGGAACCACAGATGGATCCTATCGCGGCAAAAGATCCAGAAAAAAACAAATCTCAGATAAGCACCCAGCATAAAAAGGCGCTCAAATTCGTTCTCATGATCGGAGCCGTCAGTTTTTTTGCCGACTTCACCTACGAGGGATCCAGATCGATTACAGGGCCATTTCTCTTGATTCTCGGAGCCAGCGGAGTAGTGGTCAGCATGGCGGCCGGTTTCGGCGAATTGCTGGGATATGGCCTGCGATTTGTCTCGGGGCGTTTGAGTGAAAGGACGGGAGAGTTTTGGCCGATCACGATCATCGGCTATCTGGTGCAGATGGCAGCGGTTCCATTGCTCACGCTCGCAGGAAACTGGCAGGTCGCCGTCGGTCTCATCCTGCTGGAACGGATTGGCAAAGCGATACGGAACCCTCCCCGCGATGTCATGTTGTCCCACGCCGCCAAAGAAATGGGAATGGGTTGGGGTTTTGGGGTGCATGAGGCGCTCGATCAATTTGGGGCGCTCTTTGGACCTCTCATGGTGGCGCTGATCCTGGCTCGCCGAGGAGACTACCGGATGGCATTTGGAACACTGCTAGTTCCCGCAGTTATCACAATTATTCTTCTGTTGGTAGCTAGATTTCTGTACCCACGTCCCGAAGATCTCGAAGCAAAAAGTCAGAACTTGCAGACGAAGGGTCTCCCTCGCTCATTTTGGATCTATTTGGCAGGAGCGGCTCTAGTCGCGATGGGATTCGCGGATTTTCAATTGGTTGCTTATCACTTCGTGAAGGCTGGCGTTGCGCCGAAGACATGGATACCTATTTTCTATTCCGTCGCCATGGCGGTAAGCGGTACGGGGTCGCTTGTGTTCGGTAAGCTCTTCGACCGTTTTGGAATTAGTGTTCTTATTCCGTTAACCTTGATCTCTGCTGTTTTTGCGCCGCTGGTATTCCTTGGTGGCTTCTGGCTGGGTCTCATCGGCGCGGCCTTGTGGGGGCTGGGAATGGGAGTGCATGAATCAATCATTCCTGCCGCAGTCGCCACTATGGTACCTGCGGATCGCAGGCCATCTGCTTACGGCTTATTTACCGGCACTTATGGAATTTTCTGGTTTGTGGGAAGCGCGATCATCGGGATTTTATATGACCACTCGATTCCCTCAGTCATCGCTTTTTGCGTTATCGCAGAGCTCGCTGCCATCCCACTATTCCTAAAAGTGCGTTCGCAACAGATACATGAGTAAGAATTCAGTCAAGATTGGCATTGTGATGATTGCTATGATGATAATTCAGACCCGTGCGCAACTTAACGCTAAGGTTTCTTAGCATGCTTAGAGATAGACGTGCGGTCTGGCATCCAGATCTGACAGCCTTCACCGACATTCGCCATTTATTTTGTGCCCTCGAGCAGCAACGCATCTATCGCAAACGCTAAGCCATCGTCAGAATTCGACAGGGTCGTTTGGAGAGCTGCGCGCCTCACTTCCGGCATGGACTGCCCCATGGCAATGCTGATGCCGCTCTTATGAAACATCTGGATATCATTCTCCGCATCGCCAATCGTAGCAACTTGCTTCAAGGGAATGTTCATTGCTTCCGCAATTGCTTCTACAGCCGATCCTTTATTTGCCCGCGAATGTGTGATATCTACATATTGCACCTGAGAGCGCGTCACGGATAGAGAGCCTTCGAACTGAGCCTTGATGCTTTGTTCACAAGCCTCTACTGCATCGAAATCTTTGCTGACGCCAACCAATTTTATGATTTCTCTAAAATAATGATCGACACTGGAAAGCACTTCCGGCTGAAAACGAACGGTCTGCGCATTGTGCTGGACATGATAGGCGTCCAGGTTGGGAACAAGCCAACGATCACGGGTGTAGATCCATAAATCGAGCTCATGACGGCGAACAATAGCTTCCAACGCAGGAACGAAGCTCTCGGGTATGTTGTATTCAACGACTACCGATAGGTCTGGATTTACAATCAACCCGCCGTTAAAAGCCGCGCACACAGCTTGGACTCCGAGTTCATCGATTAGCCACTTCATACCCTGCAAAGGCCTGGAACTAACCAACCCAAAGTAAATGTTGGCTTTCTGTAACCGATGAACGGCCGCGATAGTGGCCTTAGTCAACTCTTTGCGCGGATTAAGAAGGGTCCCGTCTACATCCGAAATAACAAGAAGAATTTCATGCGACATCGCCGTTCTCCTTCCAAGGGGAGTGTGCGCCAAGCACACGTTCTATCACACGCCACGTTGGATTCAGTAGATTTGGCTGCCCCCCCAAACCGATCAATTCATTTCTCTTTGTTATTGCCTCCGGACGAGTAAGAGAACCACATGATTCCAGGAGTTCGATGACACGAGATTCCTGAAGCCAGTTACAGTCAGTCAAAACACGAAAAACGTTGTGAACGATAGCAGAATGTTCCTTGGCAGGAGCGCTGCGGACACCAATTTCAGCGCAAGTGATGACGATTTCTGCATCCGCCCAAGCAAGAAAAGTCCTGATCGAGTCCCATTCAGCCTTTGAGATATTCATTTCCGAAAGGAGTGCCAGAGAGGACTGAAGCGCATGCAAGCTCGAAGGCCATTGCTCCCCTTCTAAAGAATGTTCCGCCAACAGCTGAAGCGCGAATATCTTTGTGCCCTCGGGTGTTTTCCGGAGCATTTCCTTTGCAGCATTTCTACAAAGATCGTCCTGTAATACCTGAAAAAAAACGGGAATTGCCTCGCCTCGGCCAAAGGCTCCGAGGGCTTCGATAAGACCAAGCGAAGCGCGTTGACGAACGGACACCAACAGAACATCGAAAAGTTCCTGGGATGGCCAACGCAGAAGTTCCTTCGCTGCGATGCTTCGAACTGTGTCTTCTGCCATTGAGACCGCAGGATCTGTCGGTTGTTTCCAGTTTCGAAGATATTGCAATAAAATATGCTCTTCTCCGAGGCCACCCAGGGCACGCACGATGCGGCAACGGGAAACCGCAATAGACCGTGGTGCGCCATCGAGCAATGCCCTGGAAAGAAATGGGACTGTGCGGCTGCCGCACGCAATCAAAATATCGACCGCCAACTCTCCGTCCGTTAACGATTCGAGGGCATCGATTAGATTGCGGATCGTTGCGTCCGCTAATTCTGTGAGCGGAATGCTGTTCATATCGGAACCCCGATCTCGGCGGCCCGACCTGCATACCAGTCCTCTCGTGTGAGAGGCATATTGCTTCTGCCGTGGTCAGGCCGGCAGAGTAGAGCTTGATAAATATCAAGGTCGCCACGCTCAAAGGCAGCTGCCGAGCCGGCCATATAGAGCCTCCAGATTCGATATGTTGATCTTGGCACATATCGCAATGCGGACTCTTTATGGTCTTCCAATCCTTGTACCCATAGTCGTAAGGTTTTTGCGTAGTGCTCGCGTAGATTCTCCACATCGCGCACTTCGAATCCTGCCTGCTCCGCTGCCTCCAATGTCTCGGAAATGGGCACAAGTTCTCCATCAGGGAAGACATAACGGTCCATAAAGGAAAGTTTGCGAGATTGTTGTTTCCACGATCTCGCAATGCCATGATTGAGGAACGCACCGCCAGGCCGAAGAATGCTATGTGCAATCTTGAAATATGCTGGCAACAACTTTCTTCCCACATGCTCGAACATCCCGACGCTGGCTATCTTGTCGAAAAATTCAGGGGTATACACGAGCGTTCGATAGTCGCGTAATTCCACACCGCAGCGTTGTTGCAAATTAATGCGATTGATACGGCCGCACGCGACATTTGCCTGCTGTTGGCTGAGAGTGATACCAGACGCAATTGCCCGATATTTTTCAGCTGCATGTAAGATCAAGCTACCCCAACCGCACCCTATATCGAGAAATCTCTCTTCTGGTTGCAATCGAAGCTTGCAACAGATATAGTCGAGTTTATTTTTTTGCGCCACCTCCAGCGAGTCATTTTCCTGGCGAAAATAGGCACACGAATAAACCAGAGACGGACCTAGCCATGGGAGATAAAATTCTGGTGGCTGATCGTAGTGATAAGAGATGGCCATGCCATCACGTGATGGTGAATGTTTGCTCCCGCCGCGTACCAATTCCCGAATGCCGAACCCGATCGCTCCCAGTTTTTGCAGCAGGGCATACCTCCAGGCGACAGGCTGCTTCAAAATATATTCCGCTAACTGAAAGGCTGCGATCAGATCTCCTTCGACCTCTAAGTCACCTTCAATAAAAGCCTTCCCAAGGGTCCACTCATTGGGATCAAGCAGTAAATGACGCCATGCGCGTGGGGTGCGGAATTCGATAATAAAAGACGGAATCTGGTTTTGTGAAGAACTCCAAAACCATCCATCCCAGGTTTGAATTGCAAAAGTGGGACCAGAATAGGATGCAAAGAGTGGGTCCAGGATACTTTTGCGTTTGAACGCTTTGGAGACCTTGGCATTTTTCATCGTACCTGCCTGACACTTTCCTTTTAATTAAATAGGGCTACTTTGCATTTACAGTGCGCGGTTGGGGTATGGCTGCACCAGTTCTTAGCAAATAGATCAACGCTTCCTGAATGTCGGCTCTCACCGGCATATCTTGAATTGCGGAAACCGTGGATTCCACAGGATAGGGATATCGTTTCAGTTCGATGTTCCCGTCTTCCCAGACCGCATAGCAGGCTTCCGGTGTTCCTGTTTTCGGCTGGCCTAAGCTGCCGGGATTGACAAGGGCTTTCACGCCGATCTGGCGCACGAATGGTACATGAGTATGGCCGGTCAGAACGACATCGGCATCGACCCATTCCAATTCTTTGACCCAGCGTTCTGAAGATGCGGCGCAATAGCCGTAGAGTGGGTCAGTAGGAGTAGCGTGGACGAGATAAAATCTCGTTTTTTCAAACGTCAATTCCGCTTGCACAGGCAGCTGTTGCAGATATTTCGACTCGGCTGAGGAAAGCACATCCATGGTGTACCGCAACGTTGCAGCAGCCAGGCGTATGAAGGGTGTAGAACAATGCGGATCTGTCTGGTAGCCTGCGGCTTGATCATGGTTGCCACGCACGCATTCTGCGCCGTGCTCCCGGATCCATCGGATGACCTCTTTTGGGTTTGGGCCATAGTCGACGAGATCTCCCAAACACAGAATGCGATCACAATCATGTTCAGGAAAGGATTCCAGCGCGGCAAGATTCGCGTGAATATCAGAAATGATGGCAATTTTCATAGTCCCAACCTCCATGCACAGCAACACATACGGTGTGCTACGGCATATACACAGGTTTTACGGGCTCTTGTAGGGAGACACAACTCCGTGACGAGAACCTCGTCAGGAGTCATCATCTGCCTGTTCTGGAGGGAACAAAGACAGCGGTTGTGGGCGAACTCCTTGCCGAATTCAGCATACTATAGCGTTCAAAACTTTTCCACAGCAAGATGAGAAGATTACGTCATCTCTTGACTTTGCGTGCGCCGTTGGCTAAAAGTGACGACTGGGCAGATACGTCGCTCACAACGCGGTTCAAAATTAGAAGCAGGCTCAAATCAAACGGTGAAAACCTGCTGCCTGCATTGCATCGCCCTGCCAGCAGTTCGGCCCCATTTGCGGACTATTAGCCTCTGCGAAGCGCACGCATGCATCAAGTCGATGTAGAGAAGACAACTTCTTGTGGAAGGCCGTAAGCGATGCCTTCCCGGGTCATCTGCATGATAGACGCGTGCTACAAAAACTCCATGTCGAGAAAATATCCTCCCCTCAAGAGCCTCCGAACATACGTTGCAAAGAGCCAATGAGAGATCGCAGTTGAGCAGTAAACATTTCTGTGCTAACTTTTTGTTGGCGATGGAATCCGCCTTGAATTGCCTTCCGATATGGAAAGGCTAATGATCCCTGCGCCAGCAGGGAGGCTCACACCCTCTTAAGATTCTCAAGCTCATAAAAACACTGTGGAACTATATCTTCATGCCTTTTCTAGTTGAGACACGAAGACCACTCCTACCACTAACGCCAATTTTATACACGGGTATTGGATCGCTTTTGTGCTTGGAACCAATCTTCTGACCCATCTCTGATGTATAGCTTGCTGCTAGCCGGTTATGGGAGGTTATAAAGGAAACCAGACGCCAGAAAGGATTCAGACCATGCCCGTCAACCTCGTCTGCATTACTCAGTCATGATCAGAATCGCGGCTGCATTTTTCGGGTTTGTATTAATTGCGGGATCCCTCCAGGACGCGTTTGAGGTGGTTCTGCTTCCCAGACGTGTGGAACGTCGAGTGCGGTTTATGCATTATTTTTTCCGCATGACGTGGGCGGTATGGTCGCGTCTCGGTAAGATACTTCCAACTGGGATCAGACGTGAGGGTTTTTTGGGCATCTATGGTCCGTTGTCGATGGTGCTACTTTTTGCCTGCTGGGCCATTTCGATTGTGATAGGGTTTGGCTTCCTGCAATGGGCGCTCCAAGTTAAGGCAGTGGGGGCCATGGGACATGCGCTTACCAGTCAGCTTTATTTAAGTGGAGATACGTTCTTTACACTCGGATATGAGAGTCTCGCATTCCGCACAGATCTATCCCACATCTTGATCATCATAGAAGCCGGAACCGGATTCGGCTTCATCGCACTCATGGTTAGTTATTTGCCGGTCCTGTATCACGACTTCTCGCAGCGGGACGCACAGATCATCCAACTTGATGCTCGCGCTGGCTCACCACCGACGGCTGGCACCCTGCTCCAACGGCATGCGGTCCTCGGCGATCTGGATACACTGAATCAGTGGCTGCGCGATTGGGAAGTCTGGGCGTCAGAATTGATTGAAAGCCACTCATCCTATCCTATGCTCGCGTTCTATCGTTCCCAGCATCAAAACCAGTCCTGGCTCGCATCCCTCGCTGTCATGCTAGATTGCAGTACGCTCGTTATTGCTGGTATCGAGGATGTATTGCTATTACAAGCAGGAAGCACATTTGCCGCTGCACGCCGAGTGCTGGTCGAGATTAGTCGCTCGCTCGATGTGACGCCACTACAGAGGACTGGTGTGGAAAGAATTTCAGTCGCAGAACGCGAGCAGATTGAACAAATACTAGTCACCGCCGGATGGCATTGGACCGGCGGAGCAGAGGTTGAAGAGATGATCGCAAACTTGCGAGCCAGTTATGAGCCAATGCTCGAAGGCCTCTCTTCGTACTTAGTGCTTGCATTGCCAAATTGGATCGGTAGTAGCGACCTAGGGAATAACGGAGATGCACGGAAATCCTTAATTTGGCGGCTGACGCAGGTTTCACACGTATCAGGAAGGCCCGCGACACCGAATGGTCCACAGTTTCATCGGACATCCTCGGGTAAGGACGATTAATTCGATGCTGGCCGCCCACACCTGTTTCGTCATCAGAGACCCTTGATCCGCCTTTCAGATGGCCTACGTCGCTCTAGTACTCAATGTGGACAAATAAGGTGTTGACGAACTCAGGGACATACTGTAGCTTATTGACCGAATAGAGTTTGGGGGATGGGGTTCCCCCAAAAATGCCCAAGCGGCTAATGACCCCTACCTTTTCCGTCGCGTAGCACGGCAGGAGGTAGGTGGTGGCAAGACCCCTTTCCACAATTCTCTCGCTCGTCCCGAGCAACCCTTTTGGGTTGATATACCAGTGTGGTCCCTCCAAAAGTCATTGTGGGCAATGTTACCAGCCTGGCATCTATCGACCGGATGCAACTTGCATTGCGGATAGCCGCGAAACAAGATCGCTTCGATGTATGGCGTGGAATGCGAGTATCCCATCGTCATACATTGGTAACTTCCTTGCCCTAAAGAGCGGCGGCGGCACGACCGGTGCCTGGTGTTCTATCGGTTACTATGCCGCCAACGGCAGTTCAACCTTATCAATTCATATAGTGAGCAGGAGTTTCCGCTTTTTATCGGCGCGAAGTGATCATTTCACTCAGATTCCCGAAACCAGAGCGAAAGCATTTGAATTTGGCAAAAAAGCGACGGATAAAAGAGGAGGAACTGGCAATCTAACGATCAAGAGAACTGCTGCATGGCGAATGTCGGAACAACAAACGAGTTATCTCTTTAGAAACTTTATTGTCATGAAAACTTCCACCATTAGCTTTGAAAGGACATTGTCATGAAAAGTAAATCGGCTATTATCGCTACTGTCGGTTATATGTGCCTTGCTTTGGCCGGCTGGATGGCCTCCATGCCGTCTGCTGGCTGGTTCGACAGAATATACGGGAGTGGAGTTGCCATTATGTATCCTCTGGCAATCATTCTCGGCGTGATCGGCATCCTTGCTTTCGTGCATGGTCAAACCCTCGATTCGATCATTTTCTTCGGTGGCTCAGGACTATTCTGGTCCGCTCATCTGTCGATGATCGCGGCGACGAATGATCCGAACAGTTATATAGGTTGGTACTTCTTCGTTTGGTTTGTGTTCTTTTGCTACGTCTGGTTCGGTTCCTTCAGGGCCGGACTCGCTCGCTTCCTCTTCCTGCTCGGTCAGTGGCTGACTTTGCTTGCGTTGGCAATCGGCAACTGGGGCGGTGCCAATCTCCACATCATCACTCGGATTGGCGGTTATCTGGGTTTGATTACTGCGATCCTGGCGGCGATTACCTCTGCGAATACAGTGATTCGGAATGGCTTCAGTGCAAACGGTCCAAATAGCGATTTTCAGGCAGATGCATCATAAGCGGGATATTGGACTCCTTGTTTCTTTTCCGCAAGCATATGGAAAGTAGTGGTGCGATAAGTACAGAGAGTCGTTCGTCCGCTGACCATGCAGCAGGAAGACACACTTCCTGCTGCATGGTTGACTGTTTGGCAAGTCACAGCAGATTCGACGAACTTAATCTAAGTTGCAGCATACTTGGACCAACGCATTCGGTTAGTAGGTTCTTTGGGAATAGCTGCAGGAAAGGTCTTCTTGGCAAGTCCGTACACATTGCCCATGGATTTTCCAGCTTCGGGGTCTTCTCAGATTCTTAAGCCATCGTCTGGATTCCTGGGTATCCTGAGCGGCCCTATTGCGACCTTGAATCGCTAAATGCCCTTGCTTGTGAGTTATCACGACATCCAGGAGTGCATTCGACCATGAACGATGAAGATAAGACGATCCAGATTGGAAAAGCCGTGACTGAATGTCAGGAAGCAAAGATACGTCTTGCGGAGATTGAACATAGAGTGAAGCAGGTTATCGAGGCATACAAAGAGGCGGTGCGTTCCTTCGAAAATCCACCGTCGTCCGCAGAGCCTCAAGTCGTCAATGGTAGAGTTGAATTTCTTTATTTGCGCGATAAGGGAATAGCAGATGCCCTTATGAACGGAGCTGAGCTGGCTAAGTTACTCAAGGAGCGAGACTCGGCAAGGACCCGTGTTGAAGCTGCCGCGCATCTACTGACCAGCCTTGGAATTACCACCTTGCATTAAACTTACTTACCCCACGAGCGGCGAAGTTAAACGCCCGGTTCGTGATTACAGATGCTCTAACACATGATGTATCTACCAAAAGTTTATGACCCGGGAGCGCTTGCCTACCGGGTGCGGTACGCCATCGCAAATATCATGCGAGACCGTATCGTGAACGAGGGCGCCTTTAAACTCTGTTTTGAAATGGACGGTAATGACGAGGTTGTGCGTACGATCCTGCGCCGAGGTTTAAAAAACCCTAAGCTGTGCGCTGCGCTCGAAGGTAGCCATCTGATCAGCCTTACCCGCTGGCTTACGCTCCATCCTGAGTACTCCGAGGCATACCACAGCAGGACCACATCCCTCACAAAAGAGAGATTGCAACCACATGCTGGTTCTCCGGCTAAAACAATGCGAAAGGCACGATAGACTCATCTTTATGACGAAATCCATGAACAAATACAGCTCCCAGATCACCCAGCATAAGGCCCAAGGAGCATCGCAAGCGATGCTCTATGCAACCGGCTTGGAAGAGCAAGATATGGCCAAGCCGCAGGTTGGAATTGCCAGCATGTGGTTCGAGGGAAACCCTTGCAATATGCATCTTCTTCAGCTTAGCGAAAAGGTGAAAGAAGGTATTGTCGCAGCCGGTTTGGTCGGACTGCGCTTCAACACAATCGGGGTAAGCGATGGCATCTCGATGGGCACCGGCGGGATGAGCTTCTCACTTCAATCTCGAGATCTGATCGCAGACTCAATTGAGACTGTCATGGCGGCCCAGTGGTATGACGCCAATATCTCAATTCCAGGCTGCGACAAGAATATGCCGGGTTGCCTTATTGCCATGGGTAGGCTGAATCGGCCTAGCTTGATGGTTTATGGAGGGACCATTCGTGCTGGTCATGATAGTGGACAAAAACTGGATATCGTCTCCGCCTTTCAAAGCTACGGTCAATTTCTTTCGCACACGATCGATGAACAGCAACGCCAGGCGATCGTCCGGCATGCTTGCCCTGGAGCTGGCGCCTGCGGAGGCATGTACACGGCGAATACGATGGCTTCTGCCATTGAAGCTTTGGGAATGACACTTCCCTACAGCGCCTCCTGCCCTGCTGAAGATCCAGCAAAGCAGGATGAATGTTTCCGTGCCGGTGCGGCGATCAGAAACCTGCTGGAACTCGACCTCAAACCGCGCGACATCATGACTCGGGAAGCATTTGAAAATGCCATGGTCATTGTCTCTGTGCTGGGAGGTTCAACGAACGCAGTCCTTCATTTGATTGCCATGGCACGATCGGTCAATGTGCCGCTGACAGTCGACGATTTCCAAAGTATCAGCGATAAAACCCCACTGCTCGCTGACTTCAAGCCCAGCGGCCCTTATGTTATGGAGGATTTACATGCCGTCGGCGGTCTTCCAGCGGTCTTTAAGATGCTGCTGGATGAGGGTCTGCTGCATGGAGACTGCATCACCGTTACCGGAAAAACCCTGCGGGAGAACGTGAAGGATCTTCCGGGCTTGCAATCCGGCCAGAAGATCGTGCAATCAACTTCAAACCCGCTGAAAGCAACCAGTCATATTCAGATCCTGAAAGGAAATCTGGCTCCGGAAGGCGCGGTGGCGAAGATCACCGGCAAAGAAGGCCTCAGGTTCTCGGGTCCGGCAAATGTGTTCGACTCAGAAGAAGCAATGCTCAAGGCTCTCGAAGACGGCAGGATTGTCAAAGGCCAAGTGATCGTGATTCGCTACGAAGGCCCGAAGGGAGGGCCTGGGATGCCTGAAATGTTAACTCCTACCTCTGCGATCGTCGGGGCTGGACTCGGCAAAGATGTAGCCCTTATCACAGATGGTCGCTTCTCCGGCGGCTCTCACGGATTTATTGTTTGTCACGTCACGCCTGAGGCACAGGAAGGAGGCCCAATCGCTCTGGTCAAGAACGGAGACCAAATTACCATCGACGCTACTTCAAACAAGATCACAGTTGAGTTGTCAGACGAGGAACTTACAATTCGAAGTCGTGCGTGGCACATGCCTCCCTACAAAGCTGATCGCGGCACATTGGCCAAGTACATCCGCCTGGTGAAGAACGCGAGCTTCGGCTGTGTGACGGATGAATAGCCACTTAAGATGTAGCGTTTTCGAGCCGGTCAGCGGAAGGGTGAGGAATTAGAGATGGATGTATCGACAATGGACCCGGAACTCTCAAATTATGTCGAGCAGAACTCTGATCGCCTTATTCAAATCCTGCAAGACCTCATACGGATTCCGTCAGAGAATACCCCTCCCACCGGAAGCGAGGATGAATGCCAGAAATACATTGCTCAATTCCTGTTCAGCATAGGATGCAATCCGGTCGTCTACTCATTTGATGACGTGCCTGGCCTGATGGAACACCCTTTATTTATGCCTGGGCGAGAGTACGATGGCCGACATAACATCGGTGCTCGCCTCAAAGGCCATGGAAATGGCCGTTCCCTGCTTCTTTCTGGGCATATTGATACAGTTCCCGTGGGCTCATCTCCGTGGAAAAGAAACCCATTCGGTGGATCGATTGAAGGAAATCTCCTGTATGGGCGCGGTGCGAACGATATGAAGGGTGGTGTGGCGACAAACCTCTTCGTTATTGAATGTCTTCGCAAGTTGAATATCCAACTCGCTGGAGATCTGCTTTTTGAATCAGTGATTGATGAAGAGTTCGGCGGTGTCAACGGAACGCTTGCCGGACGTTTGAAAGGATTTAACGCCGACGCTGTAATCCTTTCCGAACCCTCTTTCCTCCGGATTTGCCCCGCTCAAAGAGGAGGACGCATCGCCCACATCACATTGAAATCTCCCGGTGGAATTCTCAACGAACGGTTGCCCGCACCCGATGTGGTCGAGCAACTAACGTTTTTGCTGACAAAGATCAAGGATTTTGCAGCTCAGCGCCGGGTAAATGCAAAACCACACCCGCTATACGACAGCACAGATCCGGTGCCGGTGAGCATCACAAAGATAATCACCACTCCCTGGGGAACGAAAGAGCCGATTGCAACTCCGTCAGAATGTAAGGTCGAAATTTATTGGCAGGCCATGCCCGGAGAAAAGGTGGCGGACATTGACCGAGAATTCCTGCAATGGATTGCATCCCTGCCGAAGATGACGGGCAGTCCTTTTGTACAGCCTCCGCATGTAGCAATTCCAGGCCGGTGGATACCGGGTTCCGCCATCTCAAAAGAGGAACAGCTTGTGAAAGAGCTGACCCATTGTGCTACTCGAATTCTAGGAAAACCACCGGTTCTGGCCGGAATTGAAGGGCCGTGCGACATGTTTGTCTTCCACGAAGTCCAACACACACCCGCTGTCTTGTGGGGAGCCCGTGGTGGAAACACACACGCAGCCGATGAATACGTGGAAATCGACACATTGATTGATGCCGCTAAGGTACTTCTGGTTTTCGCTCACCAGTGGTGCACGCAGCCATTGATCGGATAGGATTCTTCACGAACGAGCTCTTTATTTGTAAAACAGTGCGGACCCGAGAATGAGCACCAGAAGTATTCCAATCAGTGCATTGTAGAAATTCAAATACCCTGATTGCAAAATGCTCACTTTGTCAGCTGCAACTCGTACTAAACGGGTCAGCGGAGTAAATAGGTAGGGACCAAAGATTGGAGCGACTTCCTGATTGAAAATCAGGCGTTTTACGAAATAAGGTCCATGGTCGTATTCGCGTTCCAGGTTATGAGTTGGCCCGTAAATAAAACCGTAGAATGTTCGTAAGGCATTTGAAAATGCCAAAGAGGTCGTGGCAATCTGTCGTGCATCTTCCCGGCGTCCACCCGACCAGACTGGCACACGACGGAAATGAAATGCATGCCGGCTAAGGAGAAAGAACGCAATGGGGATCAAAGCCAGGAGCGGACCGGCGATGATCAATTTGGTGGGTGAGATAAAGGCAAATTTGCCGTTCAATGGAATCAAGACCCATCCGTCTTTCATGAGCGCTGCGGCATTCAGTCCAAATATGGAGTGGCTTGCTTGACCAAGCGCTTGTACCCACCACGGCATGCCTACGGCCAATCCCAGCACGCACAAGCCAAGAAAAAATACGCTACAGCAGCGTGCGAGAGGGAGATGGGTCGGTTGCGTGTGTCCGTCTCCGAGCAGGCCAATGCCGAATAGCTTGGCAAAAGTCGCCAAAGCGACGGCCACAACTAATGCCAGCCCAGCGGCAGCCAGGGCAATCGTCAACTTTGCAGCGATTAAGTTTACCTGCAGCCCTTGAAAGAGAGTCTGAAAGACATACCATTCGCTGACAAAACCAGACTGCGGAGGCAATGCGGCAAGGCTCATCGTGGCAAAGAGAGCGCCCACTCCAAAAATGACCGGGGCATTGCGCAGCAGGCCGGTTTGCCGGATTAGATAGCTATCGTTGACCGAGTACACGCCATCTGCCGCGAGAAAAAGCGTGCCCTTTGCCAAACTATGTGCAGCCATATGCAACAGACATACGATCCATGCCAATGCTGCCGGACCCGGCAGTCCGCTGGCAGAAAATAATAAGGAAGTCCCCAGTATTGCTACTGCAACACCCGCATTCTCGGCAGAGGAGAGACTTAACATTCGTCGCCAGTCTTCTTCCTGAAATGCATTAAAAATGGCAAGAATCGCGGTCAGTACCCCGGCAAAAATCATGATGATCGCGACGCTTATCGCCCACGCTCCGGTATGCGGCAGCCATTGCAACACGCCTCGGGCGAGCGAATAGAATGCAGCATTGAGAACGACTCCGGAAAAGATGACTCCAGTTGCACCGCTGCCCGATCCATACGCAGCCGGAAACCATTCGTAGAAGGGCAATATACCCAGCTTGGCGCCGAAACCGAACAAGAGCAGTAAACCGATCACAAATGTTCCTAACGTCGACCAGGCTCGTATCGCCGCGAAACTCGAGAATGTATAGGAACCGGCATGGTTGCCGAGCAGCAACAATGCGAGCAGGATTCCGACCGCTCCGACTTCGAGAAGCGCGAGCATAAAGAGTGCAGGGCTGCCAGACTCCTTGGAAACGCCCTCGCCTAAGATCATGACCGCGCCACCAACACTCATGACCTCCCATGCAATGAGGAAGGACATGGCATCTTGCAAACCAAAAACCCCGACCGTACCCAGGAGAGTAACTGCGAGACCTGCCAGCCAATATCTTCTCGTCCGACTTGACGATGCGGTAGAACCCAGACCGGAAGCAAAGATCGCCGGTAAAAGCCCCAGCAGCAGGAGCCAGCATCCGGCGGTGTCCAGATGAAATCGTACCGCCGTATCGCCCACAGAGAATCCCAGTGAAAAGGCAGTTAGTGGCGTTCCCAACAAACCCACCAGACATCCGGCAATGCCGGCACAGCACCCGAGCACGATTCCCAAGCGCGCTAACCTGCCGCTTGGTTCCAGCAGAGCGGCTAAGAACGAAACAGCCCAAAGGACAGCCATGGCAATTACCAGATCACCTTGCATAATGGCCCCCGTGGACGAACTGTGCCGCCCGATTCAGCAATACAAGTAAAGCATGAATGATCGCTGCGGGATTCGGCGGACAACCGGGCACGTACATATCGACCGGGAGGATACCGTCGACGCCATGGGCGCAACTATATCCTCCGCCGGTTACACCGCCTGAGACAGCGGCGGTTCCCATGGCCATGACCCATCGCGGTTCAGGCATGGCATTATAGGTTTCGAGCAGTGGATCGCGCATTGCATACGTGACCGATCCGGTTACCAGCAACAAGTCGGCAAAGCGGGGCGATGGGGTAAAAAAGATTCCCAGACGATGTAGGTTGTAGTAAGGGTTGTTCAAGGCCTGGAGCTCAGACTCACATCCGTTGTCGGAACCCGCATCCACATGGCGGATGTGCAGACTGCGGCCAAAGCATTTCTGAATGTTCTTTATCAGCTCCTGCGCCGGCTGTGAGGCCAATGCTTCCGCCCAGACCAGATCCTCACGGTTTCGCACGCCAAAGGCCCAGTCTTCCGATTTCACCAGCGCGTCGTTGGGGCAGGACTCCGTACATAGCTGACATCCGATACATTTTCCGTAATCGAGGGTAAGCCTCTCGCCTTTTTGTCCTGCCTCAACGCTAATGGCTCCGGGCAAGCAAACGTCTGCGCAGGCACGGCAGTTCTCCTGGCAGCGGTCCGGATGGAAGCGGGGCAAGCCAAGCACCCTCGGCTGTATTTCCGCATTTTTATTACCCGGCCATGAACTTGTGGCGATTCCCCGCCTCAGTCCATAGAGAGTCCAGATCGGCATTTTCCCCTCCAATCCCTAACGATCACAGCCGGCCATCGTTAGTCCGAAGCTTGCCTCGTTGATTGCGTAGTCCATCATGTTGGTGTCTTGCACCGTGAACGGAAATACCCGCCAGTTGGAAAAGGAAGCGGACTTTACCTTGACTCGCGCTAATTTGCCCGCCCCATCGAAATGCACGCAGTAATAGATCGATCCTCTCGGACCTTCGCACCAGCCGAGCCCTTCCACGCCGGACCGGCAGGAGATCGCAGCCTCCACCGGGCCTTCCGGGATGTCTTCCAGTGCCCTCAGTAAAAGGCCAATACTTTTGCGGATCTCTTCCATGCGAATCAGGGAGCGGGCATTGGCATCGCCCTCTGTACGCATGGGAATCTCCATCGAGAGCCGGCCATAGGCTGCATAAGGATGATCGCAGCGTAAATCGTGTTGGATACCGGAGGCTCGCTTGATTGGACCTGTCGCGCCCTGATCGAATGCGGTTTGGTGGGACAGATGTCCGGTAGTGATCAGCCGGTCGAGATGACTGTTCGTATTTTCAAGAGTGGTCATGTAGGAATCGATATCAGGTTCCAACGCACGCAAGCGCGTGGACAAGTCGCGCAAATCGAGATCGCGCCGCAAACCACCAGGCTTGAGCAGACCGCGCAAGAAACGACTGCCAGTGAAGATGCCATTCAATTGCTTGCATTGCTCCGCCAGCAACTTGCCTTGAGCCTCACCCACTTTAAGTGTGGTTGTATGGCAGAGGTGACCCAGATAATAGAGATGGTTATAGAGCCGCTCCATCTCCGCCAGGATGGTACGTAAATACCTGGCTCGCTCCGGCACTTCGCACTCACTAGCCGTTTCGATCGCCTGGCAGAAGGCGAGCGAATGACCAATGCTGTCCACGCCGGAGATGCGTTCCGCGATCAATGTACCGAGAAGGGGCGACAGTCCTTCAAATCGCTTCTCCATTCCTCGATGCTTGAAAAAAAGACGCGGGTGACAATGCAGTATGGCTTCACCGATGTAATAGAAGACGATCTGCGCCGATTCGAGCACATCCGCCCGCACCGGTCCAAATGGAAGTATCTGAACGTCGCTGCCTTCCATCGCGGGCAAGCTCCACGGTTGGGAGCTGTATGGAATCATTTGGTCTCTTGGATATCGCGGATCGAGCGGTGGAATCGAAGGATAAGCCCCCTCATGCAACACCAGCGGGTGAGGTTCCGGATGGCCTGCGAAAGCAATTCCACATAAATCCGTCATTTCCCGCTCATACCAACCTAAAAGAGGAATGCGTGGCGCAAGCGATTCCAGCGGTTGTGTCTCATTCGCCAATCGGCATCGCAATAGGGAAAATGGTTTGTGGACCCCCTGGTCGGCCAGATATAGAACCTCAGCTGGTTCCCCAGGCTCCGGAAACCATGCGTAGGCCATCTGCAGGCGGGCACCTTTTTCAACGAGATGTTCGCAGGCCCTTGGCACTTCATTCGGCTGAAGAATTCGTTCCACTGCCGGCCTCACTGACCACCTCCCATGAGTTGCGACGAGATCCTCGTAAACACTTCCCAAAATCCATGAGGCCACCACACACCAAGCACCAGTATTGGAAGGAAGGCCAGCCACATGGGAAGAGTTCGCCAAAACATTCCTGAGAGTCGAGGTATGGACCGTTCTGGCGCATCGTCAAAGTACATCGCGCGAAAATGTGCAAGGAAGCCTACAAAGACAACGATAAGAAACACGATGAAAAGTATGGCAGCCCAGCGATAGGGACCGGCGATGCCGGCGCGCAGGATCGTAAACTCACTAAGAAAAAGAGCAAAGGGAGGCGCGCCTGCAATGCCAACCGCACCCAGCAGCCATAGCGTCCCACTCACCGGAAATGTCTTCAGAACATGACGAATACCCGGAATTTCCTTCGTTCCATACGCGCGCATCACATTCCCAGCGCCGAAGAACATCAGCGATTTGTTCATGGAGTGATTCAGCATGTGATAGAAAGTTCCCGCCGCGCCCAGCACGCCGCCAAAACCTAGTCCAAGCGCTTGAACGCCGATGTGTTCGACGCTGGAATAGGCCATCAAGCGTTTGACACCGGTTTGCCTGACGATGAAGAGCGCGGCTATGACGAAGGAGAAGATTCCGAACGCAACCACCGCGGTATGCGCGAACCGGCTGATGGATGCCCCACTGACGACGCCGAGAAAGCGCGCAATTCCCAGCATGGACGCATTCAGCAACGCCCCGGAAAGCATGGCGGAAACCGGCGCGGGAGATTCGCTATGAGCATCCGGCAGCCATGTGTGCATGGGCGCTAAACCCGCTTTCGTGCCATAACCGACAAGGACCAATAGAAACGAAATGAGGAGCAGAGGTTGATAGACCTCCGGTGCCGATCTGTGCAGTGCGGCCCAGGTCATTGCGTAGCGCTGACCCAGGACAAAGGAACCGCCCCAGTAGAAGAGCACGGTTCCCAGCAATGCCAGGGTAATACCGCCGGAGACAACCACTATGTATTTCCAGGCAGCTTCCGTGCTTTCTGCTTCGCGTTCAAAGCCAACCAAAAAGGTACTGATAAGAGTCGTCAGCTCAATCGCAATCCAGTAGACGCCGACATTATTCATAACGCAGGCGGCCAGCATGGTGAATGCAAAACCTGAAAACAATGCATAGAACAGCGGCAGACGTTTCTCCTCATCAAGAAGCCTCATGTAGCCAACGGCATAAATGGAAGAGAGTGCATACACAATCGAAATGCAAAGAATGACCCATGCGCCAAGCGTGTCGATCCTTATATAGCTATTCCAGAAAATGACAGAGCCTTGCAACGTTTGCAAAACCAGCGGAACACTTGCGACAAGATCGATAATCGCAGCGGCGACCGTCACATATTCCGCAACCCTGGAATGGCGCACAGCCATGGACAGTATCGTGGCTGCAAGCGGTGCTGCAAATAAAATCAGAAATAACTTTTGTGCCATGGACCTCAGCCTACGAGTCGATTGAGTTGACGGCTGCTGGTCGTGCCTGCATGCACCACCAGAAAACGAACCAGCATGCCGAAGCAAGCCACCACAATCAGCAGATCGAAGAGAATAACGATTTCGATCAGCAATGGCATGCCCGGCACTAGAATCTGTGAGCCGAGAAATATGCCGTTCTCCAGCACCAATAGACCGAGAATCTGACTGACCGCTTCGTCGCGCACAGAAAGCATCAGGAAGCCAATGAACTTCATCGAGAGCATGATGGTGAGGGCGAGCACGACTACATGGGCAGCGGAAGTAGTCTGCGGGCTCATATGGTTGGCAATCACAAAGGCAAACATCACCAAAAAGGCCCCGATGACAAGGCTTGAGCTCGGTTGGAGAACCGCATGAATTTCGCGTTTGACATTCAATCTATCGACAATGCGCATCAGCAAATACGGCAAAACGAGGCCTCGGAAAAGTGCCGTGAGTACCGCGATCACATAGAGCTCGTGATATCCCGCAAAATATCCCACAGATGCGGAGAGCGCCGCAATCAACCACGATTGGATGGCAAAGGCGTACACATAATTGCGCAGCCAATGCGATCCCAGCATTACAAAAGTGAGTAGCAGGCTCACAATTGCCAGAGAGCTGAAGATGGAGGCCTGCAGCGAATTCAAGTGCGCCAGAAACATCGAACTCTCCTCAGAGCAACTGACTCGAAACAATTGCGAGGATTGCGAAAAGAAATCCCGCGGCCAACGGCTCCTGATAACGGTAAAAACGGAGACGGGACTGCACGGTTTCTACGACAACAATCGTCAAAGCGATGAGCAGAAACTTAAACAGCAACGTGCCGATGGATCCAAACTGACCCAACGGTGTTCCAAACTGCGACATTCCCCAGGGAAGCAAAAATACATTGCAGAAAATGGTGTAGAGGATGAACTGTTTCATCATGGAAGCCCATTTCAGCAATGCCAGCAACGGACCCGAGTATTCGAGAATGCGGGCTTCGTCGATCATGTAGATTTCCAAATGCGTACTGGAGTGTATGGGAAGACGGTCTGTTTCAACCAGAAGCAATGCAAAAAACGCCAATATCAGAAAAAGATGTGCCGGACTCCAATAAGCGGCGGAACTCCCAAGCAGCAGATGATTGACGACAAAAGGCAGCATTGATTTGGCGAGTAGACTGATGCCCACAAAAACCAGAATCAGCGTAGGTTCAGCCAGGATCGCAAGCATTGCGGTCCTGCTCGATCCGATCCCGCCGTAGGCATTTCCCGTATCCAGTCCAGCCAGAATGATGGCAAACGAGCCAAGTGTCAGGACCATCCCTCCACCTAATAGGTCGCCCATATCGGAGAGCGGAAGCGGCCGGTCGGTGAGCACGGGAATCAGAATTGGCACGATCAACATTGCGGTGAATGAAATGAACGGAGCAATGAAGTAAATCCACGAAGCGGATTCAGGCACAACGGACTGTTTATGGAAAAATTTCCAGAGATCACGGTACGGCTGGAAAATGCTGGGCCCGCGACTCCGCTGAACCCGTTCCTCGGCTTTCAAGGTGAATCCCTGTAGGAGAGGAGCTAGCAGCAGAACGCACAGAACCTGGCCGATTTGGAGGAGAACATTGGAAAGGATCACGGCATCTGCCCGTCCTGATAAAAAAGTTTGTTGGAGAATTGTGTTCGCGCTGCCCACGTGGTGCGGAAGTGCTCGGTGAAAGATTCCAGGCTTATATTTCTCACAAGACTCCTCCTGTTGTAGGAGTCATCAGCCTGGAAGGGCGGTTAGGGTGGACCTCATCACCGAGACGAGTTGTATGAATCTGAATGTTGCTGCCAAGACCCTTCACTTGTCAAGGCAATAGATTCTTAGTGGCCCATCGATCCAGGAGGTTACCGTCTAAACGACAACCTGCCGACAATTGGCCGGGCATTTTGCAACCTTTGTGTTCCAGTGCTCATCAAAAATTTGAAACGCCGTGGTGACGGAGTTCACCCTAACCGCTGTCCTTTTCTGAATCGGACAGATGACGACTCCTGGCAGGATGCCCTTGCCGGTTGAGTCACTTTACGGCAAGTTTTCCTGCTCAAATTGCTCTTTTGCTGACACAAACGGATGTCATGTCTGTGGCGCGTCGGACTATTTATTTTGAGGAGAGGTATGGGATGGCAGGCTATCTTCAGCACGCATCAACCGTAGGGAAAATTCGATGAATATTCGAAGACTTGTCCTGGATGTGGATAAGACAGTTGCTCGGCCAACTCTTATCGAGCTGGCCCAAGCGATCGAACCAGTCGCGGGCGTGGCTGGATTCAACATAGCAGTCACGGAAATAGACATCGAAACTGTAGGAACGGAGATAACGGTTGAAGGAGAAGCGATTGATTATGAGCAGCTTGTATATGCGATCGAATCTTCCGGCGCTGTTGTCCATGGAGTAGACGAGATCGCTGCAGGCAGCCGACTCATCGAAAATGTGAAAAGACAGCGATGAGTAAGAAGGTAACAACAAAAAAATACGCATTTGCCGTCGTACTTGGCTTAACCGACGGCATTCTCACTGCGCTGACACTCGCTGCAGGACGCATCCTAGGGTCCCGAAACGGGGTTTCTCTTTCAATCGGTCTGCGAGTGGCAACAGCATCCGCTCTGGCCGGGGGCGTAGTATTCTTCACTGCAGAACTGGCTCGCCGGAATCAAGAGTTGGTCCATGCGGAGCAACAGCTAAATCTGTTATCTCACGGCAGGCTGGCAGCGACCAGACTAGGGCACTTCGTGCTCATTGAGAGTTCAAAAGCGACACTTGTTGTTATCGCGTCAAACTTTTTTGGTGCTCTCTTGCCTTTCCTCGTCAGCTTCATCAGTCAATTCCGCTGGGTGCCGATCTGCTTCGCGGTCGTTTTGCTGGGCGTACTGGGTGTGACCATCGCAGCGGTTACCTACAGGAGCAAGATTCGATGGGCTGCCAGCCTTATGATCGCTGGAACTGCTTTGGCAGCTCTGGGGCTCTGGCTCCGAATCGTTTAGCGCAATCCAAAGTTTCCTGGGCCTGGATTGGACTCAGGGGGAGACGGTTTTCAGTTTGATAGTTGACAATTCGGTTGCCACATCTTAAAAAAGATGTGTAGCGGTGAAGGAGTTCACCCTTAACCGCTGCCCAATCAAGTCGTCGTAATTCGAATGGGCAGCTGATGACTCCTAACAGGGAATCCTGTTGTGGAGTCATATCCCCGCAAGATTCCCAAACAATTTTGAAATATCAAGGCACATTGTTCTTGCTCTGTGCTCTGAGAACGTTTGGGTCCCATGAAAGTCGCCCTTCTTGCCGATATCCATGCCAACTTCGCAGCATTGCGAGCGTTTCCTGAGACATATGACGAACTCTGGGTCGTTGGCGATCTAGTCAATTTCGGCCCAAAGCCGGGTGAAGTCATCGAGTGGGTACGCACTCATGCACACTGCGTTGTCCGGGGAAATCACGATCATGCTGTGGGGTTTGACACTGACCCTCGCTGCATTCCTGCCTATCAGGCGATGGCGGCGCAAACTGCTGAGTACAGTTCGTCCGTGCTCACGGAAAAACAAAAGCAATACCTGAGATTGCTCCCGTTAAGCGCAGACAGAATTCTTTCAGGAACAAGATTCCATCTCTGCCATGCGACTCCCTTCGATCCGCTCTTCGGATATTTAGAACAAGATGCTTCCGCATGGGAAGCTGAAGTCGCTTCGACTCGGGCGGATGTAGTGATCGTTGGCCATACGCATGTTCCCTTTCTCCGATCGATTGGGGAAAGGCAGTTGGTGAATCCGGGCAGCTTGGCGGGGCTCAAGATCACCAGCCCGCAAGCGTCGTATGCGATTTGGGAGAATGGCCACTTTCATTTGAAGCAATATTCGTATCCGTTTGAAGAAACGGTGGCTGAGATAGAAGCCATGCCTATGTCTCAGGCAGTTCAACAGCAGTTAAGCGAACTCATCACAACCGGCGACCTGACGGTCGAGAAAGACTGAGTAATGGCTGAAATTCAAAAACTAGAAGCACTGGAGATTCTCGATTCTCGAGGAAATCCAACTCTGGCTGTCACTGTAACCCTGAGCAATGGCCTCAAGGCTACATCAAAGATTCCATCCGGGGCGTCCACCGGACAGCGTGAAGCGGTCGAACTGCGGGACGGGGAAAAAACTCGCTACGGCGGCAAAGGCGTATTGAAGGCCTGCGCCTATGTAGAAGGCGAAATACAGAGCGCGGTGCGCGGCATGGATCCCCAGGAACAGAAGGCCCTGGATCAACGCCTCTGTTCGCTCGATGGTACTCCCAACAAATCGCGCCTGGGCGCAAACGCGATTCTGGGTGTTTCTCTCGCAGTGGCTCAAGCTGCTGCTCTCGATCGTAGAATTCCTCTCTACGCTCATTTGGCCACTGACTCGAACTATCTTTTGCCGACGCCGATGCTCAATGTTCTCAACGGAGGACGGCATGCCGATAACAGCGTAGATTTCCAGGAGTTCATGATTGCGCCCGTTGGCGCTCCTTCCTTCCGAGATGGCTTACGAGCTGCTGTCGAGACGTTTCATTCTTTGAAATCCGTCCTGCAATTGAAGACGTACAGCACAGCAGTCGGCGATGAAGGTGGTTTTGCTCCTGAGCTGGAATCGAATGAGGAAGCAATCGAACTCATTCTGGAGTCAATTCAAAAGGCGGGTTATAAGCCAGGCAAGGACATCGCCGTCATGCTCGATCCCGCAGCCAGCGAGTTCTTCGAGGATGGCGTCTATGTCTTCCGCAAATCGGATCAAAGTCGAAAAACTTCCGCCGAGATGATCGAACTCTGGCGGGAGTGGTTGGAAGAGTATCCCGAAATTTGGTCTTTAGAGGATGGAATCGGAGAAGAGGACCGAAGCGGATGGAAACAGTTGACCAGAGAGTTGGGAGACAAGATCCAGTTGGTCGGAGACGACAATTTCGTGACCAACCCCGAGTTGTTCCGTCAAGGAATTCAAGATGGAATCGCAAACGCCATTCTCATCAAGCTGAATCAAATCGGGACGGTTTCCGAAACGCTCGAATGCATTGCTGTCGCGCGGGAACATGGCTACGGGGCCGTCATCTCCCATCGTTCAGGAGAGACGGATGATACGAGCATTGCAGATCTGGCCGTCGCTACCGGGGTCGGCCAGATCAAGACCGGGTCGGCGAGCCGGGGTGAACGCGTAGCGAAATACAACAGGCTGTTGGCTATTGAAAGGGAGTTGGGTGCGAAAGCGCGCTATGCAGGAAGCAACATCTATGCGAAATGGAAGGGTGCGCAAAAGTCCTAGCTGTCCATAACGAAATAGCACGCACCGTATGGTGTTGGAG
>JADEYI010000983.1_pt1 | contig 26627 bp, 37 predicted proteins | sample 8542331 | NCBI WGS metagenome assembly JADEYI01 (sample SAMN16510988, study PRJNA670497) | mine drainage metagenome | isolation source: biofilm near Copperflume 1 | place: Germany: Marsberg coppermine Kilianstollen | collected 2018-02 | reverse complement strand
TACGAATAATAAGAATGCATCATGTTGGAGGGCAATGCCATGCATGCCAAGGACGTAGATCAGGGACAAATGACTGCAGAGTCACATTTATGCAGTGCATGAGCAAGAAGATAATCACCTGTAAGCATCGCAGGCGGCAAGTAGGCGGCCGTCACCCTCGAGAGTGATGCCCAGGTTGACGTGGATCTTGGGCAGCAGCCGCGCATCCTTTGGCATTGTCACCTCCTGCATGCAGGGAAACACATCATCAATCAGACCGCCCGGCAAAGCCTGCAACAAACCACACATTCATCCGAGTTACAAAGCGCACATCCACTTACAACTCCACACACAAGCCGCATGATTGTGGCCATCCGACCTCCTGCATGCATTCAGCCACTGCCCATCACTGCACGCTGAATTCCTGTTACTAGGGTCCAGAAGGGGTTCAATATGAAACCCTTTCCGCCAATGTGTGCACCTGAACAGGCTTCCCTCCTTCAACACAGAGGAGGCAGTTCATCACATTTGTCTGACGCTCTCACGGAAGCAAAGTATCTGTCGACAGGGTGTCTGTGTCTGCCTGTGGCGGATAGCGTGGCCGGCCATGCAAATTTTGGAACAGTGCTGCTGCTGGGTGGGCCGGTCCTTTTATAAACTGCTAGATCACACATGCCCGCGCTCCCTCTCTCTCTCTCTCTCTCTCTCTCTCTCTCTTCATTAAAATGCTGTCCCTTGGATGGATGTCTGCATGACTTGGGTATATAAGGGCCTCTTGGACAGGCAGATGCCAGTCACAAGAGTTAACTTTTATAACTCTCATGGGTCTTACAATACTAATCAGCAAGAGGGAACGCGCCTGCATGGCGCGCAGGTAGGCCTGTTCTGCGTCCAGGAAGCGGCTGACAGCGAAGAGCGAGATGCCCAGCCGGAACCAGGCCTTGGCGTTGCTCGGCTGCTGACTCAGCGCCGCCTCATAGCAGGGGATCGCCTCGTCATGACGGCGCCTGCAGACATGGTTTCAGAGGTCAAGAAGGTGGCGATAGCTGGTGTGCTGGCATGGCACAAGACGCTCTGACTGCCAATGCTCGGATTCGCGCCGACTTCTGAACAGGTCAAGACAACACAAGGCACTTTGAGAGACGGTTTTCACCAACTAGGATTATTTTCTGCTGGATGCAGATCAAAACAGCGCAAATATCTGGGGGATACTAAATACAACTGATCTATTTAGGATCCCCCTGCAAAAATTGAGACAGGGGTAGGTAATCAAACGCACATGGAAGCCAGAAGGCCGGCAGTGGCAATGTGGGCGGAGTAGGCCTCGACAGCATCCAATGCATCTGCCCGCACGCGCAGCTTTGCCAGCTGCTGATTGGTCCATTCTGCGTGCAAATAACATACCCATCAGATACTCATATCATGCTGATTTGCCGACATGCGACCACCTGCCAATCCAGAAAGGGCTCTTCTGGACTCTTCTTGGCTGCATAACATCTCTGCAGATTGGATTGTTGTGGTTCACACTACTCAGCAGATCTTTCAACGGCTGCCTACATTCTGCTAGAGCTACACTGGAAACAATCTTATTTCAATGTGCAAATGCAGGATCACTTTTGCAGGATCTCAATCGCTTTGTGAGGCGGCAAAGAGGTGCCCCGTTCTTTTTCTGTAGCAGACTGGGAAAGGAAGGCAATACTCAAAGCATCCAGAAGTCCTGCACTGGCCCGTGCAGAGCAAAGCATCTCAGCTTGAACATTTCGGGCTCTTACATGCATTCTATTCAGTGACCGAATGGCTGAGTGGTCCCTAAGTGATCCCTGAGACCGAGCCAGGACAGTCTTCAAGCATCCCTGCCCTGACTGTTATATTCCCAGACTGCCCCACATAGGGGTCATCTGAGGCCTTGGGGTCCAGCGAACTAAGAAATACAATAAGAAGAAAATTTACCTGCGTCGCCGTTGAAGTTGATGATGCGCTGCACAGATTCAAGCACGAGCTGCAGGGTGTCGCTCTCGCCCTCGCGAAGCTGCAGCGCAGCTTCCGCCTCGGCCCGCTCGGCAGCCGCCGCCGCGGCCGCCTCCGCCGCGCGCGCTGCCCGCCTGACACACATCACTCGTACTTTTTAGACCTTGAGTCCTGCAAGTGTCACTGGCTTCTGTTTGTTTATGTTATTGCCGGATCCCTTCAAGCTGTGTGCAGCTAAGAACAGCGCTGCGCTGTCAACACCAAATATATACCAGAGCATGCTGCTTCAGATCAGGATCATTTGTTGTTTGCACTGCCATCTCGACCTCCTTGGTACATTTCCTATTTGCCCCCTGTTGATACTGAATTCATCTAGGCACGATGCAGCAGCCGAATGACCGATTCTGATCAGACGGTAACAGCATATGGTACCTTGGAGTGGCGGTGGGAAGGGCAACGGCTGCGGGGCCCCCTGCCGTGGCAGGGAGATCCGCAGCGGTGGCGGCCCGGGGGGTGCGCGGGGGGGTCCCGAGGCAGGAGAGCATGCCGTTGGGACCGGACAGCCGCGCCGACAGCGCATGCACCAGCGGTGGCTCCTGCTGCTGCTTTGTCGGGGACGCGTCGGAGCGCGCGGACGTGAAACTGTCGGCCGTGTGCATCTCCTCCTTTGCCTGCATGCAGCATGCCAACAGGTGTGAACTCTAGCGAGCAATCTGACAATGTGCATGCTTGAGTACATGCAGGCAACATTCTTGTATCTTTCATCCAAGAGGGCATGCCAATACAGCCAGGCGGCCTGACGCCCGAACTTGCCAGTCCTGCAGGCTTTGTTGCAGCCTTCCGGTCGCTGCTTTGCCATATCAGAAGGTGCCCAACTGTCAACAAAAGGCGCTGTGGTCGCTAGGAATGCAGTATGCCAAGGGTGAGCAGGAGGGAACGCCGCACGTCGACAAAGTTTTCTGCGTCGGAGGTGGTACGTTCCGGCTGAGGCCGGCGCGATTGATTTGGGTCCCATGCGTGGTTGAACCACTTTGAGAGCTCCTCCTGTCCCCTTGTGGGCGTGACCGCCTCCTGCGCCACGTGTGATCAAGACCGTGTGATTCCCAATAAGGCAAAGACATCAGAGTTTTTGATATAACAGTGACAACAACGGATCTCTGAACGTGATAGGACATATTGAGACAGATCTTATGACAGTGACAAAGTGCCCAGAAGATCAATGAGCCTCACGTGGCTCCCGACAGGCCTCAAGGAATCTATACCTACATGAATTTTAACTCTGTTGCGATGATCCCAGTAAGGAATGCATGCACCCGACTCTTTAGCAAGGCTGGGCCTCAATATGAATAGGTTTGCAGTGCTGACAGGAGAATCCCAGCAGCAATAAAACTGTCCTGAGAGGCTCATACTCTGGTGGGTAACTCTGCAGGAAACTAGCTAGCCAGCTGCGGGATGGCGAGACGGGCGATTTTGCAACACAATAGCAAGTTGTGCTGTGGTAAAAAAGCCTCGAAGGAGGACCTGTTGGTTCTCCATGAAAAGACACTGTGAGGTCTCACCAGTGGGCTGCCTTCCTCCGGCTCCTGCTGGTCCACATTGTTCACAGCATGCACGTCCTCCTCCTGGAAACACATTCACATTTCTACGTAAGTACAGCATGCAACGGCTCACCAGTCAAGCATCTGACCGGCCATCACGCCACTGCAACTCCCATTCAAATTCTCATCCCAAAGTCTCGGTAAAGGCATCTCTGCATCAGCCTGCATGCTGACAGAAGTTTTAGCATCAGAAACAAGACGCGAGCTTGGCTACTTGAAGCAGTGGAGAACACCGCAGCCGGGTGAATGCCTCTGGGGATCCTCTCAAAAATTTCGAGGACAGTGCAACTGTCTGCTCCCTGTAGTGTGATTTGCCAGTTATCACTTGTCTTGTGTTTCTTGGTTCTCCTGTCCCACACAAAGGCACTCAGAGAAGAAGAGGCAAGAAAAGGCGCACCTTGGCATCCTTGGCAGGAGCATTGGGAAGGAAGGTGTGCTCGGACAGAGACGGCCGCGGCGCGGCCGCGCCCTTGGCGGCGGCTCCCGGTACAAATCGGTGCGCCAGCTTAGTCAGCGAGTTGCGCAGCGTCTTGGCGCCATTCGGCTTGCCGTCCGGCACGTACGAGTGCCCCTGCAAGGTTGCAAATAGCTTAGCTAATGATTTCAAGTATAAAATTGATGGTCAAGTAGACCCTGTGAATTGCCAAGCAGGGAATTTGAGGGGAATATGTTTGGCACCCTTCAGGCTATTCAGCAGCTATCCAAGACCCACATCTCCAATACATGTTCTCCGTTCCCTCCAATTTCAAAGCCGCTAATCGTATTTCTCACATTCAACTCTTTAAGCGAGACCTCCTCTTTCATTGGTACCATGAATGATGCACGCACCGCGGCGGCAGAAGCGCCGTTGGCGGTTGGGGCCCCCTCTGGCGCGGGGGGGAAATACGCGTGCCCCCTCGGCTGCCCGGCGGTGGTCACCGCGGGGGGACCCCCGGAGGAGGGAACGTAGCCGTGCGCCGCGCCGCCGCGGGCCGCTCCGTCTCCGTCGAGGCTCTTGCGCGCGGCTTCCGGCGCGTAGGAGTGGTGCGATGGAGACGCGGTGATGTGAATTCGGTGCGACTTGGGGCCCGGTGAAAGGCTGGCTGGCAGCGGGGAGCCCGGCTCTGCTGCCAGAGGGTACCTCTCCAGCGCCTGCGCGGAAGTGAGAGTTTCTATGCAAGCGCCGGGTGGAAGTGCAGTGGGCAGAGTAGCATGGACAGAGCTTTGAGCAGGTTTGTCGAGGCACTGTGGACTGGGTCTGTTTGCCAGGATTGATTGATGTTCACTGAGCGCCATGCTCTTCGCTCGCAAGGAAGGCGTCTTGGGAGACTTGAAACAAGGCAATGGCTTGAAGGGATACTCTAGGATTGAGACATGACAGCCCATCAGGCTACAGGAAAGGAGAGGGGTCTTAGTCAACCTCTCTGGCAGCCTCGATGGCGGCCAGGGTCTCGGGCAGCGGCGGCACGGGGCCGTCGTCGTCGTACTCCGTAGGGATTACGGCCAGTGCCCGTTGCGCGTCCGTAACGGACTCCGCGGCCCCGGCCGGCTGCGCCGCATCCGGCAGCGGGTGCGAGCTCAGCGCGCGCTTCGCGTCGGCCACCGCATCCAGCGCTGCTGCACATGTGAGATCCAAAAAAGAAATTAAAAAGGGGTCTCAAAAAGGGAGCATGGTGAAAAAAATTATGTAGGAACGCATGCAAAGATCAATAGGGCAGCAAAGAACAGGGAAACAGTGAGTGGTGGAGGGAGTGCAATCCTGCTGCTTGGGAACCCACAAAAACTAACAAAACATGTGTTGAGGATAATTAAGCTAATGGCTATCAGACCGGATATGCAGCACGTTTCCAAAATGTATTTCCACAGGGACCCCACATCCGAGAGCCAAAGCAATGGCCCATGCCGGAAAACTGCAAGAGCAGGATTTGGGTGTACCGGCCATGGCGGCTGTGCCGTCGATGTCGGCCGATGCACCGGCGCCGCGGCCGAGCGCGCGTTTGGCGGCCGTGACGGCGCGGATGGCCGCCTCGTGCTTGACCTGCTTGTAGCTCGCCAGCTCGCGCTTCGCAGTGGCTATCGACTCCTCCGCCGTCTTTGTTTGCGCCTATTCCCACAGCAATTGTTACTTGTGAAGTTTCTGAAGCATCTGTCATGTACAGCACAGTCACTGCAAGACCTGGCTTGTTTGAGCAAGTAAGTTGCTCGTCTACGTGGCAGGGACTGATGAGCCATGTAATATTGCTAAACCCATAAGCGCAGCTAAGCAGTTGGTCTGCCAATGCATCAAGATCCTGCTGTCCTCTAGCCTGCTGCCAGACTCTCTCGCAAGGCCTATTCTCCAAGAACAGATGGTTCCACGTAAGGGTGCGACGGCTGTCTCTGTTCTAGGACAATGTGAATGTAAGTTGGAGGAAACTTCATGCCTGCCCGATGTGCGCATTGCTGATGTCCACGGTCGCGCGGCGGACTTCAATCTGGGAAGACGTCTCGGCGTGCGCCTTGATGGTCCATGCATCCTCGGCCGCGCCTGCGGCTGCCCCCAGCGCCAGCTTTGGCACCATCACTTTCTCCCGCCCTGCACCATGCAGTTGCTTGATGATGTCATCTGCACCCTTCAGAATGGTGATGGCCTCTTTCCCATGATACTTGCTCAACACATACAGGATGGCATCTGGATTGCAAGTGCAGCACAGCACAGGAAGAGAGTTCGCTTGCCATGGTCAGTACTTCATACAGCCGCCACAGGCTTCACTCGTTCCCATTTTGGACATAAGTCAGCCACGCAGAACTTCATCTTCTGTGCATACCCAAGGAAAGACGAAGAACCCGAAGTGCACCCACCTGCGCTCTTGGCAGTCTGTGCCTGCTTCATGTCAGCCGATAGGATGTCAACAGTGCTTTCTGCAGTGTGGTGCTCTGGGGAAGACTGCTTCGGCTCTGCTGCCGGCGCAGCAGCAATGGTGGGCTTGAGGGTAGCTGCCCACTTGCCCAGCTTGCCTGCCCACGACTCCCGGACGCTCGGCTCTGCCTCGGCAGTATCCGACTCATTCACATCGATATTCTCCTTCTGAGGGACATCCTCATGCGGCTGGGTTGCTGCATCTGCTGTTGCTGCCCCTGATGACTCATCCAGCTCTGCTAATGTATGCAGCACCTGCAGGATTCACAGCAACTTTTCAGACAATCTTTGAGCTCACAAGTCACTCAATGGATATGGATTTCTGCCTTGGCGACGCGACACTTGACGAACGTTCATACCCCCAAAAAGTATATATTTCTTAGCTGGCGTGTTGATGGCCAGAGAAGAAGAGACATCAGGCTTTCCATTAGATTTGCTGAGAAAGGGAAGGCAGCAGCGTTGCCTGTTCGGGCTTCAGAGGGCTGGTGGCCGACAATCCCAGTGCCTCATAGTCATCGTTCACATTGCCGTTGCCCGACTCGTACATTGCACGCAGCCCATCCTCTGTGAGACCCGCCTTCACCACATGCTGTGCATATTCCAAACACACCTGCGGCAGCACCACAGAGATAGTATTTTTAAGAACAATTCGAATTTGTTGCACCTCAACCCACTTGCAGGAGGGATCCAGTTTGCACAAGAGGCACATTGGCACAGAGTGGATGGGACCAGAATGATGGTGCGGATTACAAGTTGAACTTGATTGTGTGTGAGGAGGTTTGGTATTCGACGTGTTTGCGATGTCAATGGATCTGCTTGAAGGTCATTCAGAAGCAGGGTCACACCTCATCAGCGATGGCCGTGAGCTGCACAGGTGTGAATTTGACTGTGGGATTCACCCTCGCTACAAATGTCAGCAGCTCAGCCTGTATTAATTTTGGCACACTCAGCAAACCTTGATTAATGGCATTGACGAGCGAACACTTCAAGTCTTACGGGCCTTCGCAGCATACCCTGGCTTTGCATCTTGCAGTATACAGCACTTTCATACTGACGCAAGATAGAGGCTGTCAACGATCTATGCTTACCCAGGCGCACAAAACCCCTATGATGCTTGTCCAATGTTTGCATGCCCAAATTTAAAATCCCAATAATACTCTACCTTGCTGAGGCCTCCATCGCAGTTGGCGTCGAAAGCCTTGAAGATCCGCGCAACCTTTGCAGATTGCACTTCTGCCTCATTCATGTCCGTTTACTGGCCTCTTTCCTGATTTGTACTCTAAAACTGCCTCAGCTTCTGTCTGAAGACAAGCCCCCACCCTATGACCAATCTGCAAGCTGAGGCCTCAAGTGTGGGGTGTCCATCAAAACAATCAATCCTCAATCAACTCCAGGAACTGCCTCAGGGAACAAATCTGAAAATGCTGCCGCTCCGGTGGCAACACCCATCATCTGTTGCTGGAAGTTTGAACTGATCCAGCTTGGCAAACGGGCGTAGCCATCGGTTCGCCTGAAGAGGCTGCTTTATCGGCTCCGCCTCTTCATGAACGCTGGACGTCCAAACCTGCACTCGGCTGTCGTCCTGAAATCAACTTGTATTAAGCATATGCTGCAGATTTTACAGACTGGAATTCTTCTATCTCTTTACAGCGCCAAACACTCATCCGCGCAGCCATGCGGGACTACAAGATGCTGGAGAATATCGGGGAGGGCACGTACGGGCAGGTGTACAAGGCGATAAACAGGGAAGGGAGGGTTGTGGCAATAAAGAAGACTCGACTTGATGTATGTTCTATCCGTCCCATTGAGTGATGATCCCTGGCAAAATCTATGAGCTAGCTCAAGGGACATCTTGAGTACTAGTTTAATGTGCAGCTGGAGCAAGGAGGCGTCCCTTCCACAACTCTGCGTGAAGTCTCCGTGCTACAGTCACTCAATGAAAGCATCCACATCGTGAGGTGCGAGAAAGTCTGTATTATCTCACTTTCCAAACCCAGCAACTTCGCCATGCACAGAAAAACTTTCATATGCTGCTTCAAGGAAAACGTGCCACCATTTTGCATTGGTTTGACTGCCGTGCAGGCTTTTGGACGTGGAGCACACCAGAGAACAGGAGAGATCCGTGCTGTTCATGGTGATCCCTTGGCTACTGGTTTACTGTTTAGCAGCGATGCCAGGCCAGCCCCAAGCACTCAGCAGACCAACGGCAGGTTCCCTCGGTGGTGCAGGCGTTCGAATATCTCCCCATGGACCTCAAGAAATTCCTGGAAGACCAATGGAAACACGAGTTGTTGCCACTGGAACTCGTGAAGGTGAACCCCTCCTATTCTTCCATCCTGGACCAACAGGAGATCCCCTGCACATTTAAACATCCATCAATTGATCTGACTTCGTTCAGGCACACCCTTGCAGACCATCAATTGTCATGTGATTCAGCATGCCTGTAAGTTACAAGGCATGCATGACGCAACGCTGCTCTGTGCAGATTGAGTAAAATATTTGTCCTGAAAGAATATAGACATGTGTACTCTCTGGATTGAGATGTGCTGAATTACCGTGGGCAGATGAGATGTTGTCACATTTGTCGCGATGCATGACTTTGAGAATATGATGAGGATGCAGGCGAATGAATGCATGCATGCATGGGATGCATGCAGGTGCTGATGTACCAGCTGCTTAAGGGCGTTGCCTACCTCCACGGCCGAGGCATGATGCACAGAGACCTGAAGCCCAGCAACCTGCTCATCAATGACTCAAACCCGGACGTCCCCTGCCTCAAGATTGCCGACCTGGGCCTCGCGCGAGTCTTCCACATCCCCATCAGACCATACACACACGAGGTAGCCATGCCTGTCATGGTTCTCCTTTCCTGCATGCTGTCATCATCTTAACGCATGAGCAGGGTTGCACTCTTTACATGCAGCTGACTGCCGTAGAAAAGCAGACCAGTGATCAGTCTGAGACCACTTGACCAAAGGCATGCATCCCTGTTGCGCTCTTTGTTGAATTGGATGGTGAAGGATTCCAAAGCAATTGGCACAAGAATGCTGTATTGGGGAGCACATCTGCTCTTGCTCCTATTTGCTGTGAGTCTCAGCCTGTGACGGGCTGGCTGCTCAGCACATCAATAGAAGGAGCCTTGAAGAAGTAAGGCTGCGCATGCATGGCCCCTGCCAGTAGGAGGTGTTAAGGTTGCTGACCTCGGTGCCCAGGGTTGACTGGGTCTTGCTTAAATCTGGCGAGCAAGGGGCGGGATACGCGGCAGCCTTATACCGCAGCTTGTCTGCAGGACACACCTTACCTCTTTCCAGGAAAGCATGTGATAATAATTGCTAAAATTAGCACTGCATGGCCTCTGATCACATGTGTATTTGTTCGGCAGATCATGACACTGTGGTATCGGGCGCCAGAAGTGCTGCTGGGCACAACGCATTATGCGCTGCCCATAGACATGTGGAGCGTGGGCTGCATCTTCTCAGAGCTTCTCACTGGGGTGCGACCCCTTTGCAGCTCTCACCTCATTCATTGGATTTGCCTTGTTTATTACTATTAATACACGCCTTTTTTATTCATGAGGATCAGGTGCCTCGCAGCAGCGTTTCTTTGACTGCCAGATTGCCTTATTTACAAGTTACAGTCAAAATGGAACCCATCTTTGTCATGATCATGATGATCATTTTCAGCATGCCTGCATGAGAAGGTGCAGCATAAACGCATGCCCACTACATGACTGCTCAGACTAGCGGCTTGTGCATTGCTGAGCCTGTCGCCTTGGGGTCCTTGTCAAACACCGGGGCACAAATAAGACTCAGATCAAAGGGAGCGCAAAGAGTCAGGATGGGGATTCAATCCTTTGTTTTGGGCTGACTGAAAGCTGACCAAAGCTGGTGCTGGTGCGGTGCAGCAACCGCTGTTCGAAGCAGATTGTGAGATCCAGCAGCTGATGTGCATCTTCCAGGTGCTCGGGACCCCCACAGAAGAGGTGCCCCCCTCTCCCCACTTCACCATGCCTGCCCGAAAATTCCAAGGACCACACCACAGACATGGCCCCGAATGTTACCTGAGCTTGACTGCCTGGACATCTCAAGCTGTCGAGGATGGTTCAGAATGGGCCAGGGAGATCTCTGTGCAGATGCTTTTCCATGCCGAACTGTTGCACTTTGGCAATGCGGAAGCAACTTCCAGAAAAGACACTGTAATGGAGACTCACTGTAACTGGGATCACCTGGGATTCATGATGGGACCGACATGCCAATGATGGAGGAAGCATGCAGCAGTAGCAGTGACAGACATGACAATATGGAGGGCACCGGTCTCCTTGGATCAGCCTTGTTGGGGGGAAGCTGCAAGTCGGCTGGAAGCAATGTGAGCGCCTGGCTGACAGACCGGCTCTTTCTGCAAACATGAGGTCAAGAGTGTGGAAGGATTGATCTGTGATCAATGAGGGTTGAAATACCAAACTTGACGAAGCATGCAGCAGTATTTGTGATTTATTGATCATTTAGTCATGTGGGGGTGTGCATGCATGCGCAGGTGTGGAAGGGGGTGACTAAGCTGCAGGACTGGCACGCCTTTCCCCAGTGGAAACCCAGGGATCTGGCCCGAGCGTATCCAGATCTGGGCTCCGACGGCGTTGACCTTCTGAAAGGAATGCTCCAGTACCAGCCCGGCCGCCGCATCTCGGTGCGCATCGATTTTGAAAACATCTTGCAAGCGTGCCAGCGTTCCAGATTGTTGAGCCCCTGAGAATCCTAGAGCACCTAGGCAAAGTATCTTGTATGGGTTTGCAGGCTTTGTTCACAAACGAATATCAAATTTTTGAATTAGGATTGCTTATCTCTGCACTTGGTATCACTGTCGCCGGAAGGCTTGACACATTTTGGTTCACAAAATGGTCATGTCAAGCAGTCAGTATCAGGCCTGCATCCTTGAGGCCGCAGCAGATTCTTGGAACAGACTTATTGATAGGCCTACACAGACTGATTTGCTTGAATGTCATGATGGCCAGCAAGGCGAAAGGATTGCTGAGTCATTCACATTGTGCATTGCTGTGGTCAGGCAAAGGAGGCCTTGAAGCACCCCTTCTTTGCAGAGCTGGACAAGGAGGGAATCGATGAGTACTTGGCTGTCCAATGCGCTTCAAATAATCCTTCATCAGCAGGACAAGGACAGGGAGAATGAATAGACCTGGTGTAATGGGTAGACCAGCATTCTACTTGGTATTTGTGTACATTTTTTATTAGTAAAAAAGGAACACTACGCCCTTCGAAAGGTTGGGGGTGAGGTTGGCCCTAAAATCCCTTAACCCTAGAATCTCGGACAATTTGCTAGGAAGAATGGTCGCCCAGCGTATCTGCAAGGTCCTGAATTAAACAATCTGAAATGTGTTACACAAATAACTCCAAAACTCATATCTCAGCATCTACGCCACCAAATTGAGCAAACTCAGTTGCTGTGGAACGTTCTAAGCAACCTCTTTCCGTTGGCACATCGAGCGCCGAAAACGGCGACGTTCGCACGGAGTTGCGCGGTCGGGCTGCAGGCATCGGGAAATCGAACCCTCATAACTTGGCGAATACGCGGCCGTTTTACACGAACCCGGTTGCGTTGAAATCGTCTAATTGAGACCTTTCCATCGCGACATCAAGCACAGAAAATCAAGGCATATCGAATGACCTGTGCGTAGCGTGATGTCTGCCGATGGCCCCGGGAGACCCCCCCAAAATGTACACACCCCAAGTGGCCATTAATGGGCACCTTCTCTAGTTGAGTGACAGCGATCCTGCCCGCCTTTGCAATGTTTTCCAATTTCCCTGAGCACATCAGGAGTGTCGTTGACCGTCTGGCCAATTAGTGATCACTTGTTGTCACTGTGCGTCTGCTGGACGATGTTGAAATGGGATTTCCCGATCTGACAAACTCATCAATCCTCCGCAATGTTGTTCTGTGCTCGCTTCAAGGTGTTGACACGGAATTTGAAAGGCGGATTTTTGATGGCGAAGGCACAACAAGGAGCAGCCGGCTAGGGACATTGGATGCCCGAGCCTGTACTCATGAGCTGCTGTTCAGCTAGTCATTGCAATGGGCTGTGCAGATCATGCAGTGGTGAATGGTGACCATTGAGGTTTGGTTATGGGGAAAGACTGCCATCTGGGGTGTATGCATGCTGGTTAGATGCATTGCGCTGCTCAGCCCACGACTTGCACACGCGCAAACGGCATGGGCATGTAAACAATGCAGCTTTATGGGAGTCATTGTGGTCCGATTATAGGTTGCATGTAAAACACATTACATAATATAGGAAGGCGTATCTTGCATTTGCAGTACAGCCCGCCAAATTCACGGTGATTACTAGCACCAACAGACCACCCGAACAGACAGAGAAATTTGTAAGAAACTTAAGTCTAGGACCGCATGCTCAGAGATAGACGACACCTCAAGGAAGCCTCTATTTCATGTGCCTTGCCTAAAACTACAAAACAGCACCCTAATTTTCGAATTTGGATGCACTAACAGCTCTTGGAACTGCACAGGCCAAGCAAGAGATCTCTAGACGACCAGCGAGCTGGCTCCACTCCTGACACAGAAGACTGATGCACTGGTGAGTGACCAACGCAAGTGACACGCCTTTAACTTTTTTCTGTAGCCTGGTTTACCCTTGGCAGTCTTGAGCGAGCGTGGGAATGTGCGCAGGGAGCAAAAATGGAAAAGCTGGAGGAGTCCCTAGAATCGAAATTTTCAAAGCAGGAGACTCTCCTGGTGAGTGCTTAATGTCTTGTTTGATTGAAATCTAATTTTAGCGAAGTGCTTATGGGTGAGGCAAGATGACACATGCGAACACGCATATAATCGTGAACCCACACTCGAAGGAAGGCTTGCCTCACCCATAAGCACTTCGCTAAAATTAGATTTCAATCAAACAAGACATTAAGCACTCACCAGGAGAGTCTCCTGCTTTGAAAATTTCGATTCTAGGGACTCCTCCAGCTTTTCCATTTTTGCTCCCTGCGCACATTCCCACGCTCGCTCAAGACTGCCAAGGTAAGCCAGGCTACAGAAAAAACGCGTGTCACTTGCGCTGGTCACTCACCCGTGCATCAGTCTTCTGTGTCAGGAGTGGAGCCCATTCGCTGGTCGTCTCTTGCTTGGCCTGTGCAGTTCCAAGAGCTGTTAGTGCATCCAAATTCATTGAGGGCTTCTTCACGACTTGTGAACAGAAAGCTGCAAATCATAGTGACAGCGCACTTGTTTGCTTGCAGCTGTCGTCATCTGAGCGTGGACGCTGGCCTGCTCAGCCTTCTCGTTGCCTAGATTGAGTTTACATCCGCACTCTTCTCCACCCTGCAATTGAAAAGAGAAACTGCCATCCGCCAACCTGGGTGCCGCCTAAAAGTCTAGTCTGCAACCACAGGCGCCAGCACCGGCTTCAAACTCCGAGCACAAGCGCCAGGATATAAGGTCACAAGCTTGACGGCAAGCCTATTTACGATGCAGCCGCGGGCGCCAGCGCTGGCCGCACAGCGAACGCGCCCGGGTTGATGGTGACGGATTTGGTGGCGTTGTCGGTCTTATAGATGCCCACGAGGCGGTCGGCCAGCTCGAACATGTTGTTGCGCAGGCTGATGATGACGAACTGCGCGTTCTTTGTGCGCTCCTTTATGTAGTGCGCCACGATGCTCACGTTCTTGAAGTCTGCGCGCATGCCAGCAGAGGACCCGTCAGAAGGACACCTGATGCTGGGTGATTGACAAGCTTCAAGAGGCTACAGGAGCAGATCCATTCACTATATACATCGAGGCTACACGTGCAACTCACAGATAGTGTTGCATGCTGCAAAACATTCCACTCTCGCATGTCTTCAGTGGAAGGTGGGCATGACGTACTCAAGATCCTGCTTGTCGTGGTGTAACAGAGCCAACCAATGGTGCGCTGGTGCATCATAGAAGTAAGGAGAAGAACACCCAATCAGCAAGCTGGGCAACCAAGACCTTGCCATCGCTCTCTTAAACAAAATAAATGGGGACAAGGGCTATTTGATGATTAGGTTAAGTTCAATGACCACTGACAGACACTGCCAAAGGGGCAGATGGCGCACCAAAACCGGCGTCGATTTCGTCCATGACGTAGAGTGGCGTGGGCTTGGACTGTGCAGCGCAAAGACAAGCGAGAGGCTGGAGTATGTCTTCTCGCCGCTCAGACTGCGATGCTCTTCCAATCTTTCTCAGGTCGCCCACCTCTGGGGAGGATTCGAGAGAGTTACGAGCTCTAGTAAGGCGTTGGCGCCGAGAGCCATCATCTGGTACATCTCACTGAGCTTGAGGCTGATCGCGTTAGAAGCCTGCCATAAACTCGTCCAGCCGCCTCTTGCGCAGCTCCTCATGCACCACCTGCACCTGCATGCATGCAAAAACTCAGTGACTGTAATCTTTGTCAACAATAGTAATAGGCACCTTTCCTACTAAAACTGGTAGTGCAGATGAGCTGCAGGTGATAGTAACTTTCTTTGAACAAGCTGCCAAGCTGCCTTCAAAGTACACTACGTGGTTGTGATGCCCGTATCCGCTTAGGTGCGAGCTCAGCTGACGCGTCAGAGCAAGCAATGATCTTGAAATCATGCGCCAGAGCCATCAGTGCCACATCAGCAGAGGCCAGGTCAGGCACCGGACAATGGCAGAATGGCACCAAAATAAAAAGCATGCTACACTTTGCTGTACAGAGCAGAAGCTTAAAGATATACATTTCCAACTTCGGCCAAAATGGCAAGCATGTTGGGTTCTGCACAGACCACGCCCGGCCATGCTCAACAGCCCAATGTCATGAGCTGATCAGTCAAACCATATCACCGATCATCTCTTGCTCTTTCCGCAAAAGCCCGTCTACACAGCATGACCTGACCATAAGGGCTTTGGAGGTATTCCGTACAGAGATTTATGTCATTAAAGTCATCGGGAAGAGAAAGACAACGGGCCTCGTTGCGCGCGGCGGTGGCGGCCTGGAGGTCTGCCAGGCGGGTGGTGTAGTCAGTGTCCTTGCGCTTCCACTCCTCAATCACCCCCAGGTCCGGCGCCATGCGGCCCAGCTCCTCCTCCAGCATCGTCACCCTGGCAGGCGCAGGGGAATTCTTCGATTCAAAGATGAATTCAAATTGAAAGACAATGAAACAGGACAAAAGCATGCTAGAGCCCTGCGCGCACTGATGTGATGTAAGCTAAAGCGACGTGTCCGGTCCCAGGCCTGCCAGCTAAAAAAGTCCTACTGGTCAAGGAAACGTGTCCATGTTGTTGCCAGGTGGACATATTTACACCTGGCTTGCTGGAAAACAGGCAAGCAGATCTGGGCATGCATGTGATGTTGTCAGCACAGCAAACAGACAGTCTCCCAGAACATGATGGGCAGGTGTCACATTCAAGCCAGCATGCAGCCAATCTTGCTCAGGCTGACAGCAGGAAGCTCGCGTGGCTTGCTATGCTGCCAGGCAGTGCGCACCCGGGCTCAATTTCATGGCAGCAATTCATGGCCGGCGATACATTAGGTTTGCACAACTAAACAGCGTGCAGATAAAACACGTGCACGCAGTGTCTTGCAAGCTTGCCCAGAGTACCTAATTACAGATTCTTATAAATTATAATTATCGGCACAAGCTTACAAGCATATGTCTCAAGCCACACTTGTGCACTTGGTGCCATTAGCACCACAGCATCATGATGCAAATAATGATAGGCATCCTGTGGAGCGACACAGGTCCACCAGCTACACTCTCCTGTTGCCTGCTTCTTTCCTTGCCTTGTTTTCATTGCACTTGTCAAAGCAGCTGCTATGCTCAGCTCAACACCAAACATCTCGATAACACACAAAATAGTGTACAGGTGTGTCGAGGATTCACTCCTAGCAGGAGACCCTGCTGGGAGTTGCGAACATTCTCAACTGAAGCCACAGTGAAGTGCACTGTGCAAGTGGCAGCGCATGGAGTCCTGCCAGCCAGCGACCCACAGGTGATAGACTCAGCTGTTTGAATCACCATCTTGCATCAACGTCAGCAGAGACTCCACCATTTCTGTGCCCTGGTCAGACGCAAAGCTTTTCTGGCGCCGCTATTGGCGGCAGGCTTCTTGCAGCCTGCGCTTGAACTGGGCCGGGATGTAAGGCAGTGCCAGCACATTGTCCAGAGCGGGCCTCTTGCTGGACATGTTTCCATTGTACAGGCTGAGCAGATCTGCAAACGACAGGCCAAGAGACGCCCAGTCATCCTGGTACTGAAACTGCCGCTTGAGATCATCATCCAAGCGCGGCGCCCGGAAGGCAGGGGCGCCCACATGGGTCTCCTTCCGCTCCTCTGGGTTGCTCATGCTGCAGGAGACGTCAAAGTCATTCAAGATGAGGTGGTCGGCCTTCAGCAGCAGTATGTTAGAGGGCTTGATGTCACGGTGGATGACGCCGGCGGCATGCATGTTGGAGAGCGCCTCGGTGGCCTGCATGCCCAGACCAAGACATCAAATGCAACAGCCATGCACCGCTGCCCGCTCTCACAAAAAAATCAGGGGCACACCTGGCACTTGCATGCAGGAGGCCATGCCAGAAAGACAGGAAGGGTGGAGCACATCCACAAGCAGGCCAGGTGGCTGTTCACAGCACAAGAGATTGCCTGTCGCGCGATCAGCATACCTGCTCCATGAACATGGCCCTCTTCTCATCCGCGGTCATATCGGCGGCCGCAATAATGCGTATGCAGAAGTGCTGCAGCGTGATGAAGCTGAGGCCCTCGCCTGCGCCCTCCACGCTGCCATGCTGCCCCGGAACAGCAGCGCGCAGGTGCTTGCAGCTGCGCTGGTCAAGGAGGGCATGCATCTGCAGCTCACGGCTGATGCTCCGGCGCTGCCAATCTTCACCACCCTGTCCGCCTCTGGGGTCATCCGCAGAACGAGGGATCTGTGGCTGCGGCTCAGCATTGTCACTGCCTCGCCCAGTGGAAGAATCTCATCATCTGTGAAACGCAGCTGCAGGGGTGCTCGAGGGAGCTGGTGCAGATCTGCCAGGCGGTCGGAGAAGCGAGACAGGAACCTGAATCCTGGGGGGGGCGCTGCCTTATCTCTGTTTGCCCACAGCATGAAGTCGCGGAAGCTGATCCGCGTCACGCCTGCCCCCATCATGTTCTCCGCTAACATCTCCCAGTCTGTGCGCGCCACAAGAGCTCCGTCCGGCGCCAGGGAGCCCCTGCAGATGGCTGGCGCCACGCGGCAGCGCTTCGCTGCCCACTGGCTGTCCTGACCAAGCTGCCACATGATCTCCAGAAACCAGATGTACTGGCAGCGGCTGACAAGCGCCCCCAGTGACACAGCAGTGACGTCTTCGTTGTCTTTCTGCTCTGTCGAGAAGTGCTTGAGGCTGTGGACCTTGACGCATTTGTATATCTGCAAGCAAGAAGACACCCACATGAGTCACAATGCTGGCAGCACCAGGGGTTGCCTCATCGCGCCAAGTCGAATGGAAACCCAAGTAGCAGCATGCGATCAAAGTCATTGTCCTCGCTGAGAGCATGCACAAGTGCAAGAGAAAGCCCACCCTCACGTACAGCTGAAGGATCAGACACACCTTGCCGAAGCCCGCCCTGTTGGCATGTATGCCAGCGACCGGATCGTCACTTGGGCAGGGGCGGTCCTTGAGCTTGACCTCGCTTGGCGCCAGCCGCTTATACTCTTTGTCCTTGCCCATGATCTCTCCTCTCACATCCTCCCGAGATGAATCTTCCACAGCATGTTCTTCCCGCTCAAACCTGAGCCCCTCCTGCCCAGCGCTGGCTGCCTGCAACACCCAAAGAGCCATAACCTCAAAGCCAGCACGTTTTGAGCATGCAGGCAGCACACCACTGCTCTGTCAGGAAGTCTTGCTCAGGGCGCCAGTAATGCCCGATGAGGGCCCAAGATTCTCAAACTGTTGCAAGCCAAGAAAAGTTAGGTGAGCAGTGGTCATCAGAACGTGCCTGGAACATTGCGACCACGATGGGGTGGTAGGGGAGTTCAAGTTCCTCCAGCTTTGGAACACTGGACACAGACGAGGACTCGTCGATCGTCAGGCGGTCTAGGTACTCCATGTTCCGCTCCAGCCACATGTTGATGAGCGCATTGATGGCCGGTGCCTGCTCCATGGATGAGTCCCGCAGTAGCCGCAAATACCGCAAATCCTCGCGCAGCGTCCCCTCTCCTAACAGGTCGCCCACGCTCACCACCTCACATTCCACCTGTTCACAGAGGAAAGCTCGCCATCAGTGCTCCTGCACTTGATCCGCCTCAAGAGGCCCAAGGGAACAACAGACAGCTTGCAAACTGTTACATGCTTCTGCTGGATATGGCGAAGGCCGCGTGTGCTCACTCCTGCCTCTTCGATCTCGGTCCTCCACAGCCTTGCTGAATCAGAGTCCTCTGCAGTCATGGCATCAGCGGTGTCTGCTGATGCTTGGCCAGTGCGTCTGCGCTTGTAACATTGCATCGCCATTGCATCATTCAAAAGTTCAACATTTCTTGGCCGCTTCAGCGCAGCTTCCAATAGTCTGTCTGCTGCTCCATCTCTTAACAGTAGGTCCATCATGTCATCCAAGCGTGCTTGGCTCGATCCGGCTCCACCTGAATGCACAAGCGCCTGTCACTCAATAGATACCCTCAGATCTCAAGATCCCAGTCTGTCATATTTGAGACCCCAAGAAGTATCCTATCTAAACTGACGGCAGACTTTCTGTTAAGGCTGCTTCCAGAATATGTATGAATATGTTGCAAATCACCAAACTCTCACTTCAGAAGCCCAAGAACAGTTGTCATAGTCCTGGGAACGCATACTTTACATAGCATTTCAAGACTGAACATAGTAGATTCGAACATATAGATCACCCTTCTCAACACATGTGTGAGAACAGTGAAGCATATAGGACTCTACCAATTTCCCTGGCCGCCTTGTAAATCTGCCGAGCAGGTCCAGCCTCAAGGTCTGTAAGCACTGCTGCAAAGGTTACGACGTCTTCAGCAGCCAAGATTGTATCGATTACTCCGTACTGCAGCTTCCGATAAGATCAGCAGTTTTGCTTTTTTTTTCGCTCAGATCCTCTATGCTGTTCACCAGATCATTCACAAGTTGCCACTTAAGGTCCCTTCTATCCTGCTCCTGTGTGGCCACTTCCTGTGAAATTAGAATAAAATCAGGCTTGCAGTCCATTTGGGGAAAATTGCAGCACTAGTGAAAATCATGTTCTCAAAGGACATACATACACTCCGTGACCGAAATCATTGCTAACGCGCCTGATAATTTGTTGCGATTTGTCGTGGAACCATCGGTGAGGGACGGCGACAGAGAGAAACTGGCCACCAGGCAGATGCAGCTTATGAATGGCCAAGTACACGGTGTTCAGCCAAGTAGTCTAGGACGGGAATGAGAATGCCCGACACAACGCGATCGATTTTGCATTCATGCTATGCGATGGTTGAATGCAAGCGATTGCGCAGAGGGAAGGCCAATCACAGTGTTAAAATGGCAGGGGTAATATAAGCACCTAGAGTACCGCTACGAGCGCCCGTTTCCCACGCTCAAGGATCCTACTATCCGCGTCAAGGTTGCGCTAGTTGCAGCAGACGTTAATACATCGCTTCACCGAACATAAAAACACGGAGCTGCAAAAAGCCGACCCTGAACCGTGCCTCAGGTTGCTCCTTCATGCTAAATATCCATTCGTGGTACCCAGACTGGATCTTCACTGACATTTAAACCACTGTTGCAAATCTCATGGAAAGGAGTGCTTTCCAGATAAACAAAGAAGCTTGACATGTCCGCCCGGAAGCTGCCGGGCACGGGGGTGGGTGAGTATCGACACGGCATGCGCAGCTTCGAAGTTTCGCCCTGGAGAGAGTCAGTACGAATTAAAGCTTGCACATGCTAGAGGCTTGCTCTGCAATGTGCAGCGTTCCCATGAAGAGCAAGGTGATTGCGCACTATGCCGCCGCACATTTCTGTGCATATGTGCACTATATAACATGCAGTGCAAGTTCACTGAACATCTCATCTGATGCCATGCATGCACGAGAGCGTGACCAGTGGGGACCGCACTGATTGTGAGAGGTGCGGCAAGCATATCCAGCTCAGCTTCCAAGTCCAACACATCACTTTCACAGGCGCAAAATAGTTCAAAGGAAGTTCAACTCATGACGATCAGTCAGAAATGTTTCGAGTATGATCATACTCATCATGATTACTTCTCGTTGCCTTTATTGAAGTTAAAACCGCACTCTTCTCCACCCTGCAGCTAAGAACAGAACCTGCCATCCGCCAACCTGGGCGCCGCCTAAAACTTTTTAGTCTGCAACCACAGGCGCCAGCACCGGCTTCAAACTCCGAGCACTGGCACTAGGATATAAGGTCACAAGCTTGACGGCAAGCCTATTTACGATGCAGCCACGGGCGCCAGCGCTGGCCGCACAGCGAACGCGCCCGGGTTGATGGTGACGGATTTGGTGGCGTTGTCGGTCTTATAGATGCCCACGAGGCGGTCGGCCAGCTCGAACATGTTGTTGCGCAGGCTGATGATGACGAACTGCGCGTTCTTTGTGCGCTCCTTTATGTAGTGCGCCACGATGCTCACGTTCTTGAAGTCTGCGCGCATGCACAGGGACGGTGTCAGTTAGGTGCTGCACACTGGTGTATTTCCTTGAGTTCTGCCTTGAACAGTCAGTCTTCAGCACTCTCTCTGCCCTCAGCTATCAGACTAACCCAAGCCTGGACGTACACACACAAGTGTGCAAAGCAAAGCAATTGCCGCAACTATCTCAGGCCAGCTAGCCCGGCTTCCCAGGCTGGCCCCTTTTGGTGTCAGGCAGGAACCTGCGAGCCTACCAGCATTCTTGTTGTCCAGGTGCCCACTGCCATGCAGCACAGAGGCTGCCACAGTCAAAGAACAGAACACAGGGTCCAGAGCTAATGGTACGCAAAGGTACGGTTGTGTCAAGAGTCCCCGGAGGGGTGCATGAAAGGGGCAGATTGCGCACCGAGCGCGGCATCGATTTCGTCCATGACATAGAGCGGCGTGGGCTTGTAGTGGTGCAGCGCAAAGACAAGCGAGAGGCTGGAGAGTGTCTTCTCGCCGCCGCTCAGATTCGCGATGTTTTTCCAACTCTTCTTGGGTGGCCGCACGCTGAACACAATGCCCTGCGCTCACGGTCATGGCTTTCTCATTCTCACACTGTCATACGAATGCTTTCCAAGGCTTGTACTCCGCTAGTGGCCCCTGATCTGTTGAGATAGCATTGCAGACCATGCAGTGCTTTGCTGGTGGTGTCTGCCTTTTCATAGCCTAAGCACGGCAGCCAACCTTGCACAAATGACTGCCTATCAAAACTCAGTGGACACTAAGGCGGCGCTCACACAGATTCCCTTGACATCTCAGAATGCTACCAATGTCAGGCCAGCGCTCTGCATGGAGACTTGTGGTGTCATGGAAATGGACACATGGGGCATCCACACTGCACACACTTCATCAAGGCACACAAGCGGGCAAGAGAAGGGCAGGCCCACCCACCTCAGAGAAGGGGTCAAGGGAGTCGACGAGCTCCAGCTCAGCGTCGCCGCCCAGTGTGATCATCTGGTACATCTCCTTGAGCTTGAGGCTGATCGCGTTGAAGCCCGCCATAAACTCGTCCAGCCGCCGCTTGCGCAGCGCCTCGTGCGCCTCCCGCACCTGCATGCATGCAATATTCATATTCAAATTCAAATTCAAAAGCGTCATTTCCAGATTCAAATATGCCCCAGCGTTGGGGCATTTTGCAGCATGCACACCGGAGCCATCTCAGCCAATATGCCCCACGGCAGCAAGCAGCAACTCACATCGGCAGCAAGCCCAAAATTTGTGCAGCATGGCGCTTCAGGCAAAGGGTTTTCATGCGCCTGTGTCAGGTTAGGCAGACGGAGTATAAAGAACTGTGTGTATGTTGTTCCCCTGTTTCGGCAGCGGACAGAAATTGGGGTTGGTGCCAGAATTGGCATCAGTGCCAAGAGAGCACTGAAACAGATTCGGCAAGGCAGCCGCATCAGGCAATGCGCCTCACAGAGGTCCCCTCAACCAAGCCTTTACAGCCCATGACCCTTGGGCCGCACATTCCCACTGTCTGACAATACTCTATCCACAGCAGCTGATCCGCACAATGCGCCGCTTGTGACGCGTGCGCGACAGGACAGGCCACACGCAGATTTAAAGTGCCTTGTTAGAGTTTTGGCTGGCGGGGGGCGATTTAAATACTGAGCACCGTGCCCGCGGTTGACTGGGTCTTGCTTGGATCTGGCGAGTCCAACAAGGGGTAGGATTGTGCCAGCCTTCAACTGCAACTTGTCTGCAGGACGCACCTTGCCTCTCGGCAGGAAAAGCGTGTAAGAATAAGATTAAGAGTTAGAGGTCTGATATGGTCCCCTGCATGTCAGTACTGAAGGGGCGCGCCTCGTTGCGCGCGGCGGTGGCGGCCTCGAGGTCTGCCAGGCGGGTGGTGTAGTCAGCGTCCTTGCGCTTCCAGTCCTCGATCACCCCCAGGTCCGGCGCCATGCGGCCCAGCTCCTCCTCCAGCATCGTCACCCTGGGGCGCACAGGGTTGAACGGTCTAATCAAAGAGAGGAAAATCAATTTTAAAAGGGCAGAAGAGGACTGTCAGAGCAGGAGTGTGCTGAAGAGATACTTCTGGTCCCAGGCATGCCAGCTACTAAGAAATTAGTTGGCCACAGCAAAATAAGCAGAGGAAGTCTACAGCTAGATGTGCTTTGATACAATTGAGATTTGGAAGTCATTCTCGGTTTTCACTGTCCAGATCGGCAGGGCGCATATCACAAGCCCAGGACAATTCCCCGGCCAAGAGGGTCATTCAATAAACAGGCCTCCATGTTTGCTTGATTTTGCAGCAACTGATTGTCACCTGTACTCGAGCTCCTTGGGGTCCAGAGCATCCAGCTCCTCAGGCGTCAGCGGCGCTGGCGCCTCACCTGCTGAGCCGACAATGAAACTGTCAGAAGGGATTCGTGGCCAGGAACACAAAGTCGAACTGCTGTGAATAGGGCATTATCCACCTGCATTGAACCAAGCTATTCAACACCAAGTTACAGTGATCATTCCTCTGTACCCTGGGGCTTGATTAGCCCTGTGTGGGGCATTGTAGTACATTGGAAGGTGGGGCTGCCTGGGTCACCCTGGTTAGCTGCATTCTTCACATTGCTTGGGCACTCTTTTCATTAAGACACACCCTGCAGGAGCAATCCATGCGCAAACAGAAATCCCATGCGCCGCAGCATGTGACGTGCACTCATCAACAGCCTTGCGCACCGGCTGGCTGTTCTGGACATCATCTGTGTTTGGAGGCTTCGTCTGAGGCCCTAATGCTTGGGCAAGAGGCATGCAGAATAAGTGAGGCATGCAGAGTGAGTGTGCCGGGAGTTTGCCGGCTGGGTGTGGCTTGTCAGAGCTCATAGTAAATCCAAAGGCGCACACACTGAGCACATCACGGGCAGCAACTGGGCGTGCACTCCTTAAGCTGTGGCTATCAGCTGTGGCCGTTCTGAGCCCTTGCCAGTACCGTCTATAGTCAGGGTCACAATGGGCCTTACTCAATAAGGAAGGGGCTGGGGACGTGCCTTCGCCCTGTGCGAGCTTCTTGGTGGCTTCGGCGAGCTTGCGCGTCCACTGCTTCTGCATGCTCTTCTCGGCCGCCGCGCTGTCGCTCTGGTCCTTGATCGCGTTGGATATGTTTACCTCCGCCACCTGTATGATATTCACCTGACCCCCGTGGATGCTTCAGTAGGTTAGTGTTCCCTTAGTAATCAACATTGCGTAACATGTCATCCATGTGATGTCATGGGGAGAAACACTTGGTAGCATAGCATGAAAACTACCGTCCATGAGAGGAGGAGAGAATGCAAATGTGATTGAAAAGCCGAGATTTTTTGTGTCAGAAGGTACTTCTGTCATTTGTTCGTTGCTGTGGGGACATGACACCAGGCAGTACGTGAGGACACACTGGGCGCAGATCAGTAAGTGCTTCTCCTGTCAGAGGAAAGTACGAGAAGTGGGTAAGGGTGAGGGAAGGGTGGCCGCACCTCCTTCTGCTTGCGCTCAAACTCGCTGCGGATGGCGGCCAGAGACTCGGCCTTCTGTGCGAGGATGGCCTCTGTCGCCTTGGCCGCCTGAAGCACCTCCAACGCCTGATCATCCAGCTCCTGCACCCCATCACCACCCCACCAGAATTTGAATTTAAATCGGCCAAGTACTCAGCATCACAGCTCCTGGTGTCTCAGTTCTCCTTCTGACAGAACTCACAGGTCAGACAGATGTATGAACTTGGCAAGTCTGCGCATGCCTGTGACCTTGGCAGGACGGTGGACAGACACTCTTCTGAGAGCAAAACAGCGGGGGGTGGCACTTTGTTGTCCTTGTCAACAGGAGTTCCATCCTGCTCACACTGCAGGACGCTCGAGTCCCTCTGCTGCCAAGCAATGGGTATCGACAAGACCTATACTGCATGACACACACCAACTAGGCTATTATGTTGGCATGATGTGTATAAGAGGTAGACCTGTCAAGTCCTGGAATGATTATGTCAGACAGGACCTGGCTTCTCTTGGTTTATCTCTGACCTGGTGGAGGAAAGCCCAAGATAGAGAAGGTTGGAAGGCTGTCATAGAAACGCTGCTGCGACGCACCTGATCCTCATGGATTGGAAAGGCGTGTAATAATAAAACAATAATAATAATAATGATAATAATATTAATGATAATAATAATAATAATAATAATGATGTGTATAAGCTCACCTTGTGCTCGTGCTTCCTGGCGGCCAGGTCGGCTTCGGCGGCGGCCGCGTCAGATTCGGTCTTGGTGGCCTCCTTGCGCAGCTTCTCCAGCTGCTTCGCGGCAGCTGCCGCGCCCACCTTCTTCTTGGAAGACTCCTCCTCGGCCGCAGCGATGTCCTGGACGCAACACACTTCAGAAGTTGCCAACGCTTCTGCTGCAGAAAACAGTCCGCAGCAAATTGGCTGCAGTGGCGCCACGAGCTGCAGTGCATGTAGCAGGTCATGCCCCACATCCAGGGCAGCGTCATCGCCATCGATTGTGGGAGGCAAGAAATTTTGGTGGGGCAGTCTTTGTTTCGTCTGCTTGGCTCAGTCGCTCACAGCTTTCGCACAAGGAGGCAGAACCCACACGCAATGTGCATGCATGCTTGACATTCCGTGCTCGTATGTATCTTGTCGAATGGCATGTGACCTGCATTTAACATCACAACTGCAAGGCAGCCCTCCTCCCAGGTTGACGCACGCACTTCTCCTTGGTATTTGTTTGTCATGGGTTAGTCATTGCATGCAGGGGAAAAGGGAACACTACTGACCTGCTGCAGCTGGGCGACCTTCTGGCGCTGCTTCTTGAGGGGCGGCCCCCCGGCGTCCTCCATGCGCGCCTCCAAGGCGGCCAGCTTCGCCTGCAGCGGCGCCAGCTTCTTGCTGATGGGCTCCAGGTCCTTCTGCGCCGCCTTGACCTCCGCCTCCAGCCGCTTGATCGCCGCAGCGTCCTCAGTTGCGACCTGCGGATGCCACATCGCCGCAGGATGAGGGTTGCTCGTCTGTTCTGTTGGCTTATTTGAGGCATCAGCCCACCTGTCATAGTCTTGGGATGGGTGGCACAAACTCACTGCTTCTGGCAACTTGAGAGGCCTGAAAGTATAGGGTACATGCAGTCTTGAAACAGTTTTTTTGTTTCAGGACTGCATTTGATGCGGTGCTGCAACAGCTGCGGCAGAAGCCAAGGAAATACAATTTAAACCTGCATATCAGTGCATGCCTTCCAGCTGACCTTGCAGTCAGGAAGGCACGGAGGCCAAGGCACACCAGCACCAAAAAGGAGAAACAATCAGCATTTTCCCGCTCTCCAGGCCTAAGACTAAACAAAAGACACTCAAAGTGGGCAAGGCTGGTGAAAGCTAAGCTTCTGCCCTTTCAATCGTGCAACAGATTCAGCTAGAGACGGCCAATACAGTACTGTAAAATGGAAGCTAAGCTGACCTTGGTGGCTGCGCGCAGCCTGTCGACCTTCAATTGTGCAACAGATTCCGCTAGAGACGGCCAATGCAGTACTGTATGAGTAAAGCTAAGCTGACCTTGGTGGCGGCGCGCAGCCTGTCGACCTTCAATTGTGCAACAGATTCTGCT
>JADEYI010000982.1_pt1 | contig 26677 bp, 24 predicted proteins | sample 8542331 | NCBI WGS metagenome assembly JADEYI01 (sample SAMN16510988, study PRJNA670497) | mine drainage metagenome | isolation source: biofilm near Copperflume 1 | place: Germany: Marsberg coppermine Kilianstollen | collected 2018-02 | reverse complement strand
GAAACTGCGCCTCGTCACGGTTGGCTGACCCTATCCAGGCTGTAACGCCCGACCCCGCTGGAATGTCTTTGTCGCCGATGCGCGTATCCTGTGTAGTAACGCGGAACATCAGCTTGACGGGCGAGCGGTAGCGCAACACCTCCTCGATGGCATCGGGCAACAGGGCGGGATTGGCTTGCAGTTCCGCCCACGCTTCCGAGTGGTCATCGAAACACCACAGAGCGTTGCCGATCAGGTGCGTGGTCGTTTCGTTTCCGGCAACGAGCAAGAGCACACAAAAGCCCATAAGTTCCTGCTCGGTCAAGTGTTTGCCATCGATTTGCGCGGCCAGCAACGCGCTAATCAAGTCGTCCTGTGGTTCTTTGCGGCGCTGTTCGATTATCCATTTGAAGTAGTGGCTCATTTCCTCCTGCGGGTCTTTGCCGTAAGAAGGAACCGCGCCCACAAGTTGATCTGACCAGAGTTTGAAGCTTGCGCGGTCCGCGAGCGGGATGCCGAGCAGTTCCGCTATCACGGTCACGGGCAGCGGGATAGAGAGGTCGTTGATGACATCCATCTTCCCCTGCGGCGCGACTTTGTCGAGCAGTTCGTTGACAATCTCGGTGATGCGCGGCTCCAGGTGGGCAATCGTGCGCGGCGTGAATGCCAGCGTGACCAGCGTGCGTAGTTGCCGGTGGCGCGGCGGATCCATGCTTATCATGCTTGCATCTAGCGGCTGATCGGAGCCGATGAACTGCGATGAAAAGACGCTGTGTTCTGAAAGTACGCGCTGTACATCGTTGTATTTGAAAACGCTCCAATTATGGCTGCGTGGATCAAGAAAGACGGGCGCGGACTCACGCATCGTAGCATACCAGGGAAATGGGTCAGTGCCAAAGGGTGAAAAGGACGTGGTCAATCAAAACCTCTCTTCTGAGAACGGGCCAGGGCGGGGGCCAAGGGCCGGGTGTCCCGCCCTGGCTTGCTGTTCAGTTTACGTACTTGCTTTTGCCTACCCAGTATTTTTCGCGCAGGTCTCGCTTGAGAATCTTTCCCGCGCCACTTTTGGGCAGAGCCTCCAATTGAAATTCAACACTGCGAGGAACTTTATATCCGGCGATTTGCGCGCGCGCATGAGCCAGCAGTTCCTCCTCGCTGACACTCATGCCAGGTTTACGCACAACTACCGCGTGTACCGCTTCGCCCCACTTGCTATGTGGAATGCCGATGACCGCGCATTCCAGCACCGCGGCATGGGTGTACAGAGCGTTTTCCACTTCAACGGAGTACACGTTCTCGCCGCCACTGATAATCATATCTTTGGAGCGGTCAACAATGTAGATATAATTCTCCTCGTCAACAGTAGCCAGGTCGCCGGTATGCATCCAACCATCAACGATGGCCGCAGCCGTCGCTTCAGGCATCCTCCAATAGCCTGGCATAATATTTGGCCCGCGCGCAATAATCTCGCCAACTTCTCCCGGCTGTACATCATCCCCCTCTGCATTCACCACGCGCACTTCGACGCCCAGCGCCTCCTTGCCAACCGAGTTGAGACGCCGCACCTGTTCCGGCGCGCCATCCACTACGTGCTCCCAGGTATCTAAGCCCGTCAGCAGGGGAGCAGTTTCGGTCATGCCGTACCCCTGCGCAAAGATTTGCCCCCACTTTTGCAGCCCTTTCTTGAGCACTTCGAGCGGCATAGGAGACGCGCCATAGACCAGGCGCTTCAAGCTGGAAAGATCGTATGTACCGGCATCTGGATGATTCAGCACTGCATTGACCATCGTGGGCACCAGAATCGTGCAGGTCACTTTTTCGTTCTGGATTGCTTCCAATACATGAACGGGGTTGAAGATGGGAATGAATACATGACGCGCGCCCACCATCGTCAGGGCAAATACCGATCCCACATCGGCCAGGTGGAACATGGGCGCGGCATGAAGCCACGTATCGCGCTGGTTATAGCCGGTTGCCAGCAGAGCATTGACAGCGTTCGATACGATGTTTTTATGCGACAACATTACGCCTTTGGCCCGTCCCGTTGTGCCACCGGTGTAGAAGAGTCCCGCCAGGTCATCATCATCCATCTCTTGATCGACGGTCTCCCGCATATGCGACCCGCCGATCACCACATCCTCAAAGTTAATCATATCCGCGGGCGTCACCTCGCCATTGTAAATCACACTTTCAATAGATGGAACGGTGTCGCGCCCGGCAATGTGGGAGGCGAAGGTTTTATCCACCACCAGTACCTTCGTTTCGCTATCGTTGAGGATAAAGACGATTTCCGGGCGCGCCAGGCGAATGTTGAGCGGCACGATGGCCGCTCCCATCCTCGCGCAGGCATAATACAACTCAAGGTAGCGATGACAGTTCAGCATCAGCACGGCTACGCGATCTCCGCGCTGCACCCCCAGCGAAGCCAGGCCGCGCGCCAGGGCATCAGTGCGCTGGTCAAACACTTCCCAGGTGTAGCGCGTCTCGCCGCAGACTACTGCTTCACGATTGCCAGCCACTTTTTTTGCGTGTTTGAGTCCTTCAGCGATATGCATAGATAGCGCACTCCTTTTCGGCATTCTATAGTTCCAGGAACGTGATGCAAGCGTGATACCTTTGATACCATAATATCATATGCCATGTGGATTGATAAGTTTATTGAGCGTATTTTTTCCTGATGCCTGCTAATAGCTCATCTATACTATGCGGAACCTGTTGCAAGGGGAGACGTTTGAGGCGATGCGCCAGCGCCATCGGCGCGATAGCATACACATGTTCTGATGTAATCTGCCCGTCTCCACAGTAAGCGGTATAAGTTTGGGCGGCGCGACGCATCACAATGTCGCCCCTGTGTCCATCAACATCCAGTTCGATATTGATGAGCGCGATCAGTTCTGCAACGCTGCGCGGAATAGTGACAAATGGAGCCTTGCGCGCCGCCGAGGTGATACGTTCGCGCAATGTCTGCTCTGCTTCAGCGTATTCGGCTAGAAAAGCCGTGGGATTGGCTTCATAGCGTTCTCGTCGCTCAACTATTTCGATGCGTTGGAGAATATTGCTGATGGAAGTAATATCGACACACAGTCCGAAACGGTCGGTCAATTGCGGGCGTAACTCACCTTCTTCCGGATTCATGGTACCCACCAGGATGAAGCGCGCGGGATGGCTGAACGAGATACCCTCGCGCTCGACAATATTGACGCCCATCGCCGCCGCATCAAGCAGCAAATCGACAACGTAATCGTCGAGTAGGTTCACCTCGTCAACGTAGAGGATGCCACGATTGGCCTCGGCCAGCACGCCCGGCTCGAAACGCCTGCGCCCTTCGCGCAGTGCGTGTTCGATATCCAGTGTTCCAACCACCCGGTCTTCAGATGCGTTGATTGGGAGATCAACGACGCGCATCTGCCTGTGCGTTACTGGCAGCATCTGCCCCGCTTCAAATCTAACCCGGCAGGAGTCGCACATGTTCTCAGGCTGATCTGGCGGGCAAGAGAACGGGCAATCTTCCACCACCGTTAGTTCCGGCAACACCGCCGCCAGGGCGCGCACAGCAGTAGACTTGGCCGTCCCTTTTTCGCCCCGAATGAGCACGCCGCCAATGGCTGGCTGCACAGCATTCAAGATGAGAGCCAGCGTCATCCTGTCCTGGCCAACTAGCGCGCTGAACGGGTAGGTATACATGTGTACTCCCAGCCTTTGATGGTAGCAGCAGGGCGGAGGCGCTGCCTCCGCCCTGCTGCTACCATCAAAAAATCCTGCTAGAATTCGATCACGCCGCGAATGTTCTTGCCTCCCACCATATCAGCATAGGCCTCGTTGACCTGGTCAAGAGTATAGGTGCGCGTCACCAGTTCGTCCAGCTTCAACTTGCCCGCGTGGTACATCGCCAGCATATTCGGAATATCGTAACGCGGCTGCGAATCTCCATAGAGCGTACCCATCAACGTCTTTTGATAGAGTACGAGATCGAGCGGGGATACCGGAATCGACTCCGCCGTATAAGGAGTTAGCCCAATAACCACAACCGTTCCGCCCTTACCGAGCGCGGCGTATGCCTGGCCGATGGTGGCTGGAGTGGCGATGGCTTCAAAGGCATAATCGACTCCCAATCCCCATGTCAGGTCTTTGGCAATTTGCACCGGGTCTTCGCGGGTGGAGTTCACGGTATGGGTCGCGCCAAATTCTTTGGCCTTCTCCAGCTTGAAGTCATTGATATCTACCGCGATAATCATGCGCGCCCCGGCAATGGCCGCTCCCTGCACGGCGTTCATGCCAATACCGCCGCAACCAATCACCATGACCGTGCTGCCCGCTTCGACTTTGGCGCGATGGATAACCGCGCCCACACCCGTCGGCACGCCGCAGCCCACCAGCACAGCGCGGTTGAGCGCGTAGTAATCACCAATCACGACAACCGACGCATCAGGCACAACGCTGCGCTCGCTGAAGGTCGAGATCACACACATCTGTCCAATGTCGCCCTTCTCCCCATGCATACGGAAGGTGCCATCAAGTTGAGGACCCATCAAAATATTCGCGCCCATATTGCACAGGTTGGCGTGGCCCGCGGTACAATAGCGGCAATGGCCGCACGAAGGAATGAAGGTAAGAACGACATGGTCGCCAGGTTTGCAATTCGTTACATTTGGCCCGACCTCTTCAACGATACCTGCACCCTCGTGTCCCAGCGCTATTGGCAGATAGCTCGGCAAATCACCCACAACGATGTGATAGTCAGAGTGGCAAATACCGGCAGCCACCATACGCACCTGCACCTCGTGCTCCTTTGGCGGATCAAGCTCAATCTCTTCAACGCGGATGCGCTCGCCCGGCGCGTACAGAACTGCGCTTCGTGTTCTCATGAATGTTCCTCCTGAATAATGTGGCTCCCGAAAGTTCATTCTCGCGGGATGTATTCGACAACATGCCTGTCAGGTCTCTTTTGCCAGTTAGATCAATCGGTGCGCTTTCACCCCCTTTTCAGTAAAGTAGAAGTTGAACTCCCCCGGCTATCAGGCGGGCAGAGATGATAGTAGTCCGCTGCTAAAGCCAGGGCCAGTTCCTTGCCCGGACTCATCTCTTCATCGTAAATTGGCAACTGCGCTTCTCCCACAAAGGGATTGCTGACCGGCGCTCTACTGGTATCGATCATAAGCGAGGGAATACGACGCGCGGCAATCTCGCGGGCAACGGAGAGCGCATCCCGCCGGGGCGTAATACTGCGCATGTTGCCAGAAAGGTCAATGTTCGCCAGTCCATCGGTCAGCACAATCAGGACTGGCGCGCTCGTTGGATCGCGCAGGCGTTCGGTTTCCGCCAGGCGCAGCCCTTCCAGCAGGCCCGTCGCCAGGGGTGTGCAGCCGCCGATATAGAGTTCTTCGACGCTGCGGCGCGCGCGCGCGAAATTGCGCGTTGGCGGCAAGACGACGCGCCCCTGCGCAAAGCGAAACACGAGCATAGCAACGCGGTCGCGCTTCTCATAGGCGTTCTGGAGCAGAGCCAGCAACAGCCGTTTGGTCTGGGGCATAAACTGGCGCGCCATCACCGAGTCGCTGCCATCGACCACGAAGATCAGCAATGCGCGTGTTTTGCGCTCGCGCACTTTCTGGCGCAGGTCGTCAGGGCGCAATTCCAGTTTCCCGCCACTGGCGCGCCCGCGCTCCTGCTGATGGAGCGCGGCTGCGCGTATCGTCGCGCTAAAGGCGATGTCCGTCACAGGGTGCGCCTGCCGGTCACGTATGAAACGACCACTGCGCCTGGTCGTCAGGGAAACGAAACGCCGCCCGCTTTCATGGCGCGCCTGGCGGTCACGCGGGAGAGAAATGAGACTCTTGACCTGCGCAGCGTCCAGCGCTCCGCGCAACGGGCGGCTCAGACCTGCTGGCCCCTCGCGTTCGTTAGTGCGTTCTTCCAGGTCTTCGTCAATCGTCCCCAGGTCCTCCGGTTGTTCAGAATCTGTTCCACCAGGTGGCAGTTGTTCCTGCGTTCGCGCAAGCCGTTGCATGAGAGAAGCGCCCGGGCGCGAACGATGCGGCATCGCCAGCATAATCGCCTGTTCAATATCGGCCTGTTCAACCTCCAGGCGATTGTCCCAGGCTGCCAGCGCGCGGGCAGTGCGCGTCACGACAAGGTCGCCGCGATGTCCCTGCGCGCGTAGCTCACGCCCGACCAGGTGCGCTATTACCTGTCGGAAGTAGCGCGAAATGCGTACCGTATTCAACACATGCCGCGCGGCCTGAATACGCGCCTGCAACGCTTTTTCTTGATTCGCCCACAACTCGACGAAAGCGGCAGGGTCCCTATCGAAGGCTATGCGCCGCTCTACCAGCGTGATACGGGCGGATTGCTCGCGCAAGTCCTCGGCCTCCACGTATAGCCCGATGCGATCCAGCAGTTGCGGTCGCAGTTGACCCTCTTCCGGGTTCATGGTTCCCACCAGCACAAAACGCGCCGGGTGGGCGACGGAAATGCCATCACATTCGACGCGATGCACACCCAGGGCGGCCGCGTCCAGCAAGATATCGGCGATATGGTCATTCAGCAGGTTGATTTCATCTACGTACAATAAGCCGCGATTGGCGGCAGCTAACAAACCTGGCGCGAAGTTGTAAGAGCCGCTTAGAAGTGTCGCGGCAACATCGATACTTCCCGCCACACGGTCTTCACTGGCATTGAGAGGCAACGTGACAAATGGTGTTGGACGATCAGTGATAGGCAGATTTTCGCCGTGCGCATAACGTCTATAGCAATCGGTACACATGGCTTGAGGGGCTACAGGATCGCAGAAATAAGGGCAGTCGGCAACTCCCGGACTCATTGGCAGCAGAGCGGAAAAGGCACGCGCCATCGTCGATTTACCCGTTCCGCGCCGCCCGCAAACCAGTACTCCACCGATCAACGGATTGATGGCGTTCAGCAACAGGGCAAGCCGCATCTTTGACTGTCCAACCATTGCGCTTAACGGAAAAACGGTCATAGTTTCTACCCTTCATTGGGAAGACCGGGCATTTAAACGGGAAACCGGGCTGTATGGATGTTACGCGAACAATGAAAAGGGTACCGTAGCACGCATTATTATTATACACGATAAGTTCTTGTCAAAATTACCCCTTACTTCTATCACCGGGTCAAATAGCCAGCATCCACCGGAATAGCCGAGCCGGTCAGGTGACGCGCCTCATCCGAGGCCAGCCACAGCACCACCTCGCTTATGGCTTGCGGCGGCAACAGATCGCGGTCAGAGAACAGGTTGATCGAGTTGGTCAGTTCTAGCATGTGTTCGTAGGTCGCCAGCGGGCCGGGGCCAGCGGCGAAGGCGTCATAAATGGCCTGGTTCTTGCACATGTTGGTATCCACGCTGGTCGGGCAAATAGCGTTCACGTTGATGTTATAAGGAGCCAGCTCGATTGCCAGCGTCTTAACGAGGCCCAGCACGCCATGTTTGGCTGCCACATAATGGGACAGGCTATGCATCCCTTTGATACCAGCCGTCGAGGATACGCAGAGAATTTTCCCTGACTTGCGCGGCAGCATCTGCGGGATGCTCACTTTACAGGTAATCCACACGCCTTTCAGATCAATGTTAACAGTTTCGTCCCACTGCTGCTCGCTCATCTCCCAACTCGGCGCGAAGGAGTAGACACCAGCATTGGCAACGACGATATCGATGGGGCCAAGTTCGTGCTGTGCGCGTGCGGCCAGCGCCTGCATCGCGGCAAGATCGGTCACATCGGTGTGCGCGGCGATTACGGGGTTGCCCATGCTCTCGATTTCAGCAGACAGGTCTGCCAGTTCTGCGGGAGTGGCAAGCGGGTAGGGAATAGTTTCATACTGGCGGCAGGCGTCGCAAATAACCAGCTTCGCACCCTCGCGCGCGAAAGCCAGAGCGTGCGCGCGCCCCATGCCATGCGCCGCGCCGGTGATAAATACGACTTTCTCCTGGAAACGCCGCCTAATAGACGCCACAAATACCATCGATGGTGAAATCTTCAATCACCAGCTCTTCCAACTCTTCTTCCAGCTCAGCTTCGGCAACTACGTCTGATACCTCGGGTTCGGCTGGTGTACTTACGTTGGGTGAAGCATTCTGATTGGTAAGCGGATTAGTTTCGGCCATCTGGTGTACCTCGCTTCTATTGCAGAGCAAAGTTGACGTTGATTCAGGTATCACAAGTATACCATATATTCTTTGTATCATCTGATTGGTATAATGATTGCTGGAAAATCAAACTGAGCAAACGATACATGAATATGACCGACTACAGCCGACTCTGTCATTCTGAGCGCAGCGAAGAATCTCTCGTAGGGGTGCATGGAGATTCTTCGCTGCGCTCAGAATGACAGATAGGCAGCGCCGAGATTCTTCGCTGCGCTCAGAATGACAAGACATAACCGATGGTGATTGATAAAATGCATAATCATTAGGAGGCATGAAATTGACCACGTATCTATCATTGTTTCGCGGCATCAATGTTGGCGGGAACCGCATCGTACCAATGAGTGAACTAAAAAGCCTGCATCAAGCCCTGGGATTAAAGGATGTCGTCACCTATATCCAGAGCGGAAACGTCGTATTTTCTAGCGATGCAACGAACCCGGCTCAACTCGCAAGGCAAATTGAAGAGAGCTTTGCTCAGAAATTCGGTTTTCATACGCAAGTCATGGTTCGCACTTCAGCCGAGTTACAAGAGATTATCGCCAACAATCCCTTTCAGAATCAACCAGAGAAAGAGCCAAAATGGGTCGCCGTTCTCTTTCTGACAACTCGCCCTGAGAGTTCAGCGCTGGAAGACCTCAAGAAGACCTATAGCGGCCCTGAAGAAATCTACCTCACCGGTCAGGAATTGTTTGTCTACTATCTCGATGGCATGGGACGCTCAAAATTGACCCTTCCCTTGATTGAGAAAAAGCTAAAAACCGCTGGCACAGGCAGGAACTGGAATACCGTTCTCCAATTACAAAAAATGATGCTGCGCTAAGTGGAGCATGTCCCTCATGCTCCATATTGACTCACTCCATTTTGCGAGGTATGCTTGCTTATACTGAGGAAGCGCGTTGCATATGCCAGTGTAGGAGCATGTCTATGTCCCAATCTCCCCCGGCTTATCGCTTGATCGACGAGGTCAAGATTCGCCGCGAAGCCTTTGGCGGCATCCTGTACAAATATGGGTGCGCCGACCGGGGCGCGCTCTCCTTCATCAATTCGCGCCAACTCATAGACCTGTTGCTGTCCGCGCAACAAACGTATAGCGGCGACCTCGGCGCGGCTGTCGAGCATTCCAACTTTTCCGCAGCCAGCAAACAAAAGCTATACGCCGCCCTCGATGATCTCGCCCGGCGCGGCTACGTGCTGGTTAATTCTTGATTGTGCGAAAGGAGCGTTTCCCGATGCCAGAACCAGTACGCTTTTTAGGGAGACAGACACGCGCGCAAATGCCAGGCCAGGTTGGGCCTTTGCACCCTGCTGCTCTGGTCGCCATGCAACAAACAGGTCAGGCACCCGCGCAAAGCTCCAACCACGGCTCGCAGCGCTTCTTGCAGGGCGGCCTATCCGCGCCCATCACCGTAACGTGGGAGATCACCGCCGCCTGCAACATTGCCTGCGTGCATTGTCTTTCGGCATCGGGCAAAAGACGCCCCCGCGAATTGACCACAGGGCAATCGCTGGCGCTGGTGGATGAACTGGCCGAGATGCACGTTTTTCAAATCCACTTCGGCGGCGGCGAACCTTTTCTCTATCCCGGCATCTGGCAGGTACTCGAACGCTGCCGCGAGCGCGGACTCGTCATGTGCATCAGCACCAACGGCACGTTGATTACGCCAGAACGCGCGCGCCGCCTTGCGCAACTCGACCCCATCTATTTCCAGGTCAGCCTGGACGGCGGCACGCCTCAAACCAACGATCGCATTCGCGGCCAGGGCGTCTTCACACGCGCCATGCGCGGCCTCGAATTGCTGGCCGCCGAAAAACTCAGCCTGACCGTCAACAGTGTCTTGACGCGCTATAGCTTTGCTGAACTGGATCGCCTGTACGATATTGCCGCCAGTTTCGGTGCGAAATTGCGCGTCACGCGCCTGCGCCCCTCCGGTCGCGGCCAGCAGGTGTGGGACGAACTGCACCCGACGCGCGAACAATACAAAGCCTTTGCCGGCTGGCTAGGCGAACACCCCGACGTGCTGACCGCCGACTCATTCTTCCACCTCAACGCCTTTGGCAACAAGCTGGCCGGACTCGACATGTGCGGCGCGGCCACCGCCACCTGCTGCATCTGTCCCGAAGGCGAGGTCTACCCTTGCGCCTTCTTCCAGGCCCCAGAATTTGAAGCCGGCAATCTCCACGACCATCGCTTTCAAGACATCTGGCGCAATTCCGCCCTCTTCGCATTCTATCGCAACATGGGCGGCGGTTCCTGTAGCGGCTGCGGGCAATACGGCGTCTGTCACGGCGGCTGCCCCGCCACCAAATGGTTTGTCCACCAAAGCCTGCACATCAAAGACCCCGAATGCGTCCTGCTGTAGGGACGCAAACACGAATTTTAACCAACAATGCCAATCCTGTCATCCTGAGCGCAGCGAAGGATCTCTGTTCCCGGCGCATCAGACCCTTCGCTGCGCTCAGGGTGACAAACAGGACGCCGGGGATGCAAGCGTCCCTACTTCTTGATAGCTGATGTCTTTACAACAGGCACCAGCGGCTTCCACGTTCTCTGCTTAATACAACCGAGCAACACACCAACCTCGTATGCGCAATCGTCCAGCAGCGAGCAAAACGCAAACCCGCCCAATGTCATACGCGGACGCAAGCGCGCATAATCAACACCAATCACAATCGAACACAGAATGAACGCAAACAATAAAAGCGGCGGAAATATCACCCCTATAATGAGTACCGGCAACGTATAGTAGCGCGTCAAGTGACGGCACAGGTGATAGACATAAGCCAGGTTCCCACGCAACGTAGCGCGCAAAACCACGCACGGGTTGAGCGAAACACGCTGCCGGCGCAATATAACGAGGCGTTTGCGCGCGCCAAAGAGTGTAAAGATGGCAGCAAGGATGAAGAAAATCGCACTAAACACTCCCCCCATCACCAATCCCGCGAACGTGGCTTGCTCCGGCGGCAACACCAGCACGCGGCGTTCGGTTGGATGGCGTTTGAGCAATGCGGCTTCGGCTGAAGCATAGGAAATACGTGTTTTCAAGAATCCTGGCAGCGTTGTGCGATAATCGTGCAACACTATCCCTCGCGGCTCGTAACGAATGGCGGAGCCACTGAGAAGCAGGCGGCGACAGAAATCCACATCTTCGCCGAAAGTAAGCGGCGCGAAGCCGCCTGCATTCTGCCACACGCTGCGCCGCGCCAGGAAATTTGCTGCCGGCAGGTATGTGAGCGGCCCTTCCAGCTTGACCTGCTGTGAACGCCCCCCCATGAACAGCGAAGAGCGCACATCTTCATATCTTCCGAGCGCGCTCTGCCGTTCGTAGGCGCGGATCATACCACCAACCGCTCCTACAGCCGCATCTTCAAAAACTGGCGTCAGTTCTTTCAACCAGCCAGGTGTCGCGACACAATCACTATCGATAAAAGCGAGTACTTCCATGCGTGCCTGCTCTGCCCCGCTATTGCGAGCCATTGCCACACCCTTTTGTCGCGCGTGGCTCACAACATGCAGCGCTAACGCTTTCGCCTCGCACTCGTCGCCAAAACGTTTCAATACCGCGCCCGTTTTATCATTGGATGCATCATCCACCACAATGATTTCCATGCAATCACGTGGGTAGTCAAGCTTCAGCAAAGCGGCAAGACATCGTTCAAGCTGCCGCGCTCTATTATACGTGGGGATAATGATGGAGACACTCCTCCACATCTCAGGCAAGATGGCGGGACCAGCGTCAAGCAGACCTTTCCAGTACAGTTGTTCGCAGAGCTTCTCGACCCGCTTGACCGGCAAATTGAGCAGCGCGGCCAAATCCGCGCACGTTCGTTCTTCGCTGCAAGACGCAACCAGTTTCAGCGTTGTCGGGCCAGGCCGCAGCACGCGCAAAGGGTAATCACAGATGAGCGATTCCCCATGAATATGCACGCCGCGCGCGAGACGATAGCATCCCGGCTGGGGCCGCTGGTATGAAACCTTCACTGTTGCTCCCTATCCGTACCAGTAGCGACGCCCCTTGTGGGCGTCCTGTCTCCCTACCACACGCAGGATGAAGAGGACGAGACGCCCACAAGGGGCGTCGCTACTGGCTTGCAATCAAAGCGCATAATTGACCGGGCGTGACCACTTCATAGCGAGTATCCAATCCCTGAATCACCTTGCTAATATCTGTGGGCGTCATGCTCCATGCATAGACATAGATATTCAGGAAAGTTGGACTCTGTAGCTGAGCCGGAGTATTTTTTTTAATCAGTTCGAGCGTATGCGCTACACTTTTGGCAAGGCCGAGGTTCTTTATCACCGGCACGCCTGCCACTACGCGCCAACCGCCTCGCGTGTATGAATCGCTAGCCAGGATACCGCGCACCCCAAAAGGCGACAGCGACCGCGCATACTGCTCCAGCCAGGGACGGTAAGGGAAAAGCCGGGATAGAAGACCGTCCAGTACTTCGATGGTGCGCAAGTCCATACGATGCATCAAATTTCCGGTCGCTTGCAAGTACGCGCTTAATTGACTCGCGGGCCAACTCGAAGGCCAGATATAGGCCGCGCCACTCGCCCCCGCAACCAGTTCATCATTTTGCGTGGCTGTGTTTTGATAATACGCAGCCAGCGTTGGAGCTGCTTCAATCAGCGCGGGCGCAACTGTCCATCCCAGGGGAATACTGCCACGCGCCGTATCATGCCATAACTGGTACATACGGTGCTGGTTATATTGCAGGTTATCGCCATCGCTACTAGTAAACGAAACGTATACCTTCGGAACATCAGAATCGCCTCCATGATTACCAGGGCGGGGGCAAGCCCCGCCCGTACCCTGTACGGAATTTGGAGCTTCGCCCGTAGTAGGGTACGGGCGGGGCTTGCCCCCGCCCTGGTTCCCCTCGTCGGCGGCGTCCTCTTCCCAGCCCTGGCTCCCCTCGCCGACGTCCTCCTCTCCCCCGCCCTGCTCGCTTGCGCTGTTAATGGTCTGTGGTTCTACCGCCGTCCACACTTCCAGATTGTAAAAGTAGTCCGAAGGGAGCAGATAGAGGGCCGCTTTAGATGTCATGTCTACTCCGGCAAATTCGTTGACCAACCAGCCCAGGTGCGGCGTTCCCGCCGCGTAGGCGCGTATAATGCGTTTCATCTGGCAGCGTTCGCTCATCCACCCGGCAGCGGGATCAAGTAGAATGCCTAGCGGGTTGAGCCAGTACACGAAAGCGCGTGTGGCAACAAGAAATGAACGCAACCCGCTCGCGATTGTGGGATTCAGACCCGCAATAAGCTGCTTTGAAGCTTCATTGAGCAGGTTCTTCTCGGCCCAGCGATAGGCTTGCAGGCGATTCTTCCAGTGATAAACGCGCAGATCAGCCACAACTGGCAATTGATACGGCTTGTACTGCAATGCTGCGGCCTGCCGGGGCGAAACCACGATAGCATCGCGCAGCCCGGCCATCGTCGTAGCAACGTTCACGCTGTCGAGCATAGCAGGATCGTAGATAACCATGCCTCTCACACTGTCGCGATACCTTTTCAGCATAGCATCGAGCGTATCTCCCTTGCCAGCAGCAATATACTCGTGCGAAACGTGCGCCAGCAGCGCATTGAAGAGACCTTCCGCGTCGTTATTACTGAGCAGGTAGACGCGCGGCTGGCCGCGGTTTATCAACCCGGCCAGCGTGGTTACGCTCAACTGAACATCATAAGCAGCGTTCTGTATATCGTAAATTTCCAGGTGAGCAGGTGTTTCAAATACTGGCAGCAAGCGTTTAGTAGTATTCTCAGTAATCATACATGGCATTGTAACATCTCCCTGTTAAAGCCGCAGCGAGTGAGCAGGGCGAGGGCAAGCCTCGCCCAATAAGCGTCACGGTAACAAACTCCTGGATGAGATCGATGGCTGTGTGCCCGCCCTGGCAGCCGGACGAGGCCACTTTCGACCCGGCTTAACTTGACGACTATGGGGCGGCTCTGTCCCCGCCCTGGGGGTCTCCGTCCTTCAGGGTGATGTGTAGGGACGCGATTGATCGCGTCCGCTCCCGTCAGTCCTCGTCCAGGGCGGACGCGATCAATCGCGTCCCTACACTTTCCCTTATTTTTCACCCGGAAGGATATAGACCCGGCCTGGTCAACACTTGACCTTATAGCGTCTGTGCGTTATGCTACTACGCACAAGCTTATGAACGTTTTGGCCTCAATGGTGTGCCAGAAAGGACTACATGCATGTCTCAGAAAATGATCGCGCCCGAGTTATTCCGCCCGCCGGTAGATTTTCCCGATGTTCCCTACGACCATCTGCTGCGTATGGCGGCTGAGCGCAATCCTGATCGCACGGCTATGATCTATCACGATATCCACCTGACCTACCGCGAAGTGGTCTCGATGGTCAATTGCGTCGCCAATGGGCTGCACAAACTGGGCCTGCGCAAAGGTGATCGCATCTGCCTGCTCACGCTCAACCGCCCCGAGTATACCATTACCTTCATCGGCGCAGCCACCATGGGCATCGTCGTCAGTCCCATGAACCCCGCGTACAAGGAGCGCGAAGTTGGCTACCAGTTGGAAAACTCCGAGGCGAACGCCATCCTGATCCAGCGCGAACTCTTGCCGCTACTTCAGGCCGTTCTTGCGCAAAAGTCGCTGCCCAACCTGAAACACATCATCGTGACAGGCGATACAGAACCAGAAGGGATACCCAACGCTATTTCATTCAACCGGCTGATGCGCGAATCATCGCCCAAACGTCCCCCGCATGTAGACATCAGCGTCGAAGACCTGGTTGCCCTGCCCTATTCCTCCGGCACAACTGGTTTCCCCAAAGGCGCTATGCTGACACATCGCAACCTGACCAGCAATAACCTGCAATTCACCACCGCGCTCAGAGTCAATCTGACCGATGTGGCGCTGCTCTTCCTGCCGTTCTATCACATCTACGGCGTAATGCTGACGGGCAGTTTCCTGGCCTGCGGCGGCACACAGATTATCATGGAACGCTTTGATCTGCTGCAATCGCTGGAATTATGCGAAAAGCACAATGTTACCTACTACTTCGCCGTGCCGCCCATCGTACTCGCCCTGGCTAACGCGCCGGTTGACCTGAGCAAAATGAAAAGCGTGAAATACGTCTTTTCAGGAGCCGCGCCTCTACCCATGGAACCCGCTCGCAAGCTACAGGAGAAGACCAGCGCCCTGGTTGTGCAGGGATACGGCATGACCGAGGCATCCCCGCTGACACACGCGCAGCCTGCTGACCCGGCGCTGTTGCGCATCGATAGCGTAGGTATGCCGGTGCATAACACAGAGCAGAAAATCGTAGACATCGAGACAGGCACGCGCGCATTGCCGCCAGGCGAAGACGGCGAGATCATCATTCGCGGCCCGCAGATCATGCAGGGCTACTGGAAAGCTCCGGCAGAAACCGCCAGCGCCCTGCGCGATGGCTGGCTCTACACCGGCGACATCGGCCACGTTGACGCTGACGGCTACACCTACATCGTAGACCGCAAGAAAGAGATGATTAAGTACAAAGGCTTCGGCATCGCCCCCGCAGAGTTAGAGTCGCTGCTGATGGAGCATCCCGCCGTGCTGGACTCCGCCGTAATCGGCATCCCCGACGACGAAGCCGGTGAACTGCCCAAAGGCTTTGTAGTGCTTCGCAAAGGCTTTGAAGATGTAACAGCCGACGACATCCTGACCTTCGCCAATGGCAAACTGGCGGGCTATAAGAAGGTTCATATGATCGAGTTCATCCCTGCCATCCCGAAGGTTGCCTCCGGCAAAATCCTGCGGCGCGAACTGAAAGATATGGAGAAGGCGCGCCGCGCCGGCAAAGAAAAATAGCGAACAGTCCAGGGCGACCGCGAGGGTCGCCCCTACCATACACGGTCCTCCCCGGCCACTTCGTAGTATGGTAGGGGCGACCCTCGCGGTCGCCCTGGCACACGCGCCGCTTCGTTTACTCCTCAGCTTTACTGCAATCCCGTCAAAAATAGCCCGCGTGACATGGCCTCACCCGCCAGCGTCAGCACCACGACCAGATAGAGCATTCCCGTTGCCGACTGGAACGAGCGGTCGCGGATCAGCTTTATAATGAAGGCCAGCAATACCAGGGGTAACACAAAAGCTACCAGGATGCGCAGCCAGCCAATCGCGTCCGTGCTGAGCGGCGTCACGGTCGGCACGTCCGAGGGCTTGATGGTGGCGGTGCCAGGCGTTGGCGTGGTCGTTGTTACCCTGCCGGTGGCAGTTACTGCCGGGCTGGTTGCCTGTGTATGCGTCGCCACAGCCGGTGCGCCCGTAAAGGCGAAGGCCACCTCCGCCAGGATACCGAGCAAAACCAGAATGGCAGCAAATTGCAGCGGCTTCTCCGAAAGCGCGGGTGTGACAAGATACCAGTGTCCCAGCCACATAGCCGTCATCACCCCGCCTAGCGCGAGCGCAGCCGCGAAGAAACCGCCTACAACCAGCGCTCCCCCCAGGCCCGAAGAAACCATCGGGCGGTAGATCATCCCCAGCACAAACAGCGTTATCAACCCCGCCAGCACGGTCAGTCCGCCACTCACAAGCCGCAAGATACGCGCGCGCGAAACGAGAGTTGGCTCCTCCACTTTGCCATCCACGCCCGCCTTTTTATCGCCCAGCAAAAAAACCGTATACGGCAGCATCAGCAGGAAGAAGAGCAATAAAGGCACCGACAACGCGCCCGTCCACCCCTTGTCAAGCAAAGCAAACGTGTTGAGCAACGGCGCGTTCGAAAAACCCTGCTGGAACAAATAGGTCAGCCCCGTCAAAAAGACGTAAATAAAGGCATAGGTGACGAGAAAACTGCGCTTGACCATATTGCGCCAGTCAAGCAAAAACAATACGGCAAATGCCCCAATCGACAGTTCCATCAGCACCATAAATAATATCAACGGCAGCGTAATAAGCATGGTATGTAATCAATCCTTTAGTCACAAGTATCAGGTAAGAGAAAGGCGTATAACCTTTTCTGTTTCGAGACAGATTATACAGTAAACTGGCAAATCCGTTAAGGGTTTAACTGAATTCTGATGACCTTTACGCTCCTTGCCCATTTGTGTATGTAAGGAGCATCGTATCAAACTTCCTACATGACCCCTGAACTACGAGGGATGGGATCATATTTCATAATCTTCTGCCCACCATGTGACCCTTCCCCCACCCTTCCACTTAGGAGAAGAACTAGAGCCACATTCCCTAAAACGAAGAACAGCGGTATTTTTTGGAGCAATATTCACAGGTATCATATACACCTTGCCATTAGACGGTAGATAAGCTGCTATGTATTCCGCTATTCCTACGTAATCATTTCTCTCATTGTGACTTTTTTTAGGCCGTACAGACTGGGTGCTAAAAACGAATGAGCAACCATCAGGTTCAAGACGTGCTGTTTTTACCTGAATGCGCACTAACCTTGACTCTCTGTGTACAAAAAACCCGAAGTTCCGGTGTTCCTCAACAACATAGTACGCCAAGTCATATCCGAGATGAGATGACCAGGGTAGCAACACTTCCATGCCCAACTGTACAAGCCTGTTGAGTACGGCTGTTTCACTCGCCCGGCCTATGTCGTGTGTACTCGTCATAAAACCTCTACTCCTTCTGCTGGTCACTCTTTCTGCTTACCTTGTGACGGAAACGAGGATATGTCGACTCGCTTCCGTCATCCCTCAGTCTCTCTTTTACGCCTCTTGCAAAACAGTCATGCGCTTGACCTGTGATGTAGCTTGCAGGTACTGCTATTCTGGTTGGGTGAGCGGGAACAGCCACCCGGAGAGTTCCCCAACGCTACAGCCAATGGCCCAGCGCAGCGTCTCTTGCTCTCTCCCCAGGTATAGGTTATCCTCTGCGTGTCCTTTGAGCAGATCAAGCAATTGGTCTTCGGTGTGGATGATCTCCTCATAGCGGGTGAAGTAGTCCACCCGGCCACGCTTGTACCCGTCGTGGAAATCATCAGTGTGGATGATGACCAGGGTTCTCGCGTCCGGGCGCAGGGTGCCAGTAGGAGTGAGTACCCCGCCGTGCAACATACCCAGGAAAAAGCCGATGTCTGCGCGTAACGCTTCGTCATGGCGTCTATCAAAGCGGTTGATTTGCGCACACATTTTGAGGTTGTCGATTAGGTAATCTTCGGGCAGTGGGCCTTGTGCTTCGATTTCGCCGTGCCTGCGCCAGCCGAATAGTCGCCAGTAGACGCCCGAGATGTAGCGTTCGGCAAAGGCGGAACTTTGGATGTCGATCAAAGGGGTGATGTGGAGCTTCCTGGTAATCTGTAGGGGTGCCATAGTGCAAGCTTCCTTTCTGTGCTTGACTCGTGGCTCTCCTGCCGCTATGATGCGCGGTGTGGAGAGGCCAGGGATTGTCTTAACTCGACTCAGTCTCTCTGCTGGCCTACGTCTTGTACACGTAGGCTTTTTTCTGCCCACTTGGTTCATCTTACATAATTATGCAGCACTACAAGTATCTTTAGCCTTATATGAATTTATTTTATATCATTTTAGTCACTTTTGCAAGTCTTTTATGCCGTTGACTATTTATCTGTAACGGCTTATAATCATGGTACCCTCTTACGCTGCTTGGCATGAGGAATCCAATTGCGGAGTATTGTTGCATGTCTCATGAGCCGAAGGATTTAACTGTTGAACAGGTGGCCGAAGAACTACAGGTTCATAAAAACCGTGTCTATAGTTGGATACAGTCAGGCGAACTACCAGCTATAGATATTGGGAGATTGGGCAGACATAATTACAGGATCAGTCGCGTTGATCTTGATGCATTCAAACAGGCTCGTAGGACGACACGAGACGACGAAGATAGATAGCATTCATACTCTTCATGTTTGTCGGCAAATGATCAAAATAGAAAACGATCTGAGTGCATGAAGAGAGCAACGAGCTAAAGCAATGGATCAACGATATACCCCTCGTCGATTTTCGTGCGATAGCTCTGATCAATCGCATCCCTCAGTTCTTGTTCAGCACCATAATAACACGCCACGCTCAACGCGGTTCGGATAACATCCTGGATCTCTTTGGCTAACGCTTTTCATTTTTCTTGAGGCTGTCGAGCTTTCGCGAATTTGCGTTCCAGCCACTCGAGTAAGTACAGTGCTTTTGCCCGGTGAGAGTGGATAGAATGGCTTTTCCTACAGCCTCGGAAACTGGCGGCGGGAATGCATTGCCGATCTGTCGATAGGCCGCTGTCTTGCCTCCGGCAAACGCCCAGCTATCAGGAAAAGTCTGTATGCGCGCCGTCATACTCAGCGTCAGGCGGGGGAGACCATCTACAGGGAAGTCTTCGCCGGGTGGCGCGTCTGCGATGCCTTTGCCATCAACGCCCAGCGCTTCCCACTGCTTTCTGGCGCGCGTGGGGCCAAGATCGGGGCCGCCATGCTTTTTAGAGCCTCCCACCAGCGTTGGCGCGATACCACTGGCTTTGAGGAACCATTGATGAACTCCCGGCCAGCCGCGCGAGGCCATAAGATCATGAAGCGCCTGCCCAACCGTTGTCGTTGTTTCGATTGAGAGCGGCCAGGAGAAGTTGTCAAAATAAGGATGATGCAGGGCAACCAGGATGAAACGTGGTCGCAGTTGGGGTACGCCATAATCCGATGAGTTGAGCACGCGCCACGCTACTTCATAGCCGAGTCGATTCAGGCGTTGTATCAGACTCCGGCGATAGGCGGCGAACTTTTCGGATGCAAAGCCCGGCACATTTTCCAGCATCACGGCTGCCGGTTTCGCCTGTTCAATGAGCCGCAAAGCTTCGGGGAAAAGATCGCGCTCGTCATCCGCCCCAAGTTGCTTGCCAGCGATGGTAAAAGGCGGACAGGGTACGCCGCCCGCCAGCAAATCAATCCCGCGAAAATCCAGCCCGTTGACCTCGCGAATATCCCCTTCAATCACGCGCCACGATGGCCGGTTGAGCCGCAACGTCTGACATGCTGCGGCATCAATTTCGATGACTGCCTCATGCATGAAACCCGCCGCTTCAAGTCCAATAGCCTCACCGCCTGCCCCGGTACATATATCCAGCACAGAGAGCTTTGTATGCACTTGCTCAAGTCGTGGCATGAGAAACGGGTTGTGACAACTCTGGATAACGCTATCGACCATCTAACGTGCATTCCTCTCAATTTTCTGCTTAGTGATAGGATAATCCATATCCGGCTGAGATGCAATAAGCTGGGAGCGCATTTTATACTTTCGTATTCGACAGTCTCGACAGGCATACTTTACCCAATCCGATACACACCACTCCATCCAGCAACACCAGCGCCAGGATCGCCAACACAACAGGCAGCTTCACGATAAGCAACACCATCCCCGCGAGAAGCAGCATACTCAATCCCAAAAGTTGCATACGGCGCGGCGTAACCGGCAGTTCTTCCAGCATCAGGGTTTGCATCGTACCCCCTGCCACCTGGTTAATATCCAGATCGAACGCGCTGCCCCACACAATAAACAACGTATAACCAACCAGCAGCAGCGCCATCAACAAAGCGGCCACGCCTGCATCATAAAAAGACAGGCGCTGCCGCCAGGAAAGGACAAGACACACCGTCAGCCCGATTGATAGCACAGGCAGCAGAAAGCTCACCAGCCGGGCGCGCAGGAACCTCGCCATGTTAAATGGAGCAAGTAGATAATAACTCATACGCGCGCCCTCGCTGCTGATCGCATACGCGGCATACTCCACTACCGCCAATATAGCCACGATGGAAGAATACACCGTTACCTGGACCATCAACGAAAAGCCGTAGGCTATCATCACTTTCTGGAGCAGAGGGAAGAGAGCAACGCATATCACCAGGATAGCCGCGCGCCCCCATGTAAACACGCTGCGGCTCTGATTGAGCAAACCCTTGTACAGCAACGCGCCGGTGAGAGTGCGGTAACGGCTCAACCACGCGCTGAACATACGCATCCCCGGCAACATCAGAGCTGTTCGCCTGGCGGAACGTCCCTCCATTGCATAAAATGCGTTCTGATACAGAGTACCCGTTGCAGTAGCTAGCGGTCCCAGAATGAGTAGCAGGAGCAACACATTAAATGCACTGGTCAATACAGGCACAAGCTGGACAGGAAACGTCACATGCAGGCTATATTGTGAGGTATGAAACAGCAAAAACGCGGTCTCTACACTCGCACCGAGAATCACCAATCCTATAAAAGCGCGTCTGAGATGCTGCAACACGAAGCGTATCACCAGCAGCGTTGCGATCATGCTTATACAGACGGTCGCGGCCACACCCAGGTCCAGCATAAGCAGCCAGGGCAGCGCCTGCCATCCCAACTTTGTTCCGAGAGATAGAGCTATCATAATATTAGCCAGGACTATCCAGTTTCCTACTCCTGTAAATATGATCAGGCCATACAAAGCGCGCAGCCGGGCAGCAGGCGAGAGCGACAGAGACATCAACATAACCGCCTGGTCGTTTCCGAACCCCTGTGATACGACAGCAATAACCGCGAAAAAACTGATGCCAGCCCATGTATACAGGCAGAGCAGCCACAGGTGAATTGCTAACACCGACTGTCCTGCCGCCTGCCATTGAGCGAGATTGCCGGATAGCGCACTGAAGCTCCATAAACCTGCTGCTATATCCACTAGCAGTCCGATTGCCCACGTCATTCTGGCGCGGGTGTCCTGTCGCAGCGCGCCGCGCGCGGATACCAGTTGCGCGCGCCACAGGGTCAAAACGCTGCTCATATTGTTGCCTCCATTTCACGCGCCGTTAAGGTCAGAAATACATCTTCGAGATTAGAGGCAGTGGCTAACTGGCGCAGTTCTGCCGCGCTGCCTTCAACCAGCAAACGCCCATGCTGGATGATGCCTACACGGTGACAGATTGACTCAGCCGTCGCCAGGTCATGCGTCGATAATAAAATGGTTGTGCCTTCATGGGTAAGCTCGATAAAGAGGTCTTTCAAGCGGCGCGCGCTCAATGGGTCCAGCCCATTGAGCGGTTCATCCAGAATCAAAACCGTCGGCTGATGTACCAGCGCTCCCGCCAGGGCCAGTTTGCGTTTCATACCAAAGGAGTACGCGCCACAGGGACTCTCAGCTCGCTCGTGCAAATCGAGGACCGCCAGCAATTGTTCTATGCGTTCATTCGCATCGCTCCGGGGTATGCCTCGCAATTGCGCCAGAAACGCCAGGAACTCGCGCCCTGTCAGGCGTTCGTAGAGCATAGTGCGGTCCGCCACGTGTTGCACCATCTTTTGCAGCGTCTCGCGATAGCCGGCAGGCCAGTTAAACGAGCCGAGCATGGCATCGATCTTTTCGCTCCACTTCCATTGATCCTCGCTGATGTGCGAAAAATAGGCACCCAGGTGTTTCTTTACAGCATCAAGATACAATGCGCGTGCTGGCTCGCCGGGCAAATGCGCCTCCTCAACCGAATCTTGCGCAAGCAATTGTTGCAGCCTGTCGCGCCGCTCCTCTAACTCGCGTATCTGCGCGCTCAACTCTTCCATCAGTAATTGCAGTGCATGGCGCAGCGCCGGTTCATGTTCGCGATCAGGCTTGCCCAGTATTTCCTTGATGCGCTCAAGAGGCAATCCCAGCGCGCGCAGTCTGCGAATACGCTGCAACCGCAACAAATCGTGCGCCGCATACAACCGATACCCCGCCACGGTACGTCCAGGTTCCGCCAGCAAGCCCACCTCGTGATAGTAGCGTATAGTCCTGGGCGAGACGCCCACCAGGGCGGCAACTTCGCCGATATGCAATTGTTCGCGCATTGCTTACCCTCCTCATTTTCTCTGCCAGTATAGAGTATAAAACCTTGACCCTACTGGAAGGTCAAGAATTGGATGAGTATTTTTCCAGGATATAATGACCGTTCAACAACAATGTCACCGTGTCACTATGTCACCATATTGACATGTCGTCCTGGTTATGGTTCAATATTATGAAGAGTAATAGATTGCAAGAGGGGAACAATCATGGCTTCACCCGAAGAACAGTCTGATGTCAATGATACTGAAAAAGATCAGCTTGGGGAGGAACAGGCAAGACATCCCGTACCTTCCGATATCCTCGAGGAGGTGTATCGAATACGCGAACAGCTCTTACGAGAGAGCAAAGGACATACCTTTGAAGATTCTGCTGAGGCAATACGCCGTATGCACGAGGAACGGAGTCAAAGGTTGGAAGCAGCAAGACATCGTGTTAGTAGCGATAACAAAAAAGGAAAGCCTTTGACTCGTGAGAAGCTGGAACGTGTGCTAAAAGTGCGCGAGGAAATCATTAAGAATACAAAAGGCCACACATTTGAAGATTCTACTGAACTCATTCGACAGATGCGTGAAGAGAGATTAAGGGAATTGGATGAGCTATAAAAATGAGTAATATCGATCGTTGTCCCGGCATGATCTAATGGGCTGTTGAAACAAATTGGAGAGGAAAAGTATAATGGCGTTACGTAAAGAGCAAATTGACGAGTTCCACGACGAGGAAAACCGGGTCATGAAAGAACGCACACGCATTACCATTGATGTCAGTCCTGAATTGCGCAAAAGAATAAAGGTAGCAGCAGCAGAAAATGGAATATCAATTAGCGAATATCTGGGGCATATTCTTGAAGAATCAGTTCCTGTTAAGCACCCTGAAATAACTCGGGGGCATCCAGTAACACTCGAAGCTATTGAGCGACTCCGTCGCTTGCGAGAGCAGATTTTTCAAGAAAATAATGGACAGTTTTTTGAGGATTCATCTGAATTATTGTATCAGCAGAGAGAAGAACGGACACGACAACTCATGGGTGAGGCGGAAGAATAATGAGCAATACTATTATTATTGATGCAAATGTTGTGATCAAGTGGGTTCTTAAAGAACCTGACTCGAGCTTAGCAGAAGCGTTGTTAGTGGAATTGAACCGTAAGGAAATAGTGATGTATGCCCCGGCATTACTTACTTATGAAGTCACAAATATTCTTTATCAGAATGTCCGCAAGGGAACAATTACGCTTGAAGAAGCGAAGGAAGCAATCAAGGATGTATTAAGTACCGGATTAAAGCTTGAATTCACACAGGGTACAACCCTAAATATTCGAGCGTTAGAACTGGCTCAACGCTTTAACTTACCCGCCACATACGACGCCCATTATCTAGCTCTTGCCGAACGCGAACAGTGTGAACTCTGGACTGCTGACAAGCGCTTATGGAACAGTATCAGAGGTAAACTTCCCTGGGTTCGCTGGCTAGCAGATTACCAACCAGCATCCCCTGAAAACGCATAATACCCCCTTCTAACGGCGGGTGCGTGGTATAATTACAGATGATACGTCATGACAGCTAGAGAAAACGTGGTGATACTATGCGCTTGCAGGGAAAAACAATCGGCTATTTTCTTGCCGAAGGAGTCGAAGATTTAGAGTTCTGGGTTCCTCTGATGCGCCTTCAGGAAGAGGGAGCCAGGGTCATCGTAATTGGATTGAACACGCACACCGTGCGCGGTAAGCACGGCCTCGAAATGACGCCTGATACCAGCATCGACGAAGCCCCCGGCGCGCACGAACTGGATGGAGTCGTGATCCCCGGCGGCTGGGCGCCCGACAAACTGCGGCGCAACCAGCGCCTGCTGCAACTGGTGCGCGATATTGACACCCAGCACAAAATCATCGCCACCATCTGCCACGGCGGCTGGGTTCCCATCTCGGCAGGCATTCTGCGCGGGCGCAAAGCCGTTGGCTCAACCGGCATCAAAGATGACATCACCAACGCAGGCGGCATCTGGGTCAACGAACCGGCATTCCGTGAGGGCAATATGGTATGGGGCCGGGTGGTTGAAGACATTCCTGCTTTCTGCCGGGAATTAGTCAATGCCCTCGCTGAGTAACCTTAGAGTTACTAGCAGAAAATAAAATAAGCAAGTTGGGTTAGTATTGTAGATGAAAGTACGAGATGTTATTAAGTTAGTAGAGGCTGATGGTTGGTACCTGATTAGTACAGAAGGAGATCACCGGCAATATAAGCATCCAACAAAGCGAGGCCGCGTCACTATTGCAGGCCATCCGAGCAAAGAAATGCCTCCAGGTACCCTGGTGAGCGTTTTCAAACAGGCCCAGTTGCCGAGGAGGAAATAAGATGTATCGCTATCTCATTATCATTGAAAAGGGCGATCAAAACTACGGCGCCTATTCTCCTGATTTACCAGGATGTGTTGCTGTAGGTGATACTGTCGAAGAAGTTCAAAAGAATATGCAAGAAGCCATAAAGATGCATCTTAAAGGAATGATTGAGGATCGAGAACCAATTCCGGTCCCACAAACTACGGCGCAATATGTGGATGTCCCCATACCTGATTCTGCCGCTTGAATTGTCTGGTCTTTTTATACGTTTTCCTGAGTGTGACAAAATCACACCCTCTCTCATACAGGTTGATTGGAGGGTTCCATGAGCAACTATCTCGATGCCCTGGCGCAGCGCGTGCTTATCTTTGACGGCGCGATGGGTACCAACATACAAAGCTATCAACTGACCGCGCAGGACTACGGCGGACAGGCCACCGAAGGCTGCAATGAATACCTGGCGCTGGCGAAACCCTCTGTGATTGAAGAAATCCATAGCGGCTTTCTTGAGGCTGGATGCGACGTAATCGAAACAGACTCGTTCACCGCCAGCCGCACCAAGCTGGACGAGTATGGAGTAGGCAACCTCACCCGTGAAGTCAACCTGGCTGCCGCGCAGTTGGCGCGCGGGCTGGCCGACCGCTACAGCACACTCGCGCAGCCTCGTTTCGTGGCCGGCTCCATCGGCCCAACGGGCATGTTGCCCTCGTCCAACGATCCCCTGCTGGGCAATATCACCTACCAGCAACTGGCCGAGATATTCCGCGAACAGGCGGCGGCTCTGCTGGAAGGCGGCATTGATCTCTTCTTAATCGAAACCAGCCAGGATATACTCGAAGTGCGCGCCTCCATTACAGGTATGCGCCGCGCCATGCAGCAGGCCGGGCGCAGCGTGCCGATTCAAGCGCAGGTATCGCTCGATACGAGCGGGCGAATGCTGCTCGGCACCGACGTAGCGGCGGTCATGGCTACGCTGGTGGGGCTGCGCGTCGATATCATCGGGCTGAATTGCTCGACTGGCCCGGAGCATATGCGCGAACCGGTGCGCTTCCTGGGCGAACATTGCCCGTTGCCCATCTCGACCATTCCCAACGCTGGCATCCCCTTAAACGTCAACGGGCTGGCCGTGTACCCGATGGAACCGGAACCGATGGCGGCGGCTTTGCGCGATTTCATCACTGAATTCGGCGTCAATATCATCGGGGGATGCTGCGGCAGCAGCCACGAACACCTGCAGGCCATCGTGAAAGCCTGCCGCAACGCGCCGCGCAAGGCACGCCCTGTCGCCGACACCAACCTCGTGAAACATAATACGACCGATATCTCGCTTCCCCTCGTTTCCAGCGGCATTCGCGCCACCGCCCTGCAACAGGACCCCGCCCCCTTGCTGGTAGGCGAGCGCATCAACAGCCAGGGCAGCCGCAAGGCAAAACAGGCCCTGCTCAACGATGATTACGATAC
>JADEYI010000981.1_pt1 | contig 26685 bp, 22 predicted proteins | sample 8542331 | NCBI WGS metagenome assembly JADEYI01 (sample SAMN16510988, study PRJNA670497) | mine drainage metagenome | isolation source: biofilm near Copperflume 1 | place: Germany: Marsberg coppermine Kilianstollen | collected 2018-02 | reverse complement strand
ACTTCCGAATTTTAGCGCATTAGCCCTTTTTTAAAATCGTGACGAAAACAGGAGTAACAAGTTAAGGCATCTATGAACTTATATGATTTACACCGTGAAATCTGCAACACGGTTGGTTACTTCCTTCAAAAAACGATCACCTAAGCCCGGGTGGCAATCCTCGTACCAATTCCATGATTCTAAAAATTCCTTTTTTGCACGGGTCGAAAAAACAGCTTTGTAACGAGATGAGCTAGCCATACTTTTTTTTACGCTGCCTACCTCACAGAGTCTTTCAACTCGTCTATCGTGAACCCCTTGTCCGTGCCATCTTCAAGTGCATTAAATCGTTGGTCAAGCTCCAACACAAATGCTTTGTCTCTCCACCATTCTTGAGTTTGTTCTATTTCATTTTCAAGCAGATGATAGATAGCTTGTAGCTTTTTATCATCGGCAACACGGATGAAATCGTAAAGCTTGTGTCATATGGCTAATCCTATATTGTTCATAACTCAAAATTACAAAAAAAAATGCGCGGATATTGGATTCTCGATTCTGGTCTCATGCTGCAAGAATCCAGCTACAACATCCAGAATCCAACTACAAGAATCGAGCACATAGAATCCAGCAACCAGAATCCAGTATCTATACCCCCACCTCCATATTTGGAATAGGTGCCACGTCTAACCCACAGAATTTTCCAGCCAAGAATTTATAGTGGGCGGCCATGGCAATCATAGCGGCATTGTCGGTGCAGTATTGAAATTCAGGAATAAAAATTTTCCAACCCAATTCTTCTGCCGTTTGCTTCATCGCCTTTCTCAGCCCTGAGTTGGCGGACACCCCTCCCGCTATTGCAATTTCTTTGATGCCCGTTTTCTTGGTAGCAAGTTTTAGTTTGTGCAAAAGCATTTGCACCAGATGGTACTGAAGGCTCGCGCAAATATCGTTCAGGTTTTTCTCCACAAAATTTTCATTTTCTTTTTTGCGGTCGCGCAAGAAATAAAGAAAAGCGGTTTTTATTCCGCTAAAGGAAAAACTTAAGTCAGGCATCACCGTCTGCGAAAACTTGAACGCTTTGGGGTTTCCATTTTTTGCATACTGATCGATCAACGGCCCACCCGGATAAGGTAGCCCCATCATCTTGGCGGCTTTGTCGAAGGCCTCACCTACCGCATCATCTTGCGTTTCACCGATTACGCGCATGTTGAGGTAATCGTTCACCAGCACAATCTGGGTATGACCTCCGCTTACCGTAAGGCAGAGAAAAGGGAACGAAGGTTTCGGCTCGTCTATAAAGTGGGCGAGTACATGTGCCTCCATGTGGTTCACTTCAACCAAGGGTAAATCCAACGCCAAGGCCATGCCCTTGGCAAACGAGACGCCAACCAGCAGCGAGCCCATCAGCCCCGGACCGCGGGTAAAGGCAATGGCATTTAATTCACTGTTTTTTATGCCTGCCGATTGCATTGCTTCGTTCACTACCCGAAGGATATTTTGCTGGTGCGCCCGCGAAGCCAATTCGGGCACTACACCCCCATGTTTGCTGTGTATGGCCTGTGAGGCAATCACATTATTGAGTACCTTGCCGCCACAAATTACAGATGCAGAAGTTTCATCGCACGAAGACTCGATGGCAAGGATTATTGGATGCTGTTGCTGAACCATGAAGTTGCAAGTTATCAAAAACCGTATTTTATTTTGGGTCAAGAAAATTTTCTTGTGGGGATTTTTTCTAAACCTTGTTTTTTTTGTCGTTTCCTTTTTTGTCCTTCAAATCCCCCAAGTACAAACGGCTCTGATCAGCCGCTATCTTGGTGGCTTTTCTCAGGTGGTCGGTTTCCCTACTTCTGTGGGCAGAATTAGCCTCCGCTGGTACGACCGGTTGGAGTTATTAAACGTAAAAATCAAAGATCCCGAAAACAATTCGATGATCGAAGTGGGCAGGCTGCATGTAAACTTTGATATGTTTAGCTTGATCCAGCCTGGAGGAGTAGTTACCCTCGATGAGGCCGACCTAGAAAGCGCCAAAGTCAGCTTAATAAAAATTGCTGATGGTGACACGTCCAAAAGATTGAACATCAACGTTTTCATCGACCGGATAGGTGAAAAATTCTCTTCTGGCAACGAAAGTAAAGGTTCGTTCAAACTCGATATTGCTAAAGTCGGAGTAAGTGATTCTCAATTCGAGTATAATGATATTGAAGAAGATTCAATAAAAAACGGATTTGATTACTATCACTTTCATTTGAATGTACCGAAAGGGAATGTTCGTGCCTTTCAAATAATTGGTGATACCCTTCAATTGGATGTGAAAGGATTGCAGGTCACCGATCGTCAAACTAAACTAAAGGTCAAAAATTTAGACACGTACTTTCGTATCTCACAACGGTCAATGGAGTTTTTAAATGTTAACGTGCACGTAGGTGACAGCTTTGTTTCGGATACCGTGATCTTTACTTACAAAAACATGGATGACCTCACGGACTTCAACGACAAAGTGAAGATCCGCGCCCAACTAAAAAGTACAGCCCTCAACCCGCTTGATCTTGCCTGGTTTACATACGGATTGAAACCACTTCCTCAGCCTTTGCTTTTGAGCGGCATTTTCAAAGGAAAAGTCTCACGATTTGATTTTAATCCCATGGTTGTGGCCATGGGCGATACGCATGTGCAGGGCCGGTTGAGTATGGACGGGCTGCCCAACATCAACGAAACTTTTATCAGTTTAAAAATTAATAAGGGCGATGTAAATCAAAATGACATTAAGTTTTTGCTGCGCGAAAGTGCCGTCCAGGCGATAAAACCCTTGGGGAACACACACGCCCAAGCGGAATTCACCGGATTCATCAACGACTTTGTGGCGAAGGGAAATCTGGTCACGCAACTGGGCAACATAAAATCAGATATCAATTTAAAAATAAACGAAGCCGATGTAGAGCTATCAACATTTAGCGGAAACCTGGCGTTGGCCGATTTCCAACTTGGGGTTTACCTGAAGGACACGGCAAACTACCAGAACGTTACCTTGAATGGCAGGGTCAATGGAAAAGGGCTTAGCCGCGAAAGCGCTGACTTTACGTTATTTGGAAAAATTAATTCGCTGGGTTTTCGTAAATACAATTACACGGGAATCACCACCAACGCCAGATTTGCACGACAGCTTTTCAATGGTGAATTGTCGATCAATGATCCAAATTTAAAATTCAGAGGAAAAGCCTTCATTGATTTTAGAAAAGAAAGTGAAGTGATCCAGGTGAAGGCAACGCTCGACACCGCCTTTCTAGATAAACTGGGATTCATCAAAGAGCCTTTATTTGTCCGATCCTATTTTGACGTAAATACTTCTGGTCTTGAATTGGACAGCTTGCTGGGTACTGTGGTGCTGCGGCAAACAAAAGTCAATTACAATGATAAAGTTTTAGAACTTGACTCCATCCGGCTCATTTCTTCAAAAGATGGAAACGACCACCAGCTTCAATTGAGGAGCTCCATCGCAGACATTCAATTACGAGGAAACTATAGCTACTATTCACTGTTTCCCGTCCTTCAAAATTTTTACCGCGAATTTTATCTTAAAATTAACAACAACAGCAAGACCTCTTCGGCCTACTACAAGGAAAAACAATCTTTCACTAGAACCGATCAGATCACCTTCGCTATGGAACTGCATGACATACGGCCTTTGGCCGAGCTGGGTGGCATTGATCTTTTTGTATCTCCGGGCACAACGGTAAGTGGCAATTACAAAAGCGGTCTGGTTTCCACATTGAATTTTACCAGCCATCTGGATACGGTGATCTATCAAGGGAAGGCTTTTCAGGGCAATGAAATTGAATTTAGTGGCTCGAAAACCCAGGACAGTACCAATCTAAAAGCATTCGCTATTGTGCGGTCCGCCAGCCAACAGTTATCGAATGCGTTTAAAACAAAAAATGCTTTCGCTGAGGCGCAATGGACAAATAACCACATCAATTTTACACTTAATGTCGATCAAGAAAAAAGCACCAATATTCTTCGATTGAAATCCCAATTGGATTTTCTGCGCGACAGTATATCTATGAAAATATTACCCACCCAACTGAGGATCTATGATGAAGATTGGGCCTTTAGCCAAAAGGGTTACGCCACGTTAAAAGGATTGGAATGGAGCATCCATCAATTAAGTGTGAACCATGGAAATGAAGCGGCAATAATCGAAGGATTTATTTCTGAAAATCCCGACCGCGCATTGACGCTTCGAATCGATAGTATCAATCTGGACATATTAAATTCATTGTTGCAGGAAAAATTATCGGGCATCGTGAATGGCAGCCTGGAAGCTCGGGATCTTTATCATGATCCGTTCGTACAAAATAAATTAACGATTAAAAACTTAATGGTTGATGAGTTTTTGGTGGGTAACGTAAGCGGGGTAAACGAATGGAACAGAGAAAAAAAACGATTTGATTTAAGCTTTACCCTAATGCGGGATGGAAAACGAACTGTAGAAATGGAAGGCTTTTATGACCCCTCATTACCCAGTCCGTTGGCCGTTTTCGCTAAATTAGAAAACACAAACATAAAAATTATTGAACCTTTCCTCCGCGGGATTTTTTCCGACATGGATGGAGCCCTCACCGGCAATTATAGCATTACAGGAACGTTTCTTGCACCCGTCATCAAGGGAAACGGAAAAATTCAATCAGGTACTTTAACGATTGATTACTTGAAAACAAAATATTCTTTTTCAGGTTCACTGGGTTTCAGCCCTACCCAAATCATCTTCAAAGATTTTGTGTTGGCGGATGAATTGAAAAACAAAGCTTCGCTTGAAGGTTTTTTGGCCCATCGCAACTACAATGATTTTCGCATCAATCTCGATGCCACGTTCAAAAATTTTCAGTTGCTCAATACACTTGCAAAAGACAACAGTCTCTTTTATGGACAAGCTTACGGGAGCGGCAAACTAAATATGCTAGGGCCTATCAGCAATTTTAAAATTTCGGCTACCGCCCGTTCCGACAAAAGCACTCGAATTTTTATCCCGCTTAACGGAACGTCAGATAATGCATTAATTAAGGACTTCATCACATTCGAAAATTTTTCTGACACGATAAAGATTAATGAAAAAAAAGAAAAGGCAAAATTTAAAAAAGAATCCACCGGGATTACGATGGACCTCAACCTGGACATCACACCGGATGCATACGCAGAAATTATTTTTGACATCAAGTCTGGCGACATTATCCGGGGCTATGGCAAAGGTGACCTAAGGCTACAGATTGACACCAAAGGTGAATTCTCCATGTTTGGCGCCTACGAATTTGACCGCGGCAATTACAACTTCACCCTGTATGATGTGATCAACAAAGAATTTAGCATCAATAAGGGTAGCCGGATTTCTTGGGTTGGCGATCCCTATACGGCCACGGTAGCATTAACGGCCAGTTATAAACAGCTCGTATCAATGGCGCCAATCGTCTCTAATCCAGCATTTGCCAGCTCCATTGCTATGAGGAGAAAGTTCCCCGTGGAAGTGCAATTGAAATTAGACGGCCCAATGCTGTCGCCCCAAATTAATTTTGACATTGTGGCTAATGACTTGCCAAACTCCGTGCCTATTGAAAATAATCAGGGTAGCGAACCCCTCAACCTGGATTTCAAAGCCTTCAAAGCAAAAATGGATGAGCAGGAATTAAAAAAACAGGTTTTCAGTTTAATTATGCTCAGGCGTTTTTCTCCGGTTGATGCCTTTGCAAGCGGTGGAAATAGTAGTTTGTATGGCAGCGTAAGCGAACTGCTATCTAATCAACTAAGTTATTGGCTCACCCAGGTAGATCAAAACCTGGAAGTCAATTTCGATTTGGGCAATTTCGATCAAGAGGCCTTCAACACATTTCAACTCCGGCTTTCGTACTCCTTCCTCAATGGCAGGCTGCGCATCACGCGTGATGGTGCCTTCAATAACCAATACAAAGGCTCTGATGTATCGAATATGTTGGGCGACTGGACGGTAGACTATTTGCTTACGCCTGATGGAAAGTTTAAAGTAAAAATGTATAACCGAAATAATGTTAACCAGCTTTCCTCTTCCCTTTCTATTGGGCAAACGGCCATCACCACAGGGTTTAGCTTAATGAATACGCAAAGTTTCAATTCCTGGAGAGAACTGCTCACGGCAGCCCGTGACCGGAGGCGAAGAGAAAAATTACAAAACCCTCAAGTAGATGAGGATGATGGAACAAAGTGAGAAATTGAAGCATGAACAGAAATTAAAAGTGCTATTCAAAAAGTCTTTTAAAAATTAACTAAAGTCTTTCGCCAAATTCTTTATCTTGCAATAAACACTACTCCTATGGATCTCAGCGCAATCATGAAAAAGTATGCCGAGGAGATTGGCGGCCAATTTACCGAATATGACCAAACCCAATCCATCATCATCTTTCCTTTATCAGGCGGACGATATCAGACCGTTTTAGGTACCATTATAAAAAACGATCTTTATAACCGCAGGCTGATTTCCCTTAATTCCAAAGTCTGCTTTATCAACCCTGACATTAATTATAAAATGCTATTGGAACAAACCGCATATTTCAACTATTCTCGGTTTGTAATAAAAAGCAATCATCTTCAGGTAGAGGCTGTCGCTTCGGTGACGGGTCTTTCAGAGGAAACCTTGAAGGAAATGCTACAAGAGGTAGCCAACCTGGCTGACCAGTTTGAAATGAAACTGACGGGGCTGGATATCAATTAAGTCAAAACCATTTCTTGTATTTAAAATACCTGATCATCCCCACCACGATCAGCAACATGATGCCCCACACGAATAGATAGCCTGCTTTCCAGTGCAGCTCGGGCATGAATTCAAAGTTCATGCCGTATACCCCAACGATAAAAGTAAGCGGGATGAAAATCGTTGAAATTACGGTAAGCACTTTCATTACTTCGTTCATACGCGTATTCAAGGTGTTGATATAAATATCCATCAACCCTGAAGTGAGGTCTTTATATGTATCCAAGGAGTCGATCAGGTGAGCCACATGATAATAAATGTCAGAGAAAAAGCGTGCGTTGGATGAATCGATGAATCCACTTTCGTCTTTCGTCAATTTACTCATCGCATCACGCAAGGGATATAAGGCTTTGCGCAGGTAGATGAGTTCTTTCTTCAGATGTTGAATTTTTTTGAACTCGTGACCTGACGGATGCTTGTAAATATCATCTTCAATCTGCTCAATCTGCTGACCGATTGAATCAAGGACTACGTAATAATTATCAACAATAATGTCGATCAGCCTATACAATAAATAGTCTGCTTTTTTCTTCCGAACTCTACCCTGATCCAATCGGATGCGATCGCGGAGCGCGCCAAAAAGATCCCCCGCCTTTTCCTGAAAAGAAATCAGGTAATTACGCCCCAGCACAAAACTAATTTGTTCATAATCGATGACATTCGCTTCAATTCGATAAAGCATTTTTAGTGTAAAGAAAAGGTAGTCGTCATATTCCTCTACTTTGGGCTGTTGATCATTGGATAAATCCTCCACTAACAAACTGTGGAGAGAATAATAATCACCGATTTTTTGAACAATAGTCTTGTCGTGAAGTCCATCGAGGTTAATCCAATTTACCAGGTTTGGTTGTTGCTTTTTTAAAAGCTCATCAATGGGTAAGTCATCGAAACTGTAAAACTCCCTTTCATCGTATTGAAACAATTCAAGGATAACCTTAAAGGCAGGAATGGCCTGGTTTTCATGAGCATTCTTTTTCAAACGATTCAGGTTTTTTTGAAATCTATAGTTTCGAAAAATAGTCAATACTCTAGTGTATACCGCCATACACCGTGTCTTTTCTTATGGAAGGGAATAAAAATACATTCGAGATCAACAATGGACTATGGACTATTGACTATTATTGCATCAATGTCATTGCGATTAGACGATATTAAAAAGCCTGTAGCCAAAGAAATGGAGGAATTTGAACCCAAATTCCGCGCCTCCATGAAAACAAAAGTCTTGCTGCTTGACAAGATTATGAACTATATCGTGAAGCGGAAGGGCAAGCAAATGAGACCGTTGTTTGTCTTCTTAAGCGCGGGCGCATGCGGTGGAATAAACGAATCTACCTTCAGAGGGGCTTCGTTAATTGAATTGCTCCATACCGCCACTTTAGTTCACGATGACGTGGTCGATGACTCCAATTACAGGCGCGGATTTTTTTCGGTGAATGCGTTATGGAAGAATAAAATTGCGGTGCTTGTTGGCGATTTTCTTTTATCGCGTGGCATGGCCCTTGCCTTGGACAATAAAGATTTTCATTTACTCAGCATTGTCAATACGGCTGTCCAGCAAATGAGCGAAGGTGAACTCCAGCAAATGGAAAAAGCCCGACATCTCGATATTTCGGAAGATATTTATTATGAGATCATCCGACAAAAAACAGCCTCCTTGATCGCTTCCTGCTGCGCGGCTGGTGCAAGTTCATCGGGCGCACCCGAAACACTGATTGAGACCATGCGTAAATTTGGCGAGCATGTAGGCATGGCCTTTCAGATCAAAGACGATTTGTTTGATTATGGAGAAGAAGAGATCGGCAAACCCCTTGGCATCGACATCAAAGAAAAGAAAATGACGCTGCCATTAATCCATGCCTTGTCAAAAGCCACCTGGTTGGAGAAGAAAAAAATCATTAACATCGTAAAAAATGAAAGTGAAAAACCTAAAAAAGTGCAAGAAGTCATTGCCTTTGTAAAGAATTCAGGAGGAATAGAATACGCGAGGAAAGCCATGGAAAGCTATTACAAAATGTCTTTGGATGCGTTAAACGCATTGCCTGAATCCAACTATAAAACCTCCCTTCAGCAGTTGGTGCAATTTACGATCGAACGGAATAGTTAATCAAGCAGATATTCGTTCCCTACCAGCCTCTAAAACTGCGTAATCCTTTGCAAGGTTAAAGGTGGCATCATCCAATTTTTGCGCTGCAGGGCCAGCCGTATCTGGAGCATAGGCACCTTCACTCTCCCACCATTTTTTAGCCTGGCTTCGAGCCTCTGCTTTGTCCACTTCAAAATAATTAATGGCCGAATCAGACACCATCCAAGGCTTGGCGATAGACGCATATTTTTCAAAAATCATGTGGCGCATCTTGGTGCCCATCGGTTGGTTATCGAAATGGGAAATCGTGTACGAAAGTGTTTCTGGTTCCGTCATAATCAAATCCCAATATTTTTTGGAAGAAACAATTTGTGCAGTCGTAAGCAAATAACCGAATCCATGTTCTAATGGCTCTTTGGTGATTTTACAGGTCGCTTTGAATTCTTTCTTTTTTTTGCCGAAAAGGTTGAATAATGCCATTTGCCAGGGATTTTAGAATGCAACAATTACCTATTAGATACTCCCCACAGGCAAAATAGTTGCATGAAAAGAGAAAAAACTTTCGAAACGAAAGTGGATTATTTGCCGGAAGTGCCTTTCATGGCTGTATGTGCAGAACTTTCTTTGAGTTGCAGAAATTTTTCGTGTTTGGAAAGAAAGTCATCAAGTTGCTTGACCGGTAATTTTTTAGCGATGATTTTCTTTTTGTCGTCCAAAATGTAGATGCTCGGTGTCGTATCCGAATGATAGAGTTTGCTGTAATGTTCTTTCACATAACTGCGTGGGCCATTTACAGTAATCCATGGGGTTTTAAATTCTTTGATGAAATCACGCATTTTTTGCATCGAAGTATCGATTGAGACCGCATACACATCCAGGTTGTATTTGGTTTTTTCCTTGTTGTAGAAATCTACCAGTTTTGGGGTCTCCTCCCGGCAATGCCCACAATCCGGATTGAAAATGAAAAGAATGGTGTATTTCGCTTTAATGTCATACATCGACTTCGGCTGAAAATTTTGATCTTGCATGATCAGATTAGCCCCTGTACGACCGATCATGCTGGAACGAATTTTATCTGCGTATTCTTTCAAATTCTGTTTGACTTTTGAACTCGCCCAATAATCCATTTCGCCTGTCGCAAAATAGTGATCGTACAAATTCACGAACACTTCGTCCATGCCCATGATCTCTGGTTGTTGATACAAGTACACACAATTCCAGACTAAATATTTATAGGTTTCTTTATTGTCTTTAACCTTTGCTGCCAATTGATAAATAACTTTGGTGATCGTGTCCGGCTGTGGCACATAAAGTTTTTCGAGATACTCTTTCAGCTTTTCCTGATACATAGGCCGGGGCAGGTGAATAAGCGCATCGTCTGATAAATCAAAATTATCAAAGAAATGCTGGCGGTAATATTTTAGCTGAAAGGTTGAGTCAATATTTCCATTTGCTTTTTTAGGGGGATCGGGGACAACAATTGCTTGTGTGGCTTTCAACATTCTTGCCGTCATCGTTGAAGGATTTTTTTCAATAACGTCCTTTTGGTAGGCCAACACTTCGTCATTAATTTTTGAAAATTCAGCACGTGTCGTCTTTTTCTGATCTTCCGTAAGCGTAGTATCTTTCAAAATTTTAATAAGTGGTTCGGCTTCTTTGTTCCGTGCCATATTAAAGATAATGTTTTCAAAAAACAATTGATTGTCCACATCGTCCTTGACCTTCATATTTTTGATGTACTCATCAATGTTCTGATATCCAGAGGAACTGGTCTCCAGCGAAAAATGCTGATTCTTTCCCACCACAAATTCAAAAAGCTTGTTCTTCGCCAATACCAAATAGTAGATCCCTTCCGGAAGTGTTTTTTTTCCATCGAAATAAAATGAACCGGACTTCACCTTGGCTGTGTCTGTGATAATTGTTGACTCGCCATAAAAGCTTCCCAAATACACAATGGTATCCTTCCATGTTTTAATCTTGAAATCGATTTTGTAGCCCGACTGTGAAAAGGCCTGAACAGAAAAAAACATTAAAAACAAGATAGTCTTGAACTTCATGGTATTTATCGATTTGATCTGCAAATTTCTATAAATCTCGTTTCACTTACAATGGTTAATCGATTCTAGTTTTTCGCTACTGGTAACCGGCATCAAGTACAGAATCCAGTAGTCAGAATCGAGAAACCATCCCGTAACCAGCATCAAGAATCAAGAAGCAAATATCCAGAATCCAGTTTCCATTTGTATTTTTGCCCCTCATGTCACTTCAAATTTATGGCCTAACGAAAATTTACGGCTCACAAAAGGCCGTAGATGACGTTTCCTTCTCCATTGGCGAAGGGGAGATTGTTGGCTTCTTAGGCCCGAATGGAGCTGGCAAGTCCACCACAATGAAAATCGCTACTGGCTATTTACCTCCCACCAGTGGTAAAGTTATCGTGAGCGGGTATGACGTGAGCGAGAAGCCTATGGAGGTAAAAAAAATAATTGGCTATTTGCCCGAACACAACCCGCTTTACCTGGACATGTTTGTGCATGAATATCTGGGTTTCATTGGCCATATTTACCACCTGCCTCGTCACCAGATTAAACCGCGAATCAGAGAAGTAGTCGCGATGTGTGGCCTTACGCTAGAACAAAACAAAATTATAGGTTCCCTTTCAAAAGGTTATCGGCAACGCGTAGGGCTGGCACAAGCGCTTCTCCACAATCCGGAAGTATTGATTTTGGATGAGCCTACTTCGGGGCTTGACCCCAACCAGATTGTTGAAATCCGGAAACTGATAAAAGCGATAAGCCAAAACAAAACGGTCATTTTTTCTACCCACATCATGCAGGAAGTACAGGCATTGTGCGATCGGGTTATTGTTATTAACAAAGGAAAAATTGTGGCTGATGATTTGGTAGTCAATCTGATCAACAATAAAGAACAAAATCCGGTAATTGTTGTGGAGTTTAAAAATCCCGTATTGGTCGAAGAATTAGCTGCTTTATCAGGCGTTGAAAAAGTAATTCCAGAAGGAAAATCATTTCGGATATTTTCAAAACCAGAAATAGACGTGCGGCAGGAATTATTTCGCTATGCGACAGAAAAGAACAATTCCTTGCTCAATTTAAAACAAGAAGAAAATTCAATGGAAGAAATCTTCCGGTCATTAACCACGCCACTTGCATGATCCAGGTTTTCGCCAAAGAATTTAATAGCTTCTTGAATTCGCTGATCGCTTACATTGTAATCGGTGTTTTCCTTACAGGTATTGGGTTATTGGTTTGGATTTTTACGGAGACCTCGGTTTTGGATTATGGTTTTGCCGACATGGATACGCTCTTTGCGATGGGGCCATTTGTTTTCATTTTCCTTATTCCGGCCATTACCATGAAAAGTTTTGCAGAGGAAAAAAAGCTTGGCACCATGGAACTGTTGCTTACCAAACCCCTCACCGATTGGGATATTGTGATAGGGAAATTCCTGGCTTCGTTTGCGCTCGTTTTAGTAGCGCTCGCTCCTACCCTGATCTATTATTTTTCAATTTACCAGTTGGGCAATCCAATCGGGAATATCGATACGGCTGGGGTGATTGGATCGTATATCGGAATTTCCTTTTTAGCACTGGTCTTTTGTGCGATTGGTGTGCTGGTCTCATCGCTCACGACCAATCAAATTGTATCTTTTATTCTTGCCGCGTTTCTATGTTTCCTTTTTTATACGGGCTTCGATTCGTTGGCAGCACTCTCCGGGAGTTGGGGATTGACCATAAAGCAATTTGGTATACTCTATCATTACGAAGCGTTGAGCAAAGGATTGATTGATAGCCGTGATATGATTTATTTTTTAAGTGTAACAGGATTGATGGTGATGGGAGCGAAAACGGTAATTGGGAGCAGGCAATGGTAATACTAAATTTAAAATTCCAAGTTCAAAATTCAAAATTTCGGAATGTTCAATAGTAAAAAAACAGGCGATCTTCTCCTACTGGCCAACGGCATCGCGCTGGTGGTGTTGCTCAACAGTCTTGCTTCGCTTTATTTTTTTCGTTTGGATCTCACCGAAGAGAAACGATACTCAATCAAACCGCAGACCAAAGAATTATTAAATAACCTTGAAGACGAGGTATTCATTGAAGTCTTTCTGGAAGGTGATCTCAATCCAGGTTTTAAGCGCTTTCAAAAGTCAGTTAACGAAACACTAAAAGAGTTTCAGATTTATTCTCGAAACAAAGTAAAATTTATTTTCACCGATCCGGCTCAGGCGCAAGGGCAAAAGGCAAGGAACGAATTTATGGCCGACCTTGCCGCAAAAGGAATCAATCCAACCAATGTTTTTGAAAACAAAGATGGAAAGCAGGTAGAGAAAATAATTTTTCCTGGGGCACTCGTGTCTTACGATAGTTTTGAAACAGGCGTCATGCTGCTGAAAGGCAACCGGGCACAAAATGCACAAGAAGTCTTGAACGAGTCTATTGAAGGCACGGAATACCAATTGGCCAACGCCATCTATAAACTTAGCAATACACACCGAAAAAGAATAGGCTTTCTTCATGGCCATGGTGAATTGGACAGCTTGCAGATCGCCAGTTTCAAAAATGCTTTGCTTGATCAATATGATGTCTTTAAAGTGGATCTTTCGAAAAAACAAAAAGTAGAAGGTTATCAACTATTGATCGTAGCCAAACCGAAAACCGAATTTTCGGCTGCCGAAAAATACAAACTTGATCAATACCTAATGCACGGTGGAAAAGTGCTTTTTCTCCTCGATCGTCTCGAAGCGAATATGGACAGTGCTTCTAGTGAAAATTATTTTGCTTTTCCATACAACCTTAATCTTGACGACCAGCTTTTCAAATATGGCGTACGCATCAATCCTAATTTAATTGAAGACCGCGTTTCGGGAAAATACCCAATTGTAGTCGGCCAAACAGATGGCCACCCAAAAATTATGCAAATGGATTGGCCGTTCTTTCCTTTGATAAATCAATATGCCGATCACCCGATCACCCGAAACCTCGATGCTTCCATCACAAAATTTGTCAGCAGTATCGACACCGTGAAAGCCGTGGGTGTAAAGAAAACCCCACTCCTGTTTTCTTCACCGTACTCACGCAAGATGACGGCTCCCGTAAAAGTAGGTGTTGATGAATTGCGAAGGCAATTAAAAGACGAAGCATTCAATGAAGGCAAAATTCCGATCGCTTATTTATTGGAAGGAACGTTCACTTCATTATACAAAAATCGTTTTGCTCCTGAGGGCGTGGATACGATCGGCTTTCTAGATAAAAGTAAACCAACTAAAATTATAGTGATTGCCGATGGTGACTTGGCCCGAAACGATGTCAATCCACGCGATGGAAAACCCCAGCCGCTTGGCTTCGACCCGATTTCGAAATACACGTTTGCCAACCAGGATTTACTTTTGAACATGGTCGCTTACCTTACCGATGAAGGCGGCTTGATCAACGCGCGAAACAAAGAAGTGAAAATCCGCCCCTTGGATAAACAGAAAATAAAAAATGAACGGAGTTTTTGGCAAATTTTAAATATCGGTTTACCGCTTGTAGTGCTATTAATTTTTGGAATTGTACGGACTTATTTACGCAAATTGAAATATTCTCGTTTCTAAAATGCAGCGGAAGAAAAACATACGGCTTTTGATTTCCCTGGCGGGGATTATTTCCCTCACGATACTACTTTTTGTTTTTACGAATACAAAGTCAGGGTCTTCCGTAAACAAAGCGTTGTTTCAAATTGAAAACCTCGACAAAGTTGATCAGGTAATCCTCGAATCGCCAAGAGGAAAAACTGAATTGAAATTCGATGGAACAAAATGGTTAGTTAACGACCACTATGAAGCGGACAACCAAATGATTACCGTGCTTTTCGCCACACTGAAACAAACCATTGCCAAGCGGCCAGTGGCAGCCAATCAACAAGATTCTTTGCAAAAAGAAATTACCAAAAACGGAGTCAAGGTTTCCTACTTTGAAACGGGCATTCTAGCGAAAGAGTTTTGGGTAGACGGTAATTCACAAAAAACAGAAACCTATTTTCAAGGAAAGGATGGCAAGCCTTATGTGGTGGCGATACCCGGCTATCGGGTATTTGTGGCTTCTGTCTTTGAGTTGCCCACCAACGACTGGCGCAACAAACAGGTCTTTAACTTCAACTGGCAAAATATCAAAAGCCTTGACGTAACTTTCCCTTCAGACGCCAAACAAAATTTCAAAGCCTCTTTTTCTGGAAAGTATTTTAGCATAGAAGGCATCAACACCGACACTACCAAGTTGGATTTATTCATGGATGCGCTCTTTCAATTACGCGCTGAAAAAATCTTAGATACGCAACAAGCCAAAAGCTACGATAGCCTTGTGAAGCAAAAGCCGATCATGAAAATTGTGATTCAAGATATTGCACAACGAAATTATCCCTTAACGATTTTTCCAATCGACAAAGGCAAGCTTGTGGCAACTAACCAGAACGAACTTATTTTATTGAACCTGAATGATTTAACCAGCATTTTTAGAAAAAGAGATTATTTTATTGGTAAGTAGTATAAACTCTTTGATGTTATTACAAACTAATAATTAACGTCATCGCGAGCTCGAGCTTGGAAGGCGGGAAGGGCGAAGCGATCCCCTATCGAAGAAGGAGATTGCCCGCCTGGATGGAACCTGTCGGACGGACTTCAAGCAACCGCACAAGTCCATCTCAGGTGTTCGCAATGACGTTTAAAACTTTACATAAATCCTGTTCGTTAAGTAATTTAATTTTATAATGTTACACATAACTAATAACTTGGCGTCATCGCGAGTAAGAATACTGGAGCAGAACAAAAAGTTGAATGACAAAGAATTAACTTCGTAGGAAATCTTTGTGCCTGTTCGCGAGTATGGTTCTGGAAGAGAAGGTCAAAAAGTTTGGTACAACCCTTTTGGGGTTTGTCCGATTGGTAGCATGTCAATATCGGGTCTTTCAGGCGCAAAGGTTTTTTAAATATTTATCTTATGGAAAAGATATGAAAAAATGCAGCCGGTATCGATATATTTATATGTGGAGTAACCAATGGCATTCTACACCCTTAAGCGTGTGGAATGCCTCTGCGAAAACCTAAATCGCATCCGGTCCCGTTTCACCGGTACGCAAACGTACTACCTCTTCTAACGGAAGCACAAATATTTTTCCGCTTCCAATCATACCACTTTCATTGGGTGTGGAGGCTTTTAGGATCGTGTCAACGGTGGGTTTCACAAAATCATCGTTCACCGCAATTTCAAGGCGTATATTAGGAACAAGGTTGGGCACCACCCGCTGGCCCCGATAAATTTCTTCCTGTTGCAATTGCCTTCCATGGCCCGACACATTATTCACTGTGATTCTTGAAATGCCCGCTTCAACGAGGGCGATGCGCACCTGGTCGAGTTGGTTTTCTCTTATAATGGCGATGATGAGTTTCATTTGAGTGGAGTCAATTTAAAAATTCAAAATTCAACATTTAAAATTTAATGTTTATCAATTCGGGTTGATCATACCATACCCTCTTTCGCCATGATAGAAGTTATCTAATCCTTTCATCTCGGCTTCATCTGTTGACCGGAGCGTCACTACCTTGTCGAGTAAAAACAAAATCAACCAGGTGCCAACTGCTGCATAGGCAATGGCCACGCCCACGGCTGATAATTGAACACCTAATTGTTGCCACATCGTCCAACTGCCATCGGCAGCTGTAGCCGCTTCTCTCATCCAGCTTTCGCGGATAAAAAAGGTCAGGCAGATAGCACCGACAATTCCACCCACTCCATGGATTCCAAAAGCATCCAGCGTATCGTCATAGCCCAGTCTGTTTTTCAAAAGAATGGCGTAGTAACAAAACAAGGAAGCAAGGATACCTAGCATAATTGCGCCTCCGGGCTGTACCACTCCTGCAGCCGGTGTGATAGCCACTAGACCAGCCAATACACCAGATACAAATCCTAATGCAGTTGCTTTACCTTGATGAAAGGCTTCAATGATTACCCAGGCAATAGCACCCGCAGCTGCAGCCACTTGGGTAACGGTGATTGCCTGAGCACTCGTAAGGCCGCTTGTTAAACTACTTCCTGCATTGAAACCAAACCAACCTACCCACAAAAGCCCTGCGCCAATAAGTGTCATTACCAAATTGTTAGGCCGGATTTGCAAATGTTTAAAGGATTTTCGTCCGCCCAAATAGAGTGCTGCAACCAGTCCGCTCACTCCGGCAGAGATATGAACAACCGTGCCTCCGGCAAAATCAATAGCCCCTTTTGCGCCAAGGTTAAAAAGAAAACCGTCTGATGCCCACACCCAGTGGCACAAGGGATTATAAATAACAATACCCCACAAACCTATAAATATACAGTAGCCTTTAAATGAAATGCGTTCGGCTATCGCACCCGCGATCAGTGCTGGCGTGATAATAGCAAACTTGGCTTGAAACATAGCGAAAACATATTCTGGGATTCCGTTGGAAACAGATTCGTCAATGCCGCGCAATAAAAAATTAGCCGAATTCCAACCGAACCATCCACCCAAAACATTGGGACCAAAGGCCATGCTGTATCCGCAGATCACCCAAAGCAAGGTCATAATGCCCATAGCGGCAAAACTGTGCATCATTGTGCCCAGCACATTTTTTGTTCTTACAAGTCCTCCATAAAACATGGCCAAACCGGGTATCATTAGGAGCACCAACGTAGTTGAGGTAAGCATCCATGCGGTAGCCCCAGAATCTACAGTCGTTGACTGTGAAAAGCCATCTTGAAAGGAAAACAAGATTAAAATAAAGGAGCAAATTGCGAATAAATGTATTTTTTTCATCAGATAGGGTATAATTTTAACTTGCGCGCCAAAAATATAACCATTCCTTGTCTGATCAAGCGTTAGGTTGAAAGTTTTTTAACTTCTCAATTCCCGAATTCGATTGAATTCAATGGATATTGGTTTCACCAAAAGAAATGGCAATTGCTAAGAAGAAATAACTTAGTGTCTTTGTGATTTAGTGGCAACACAAGCCTAAATCGGTCACCAAGACTCGAAGCCACGAAGATTCACAGTAAACCAAAAATAGGGATAGGTTATGCTTTCTTCTTCCTCCCACCGCCAAATCTCCCTTTCTTCTCGGGAGCATTGGCCGCAAGGGTGACACATTCTTCGAGGGTAAGTTCAGCCGGCTCTTTGCCTTTCGGGATTTTTACGTTCTTCTTTCCCGCTTTGATGTAAGGGCCGAAGCGTCCGTTCAAAATCTGGATTTCTGGATTTTCATCGAACAACTTTATCGTTTTATTGGCATCGGCAACGCGTTTCGCTTCAATTAATTCTACCGCACGATCCGGTGCAATCGTATAAGGATCTTCACCCTTTGGTATGGAAACAAATTTTTTGTTGTGTAGCACATACGGCCCGAACCGCCCAATGTTGGCCACTACCGGCAAGTCTTCAAACGTGCCTAGGTCGCGTGGCATCTTCATCAACTCCAGTGCATCTTCCAGTTTTATGTTCTCAATAAACTGACCGGTGCGCAGGCTGGCGAACTTTGGTTTCTCTCCGCCATTGTCGTCTGGGTTCTCTCCCACCTGAACATAGGCACCAAACTTGCCAAGCTTCACGTACACATTTTTTCCGGACTTCGGGTCAACCCCCAACTCACGGCTTTTATTTTGTACCGAAGAGCGCTCTACCAATTCTGTGGCAGTTACGGTTTTATGAAAAGGTTTATAAAAACCATCCAACATCTTTTGCCACTTCAGTTTTCCGCTGGCGATTTCATCAAACTCCTGCTCAATCTCAGCGGTGAATGAATAGTTAGTAATATCTGGAAAATGTTCCACCAAAAAATCATTAACGATCATCGCGGTGTTGGTGGGGAACAATTTATTTTTTTCTGCCCCCGTAATTTCCGTTTCGCTACGCGAAGCAATTTTATCTTGCTTAAGATGGTGGACTTGATATTTTCGCTCCACGCCCTCCCGTGCTTCTTTCACCACATAGCCGCGCTTCTGTACGGTAGATATTGTTGGTGCATACGTAGAAGGACGCCCGATGCCCAGCTCTTCTAATTTTTTCACCAAACTTGCTTCCGTATAGCGAGCGGGATGTCGCGAGAAAGTCTGTGTGGCGGTGAGTTGGTCCAGGTCAAGATTTTGACCTACCGTCAGTGGTGGCAACACTTTTCCGCTTTCTTCATCATCCTCATCATCCTTCGATTCAAAATAGACTTTCAAAAAACCTTCGAATTTTATCACCTCACCTTGTGCGGTAAGTGTGCGTGGATTGGTGGATATGTTGATGACTGCTGTGGTTCGCTCCAGTTCGGCATCGGCCATTTGCGAGGCGATGGCGCGCTTCCAGATTAAATCATAAAGGCGTTGTGCATTGCGATCGCCCCCCGGATCCATCAAAGAAAAATCGGTAGGGCGAATCGCTTCGTGAGCCTCTTGGGCTCCGGCCGATTTGGTTTTGAATTTTCGCACATGCACGAACTCTTTTCCGTAGGCAGAATTAATTTGTGCCGTAGCCCCTGCGGTTGCCTCGTCCGACAAATTCAATGAGTCAGTTCGCATGTAAGAAATTTTTCCCGCCTCGTAAAGTTTCTGTGCGACCACCATCGTCTGCAATACAGAAAAACCCAATTTCCTTCCTGCTTCCTGTTGTAAGGTAGACGTAGTAAATGGTGGCGCAGGCGATTTCTTGGCCGGTTTCTTTTGCAAGTCGCCAATGCTGAACTTCGCCCCTTTACACGATTCTAAAAATTTAAGCGCCTCTTCTTCAGTTTCAAATTTTTCAGGCAGATCAGCGACCAACTGCTTTCCTTTTCCTAAATCAAAAATAGCGGAAACTTTAAAGGAAGACTTCGTGTCAAATTTTTCAATTTCACGTTCGCGCTCCACGACCAAACGCACGGCTACACTCTGTACCCGGCCAGCCGACAATCCAGTTTTTATTTTTTTCCAAAGAATGGGTGACAACTCAAAACCAACAAGACGATCCAATAAACGTCTTGCCTGTTGGGCATTCACCAAATCAATATCGATACCGCGTGGGTTTTTTATCGCATTAAGAATCGCGTTCTTCGTGATCTCTGTAAAAACGATTCGCCTTGTTTTTTTATCGTTGAGATCAAGCACTTCCTTTAAATGCCATGAGATGGCTTCTCCTTCACGGTCTTCATCGGAAGCGAGGTAAACCATTTCAGCGGCCTTGGAAAGTGCTTTCAAGTTTTTGATCACGTCTTTCTTGTCGGCTGAAACCTCGTAGGTAGGCTCAAAGTTATTTTCGACATCAATGGCCCCATTGCCTTTGGCTAAGTCACGGATGTGGCCCATGCTAGATGCCACCTTGTAATCTTTACCCAGGTAACCTTCAATTGTTTTCGCTTTCGCGGGAGACTCTACGATCACTAAATTCTTCGACATCGCTTATTTTTTTAACTTCAAAGACCCCAAATATCTACATTTTTTTAAATACCAAACTTTTGCAGGACTTAGAATAGGCCTTTTTTCGATAAACTGACATTGCCAATTTTTATTTTTATGCACTCATATTCTTGTAGTTAAGGACAGCTTTGACATTCAAATAAACGCTTTCAAAAAATAAAAAGACAAGATGTATTTCATTTGGAAAAATGGAATTCTTCTCCCCCAACTGGAGCAAGTATCTCCACTTGTGCCCTCACTGGATTATGAGGTATCTTTCTATTTTTAGTGACGATGAAAGATAGTTAGCGTATCGTCTCTGAGGCAGGAAAGGATACTTGACGTGGAATTTGATCCGAAAGGTAGAGCCATAGGCTCGCCTCATTTTGTAACCACGAACTTCAATCCGTGGTGCCAAGCATGCAATCCACGCCTTAGTGCCGTAGGCACGAGCCATATCTTTTGCAATATTTTCCGAGCCTACGGCTCTCTCCGCTTTACTCCTCCTCATCAATGGAATAAATTCCATTACGGGATTGGCCGAGCCTACGGCTCTTGGATTCATTTCCAAATAGGCTCAAGGAAGAGCGATCCAAATAGGTAAAAACGCAAGAATTATTATGCGTTTGCCCTGTCTCCTTAGTTCACAAAATGGAATTTCTTTCAACATAAATGTTAATTTTGGGGTCTTTCTACCGCATGAAACTCTACGAAAAATATCCTATCCATCTTTCGAACTCCCTTTCGGGGGAAAAAGAAAAATTTGAAACGATTGTGCCTGGCTTTGTGGGCATGTATGTGTGCGGGCCAACCGTATATAATTATGTCCACCTGGGCAACGTGCGAACCTTTCTCACCTTCGATATCTTGTCGCGCTACTTCCGCTTCTTGGGGTACAAAGTGCGCTATGTACGCAATATCACTGATGTGGGTCATCTGGAAGGCGATGTGGATGAGGGAGAAGATAAAATCGGAAAGAAAGCCCAGCTCGAACAACTTGAGCCCATGGAGATCGTGAAGCGTTACACGGAAGACTTTCACACGGTCACGCGTCAATTCAATATACTTCCACCAAGCATTGAGCCTTCTGCCACGGGGCACATTGTGGAGCAGATTAATATTACAAAGAAACTGATTGACCTCGGCCTCGCATATGAAGTAAATGGCTCAGTCTATTTTGATGTAAAAAAATACAATCAATCGCATCACTACGGAATTTTATCGGGACGAAATATTGAAGACCTGATGGAAAGTGGACGTGATCTTGACAGTCAGGATGAGAAGCGTGAGAAGATTGATTTCGCCCTTTGGAAAAAAGCATCGCCACAACATATCATGCGATGGCCTTCGCCTTGGGGAGAAGGATTCCCAGGTTGGCACATCGAGTGTACGGTAATGAGTACAAAATATTTAGGTGAAACCTTCGATCTTCATGGTGGTGGAATGGATTTAAAATTTCCGCACCACGAATGCGAAATAGCGCAGGCTACGGGAGCGAATGGAAAAAGCCCTGTGAAATATTGGATACACTCCAACATGCTTACCGTGAACGGACAAAAAATGAGCAAGTCATCGGGCAATTCATTTCTGCCCTCCGAATTATTTTCGGGCAGCCACGCGCTCTTACAAAAAGGGTACAGCCCGATGACGGTGCGGTTCTTTATGTTACAATCGCATTACTCAAGCACACTTGACTTTTCGAATGAAGCGCTTATTGCTGCAGAAAAAGGTTACAAAAAATTAAGCAATGCACTAACGTTGGTGAAGGCATTATCTCATTCTGGAAATTCTACTATAAATACGGAGGCAGAAAAAAATCTATCCGATTTAATCGACCAGTGCTACCAAACGATGAGCGATGACTTCAACACCGCTAAAACGCTTGCTGTGCTTTTTGAAATGGCATCCCAAATAAATACCTGGGTAAGTCAGAAAGAATTATTGAATGAAGTCAACGCAGAAGGTTTTAAGAAATTCAAAGCTACTTACATCTCTTTTATGGAAGAGGCTCTTGGACTGAAAGAAGAGAAAAGTGTGAACAATAATTTACTTGATGGGACGATCAACGTGCTAATCGAATTGCGAAAAAAAGTGCGCATGGATAAGAACTTTGCCCTCTCCGACAAAATCCGTGACGACCTTAAAGGGATCGGCATTCAATTGAAAGACGGAAAAGATGGCGAGATGAGTTATGAGATTGAACAATGAAAACTTATACCGATGCATCAGTATTTTCGAGGGTACTTTGAATCTGAATTCAGACTTTGAAGCGAGAAATATTTTAAGGAGATCGATTTAGGTTTTAAGACACTCCTGCATTTCGAGATAGTGTTTTTGGCAGGTTGTTCTTCAGCAGAGCCTGTTTCTGCTTATCTTGATGACGTGAGATATAATGCTACCTTATTAAGGAAAAACCTGTTACTCTACTAAACATAAAAAGTGCCCGGCTAAACCGAACCACCTCACATCACTTTGAACACAGTGATCACTTTTCTTTACCAAAATTATTTGCTGCAGGAATAAAACGTACGGTCAAGAGCTACTTCAGTATTTCGGGCATGGCCACGCGGCCAAGGAGGGTAAACAATTGTTGTTATTATGAAGACAAATCTACAGTTTAAACCATTTCAATATTTCAGGACCTACGATGTATGTAATAGATGTAAATACCAGCGCCCAAAACACAGCGCTGAGGAACATATAGGCTAAAATCTTTTTCTTAGAAGGGCTTAAACTCACAGCGAGAATAGTACCTGCAATGGGGGTTAGAAAAACGGGGGTTAGAAAAGCGATGCCGCCTAATCCGTATTTTGCAATAATCCAGCTTAAGCGGTTTGACTTTTTATTGGGAACAAGACCTTCATTTTTCTTGTGAAAAAACCTTTTCAATAAAACTTGCCTTAACCACTCACCAAAGAAAGTAAATGCGGCTACACTAAACATCATTCCGCTAACCGTAGCAAGTACTGTGGTGATGAAATGAAGATGAAATTTATAGCCTTCCAGTGGGCCCAAAATAAATTTGAGCATACTCGAAAGAAAAACGGGTATAGCCTTTAGGATTTCTTCAGTCATTGACAAATCGGTTCAGCAGCACGTGCAAGTCAGTTTTAAAAATTAAATTTGTGAAAATTTAAGCAATAAAAGTGTCAACCCGCAAATCCTTGAAAAATACTAAAAAGCATAAAGACGAATTTCACTTGTTGAAACAACTATGCGAAATTCATGCACCTTCGGGGCAAGAGGTTTCCTTGAAAGAATTTTTATTGAAGTACATCAAGAAAGAAAAGAAGCACTGGCTTACTGAACCAGAAATTATTGAAGGAGAAGGCTTTCAGGATTGTTTAATTTTAAAATTTGGTAAGCCACGGACCGCTATTTTCGCGCACATGGATACGGTGGGTTTTACCGTTCGGTATTTTAACCAATTAGCTTCTATCGGTAGTCCGGATGCGGAAGCCGGAACGAAATTAGTAGGGCACGATTCCCTTGGGCCAATCGAGTGTGAACTGGAATACGATAGGGAAGACCATTCCTTTTACCAATTTGGAAGAGCCATTGAGCGAGGCACAACACTTACTTATAAAATTGATTTTCGTGAGACAAAAGAGTTTATTCAAACCCCTTACCTTGACAATCGACTTGGTATTTATAATGCCTTGAAAGTAGCTGAAACTTTGAAAGATGGAGTGATTGTTTTTAGTTGTTGGGAAGAACATGGCGGAGGCTCTGTCGGCTACCTGAGCAATTACATTCATAACAAATGGAAAATAAAACAAGCGTTGATCTCTGATATCACCTGGGTATCTGATGGTGTAGAACATGGAAAAGGAGTGGCCATCTCTTTACGTGACCGGAATATCCCAAGACGAAGTTTTGTGGATAAAATCCTTTCCATCGCGCTAAAGAGTAAAATCCCTTTCCAACTTGAAGTGGAGGGTTCAGGCTCTAGTGATGGCGGAGAACTTCAGCGCGGTGCGCTTCCTATGGATTGGTGTTTTGTAGGTGCCCCAGAGTATGGAGCTCACACGCCTCACGAGAAAGTGCATAAGGACGATATTGAGTCGATGATTGCGCTTTATAAAATAGCGATGAAGGTATTGTAACGAATGTACGCGCTTCGCTTTGTATTTATCGTCCGAACCCGTGTTATCTATGGTCAATTTCAACTAAGTTTGCAATTCCTTTCACCGTAAAATCCAAAGAGGATGAAATGGCCAGCAGCAAGGTTAGATCCAACGGCATGATCATCTGTATGGGAATTTCAATAAATCATAAAAATAAAATTATCAACCAATGAAAGACTTCGGCATCAAGACAGCACTCCAATCGCTCAATGTAAAAAAATCCAACCTTGGAAGTTCAACCGGAAGCAAATGGATTAAATCCTCTGCCGGTTATATCGATTCTTATTCACCCGCAGACGGTAAGCTAATCGGGCGGGTAGAAGCCAGCAATGAGAAATCATTTGAAAAAGTGTTAGCTCAAGCTCAAAATGCATTTGTCGAGTGGCGAATGGTTCCTGCACCAAAACGAGGCGAAGTAGTTCGGCAGATTGGGGAGGCTTTGCGCGAGCAAAAAGATTTTTTAGGAAAACTGGTTTCGTATGAAATGGGCAAGTCGTATCAAGAAGGTTTGGGTGAGGTTCAAGAAATGATCGACATCTGTGATTTTGCAGTGGGTCTCTCACGCCAACTGAATGGGCTCACCATGCATTCTGAACGGCCGCTGCACCGCATGTATGAGCAATATCATCCACTCGGAATTGTCGGTGTTATTTCGGCTTTCAATTTTCCGGTTGCCGTGTGGAGTTGGAATGCGATGGTGGCTTGGGTTTGCGGAGATGCGTGCATCTGGAAGCCTTCAGAGAAAACTCCGCTATGCGGCATTGCTTGTCAAAATATTGTAACGGAAGTTTTTGAAAGAAATAATGTGCCAGAAGGCGTGTCTTGTATAATTAATGGCGATCACAAAGTCGGTCAATTAATGTGCGCGGAAGAAAATATTGCAATGGTTTCTGCCACAGGTTCAGTAAGAATGGGCAAGGCGGTAGGTCAGACTGTGAGCGCCCGTTTGGGCCGCGTACTTTTGGAATTGGGGGGTAACAATGCCATCATCATTACTGAAAATGCAAATATGGATATGGCTATAATCGGTGCCGTTTTTGGTGCCGTGGGAACCGCTGGCCAACGGTGTACCAGCTCGCGAAGATTGATCGTCCATGAAAATGTTTATGACGAAGTAAAAAACAGGTTAAAGAAAGCCTATGGCCAATTGAAAATTGGTAACCCGTTGGATCAGCACAATCACGTTGGGCCTGTCATTGATAAACTTGCCGTGAAGGCTTATAAGAATGCCTTATCAAAAATTAAAAGTGAAGGTGGCCAATTCCTTGTTTCTGGTGGATTGCTGAATGGAAAAGGATACGAGTCGGGGTGCTATGTTAAGCCTGCCATTGCGGAGGTAAAAAATCATTTTGAAATTGTTCAGACAGAAACATTTGCACCCATTTTGTATTTAATTAAATACAAGACTATTGAAGAGGCCATTGCGCTACAAAATGGGGTGAAACAAGGGTTGTCCTCTGCAATTATGACATCCCGGTTGCAAGACATGGAGAAATTCCTGTCGCATGCAGGTTCAGATTGCGGCATAGCCAATGTAAATATTGGCACTTCTGGCGCAGAGATTGGTGGGGCGTTTGGTGGGGAAAAAGAAACCGGTGGAGGCCGGGAGTCTGGGTCTGACGCGTGGAAGGTATATATGCGCAGGCAGACCAATACAATCAATTTTGGGGATAGTTTGCCGCTGGCACAAGGAATTAAATTTGATTTATAACCTTGTTTGGAAAACCAACTTAATCCTTCTAAATTTAGAAACTTCTAACACGAAAAACCCTATGGTTTCGAAAAAATACCGAGCAGTAATGCTCATTGACGACAACGAGATTGATAACCTAATCAATCAAAAAATGATTGAGGCAGCTTCTATCACGGATAATATTTACACCCATACGGGCGCAAAGAGTGCCATTGAATTTTTGAAGAACATGGAAAAGATGGATGTGGCTGATAAAGTCTTACCCGATGTAATCTTCTTGGATATTGATATGCCGCTGATGGATGGTTTTCAATTCTTGGACGAATTTGAAAACCTTTCGCCCGCGACACGGAAAAAATGTAAGATTATCATGCTTACTTCTTCGATTAATCCGCAAGATTTTAACCGATCTAAGAAATACCCTAACGTGAGGCTTTATTTAAACAAGCCGCTTTCTCACGAAAATATTATGAAAATTGATGTTTAGAATGGTCAGGAATCGATCTGGTCATTCAATTTCAGATAACGTTCAAAAATTTTTCACCCATTTTAACCCAGATTACGCATTAGAGAAAATGAATGGGTACTCAAAGACCTTTGAATGGT
>JADEYI010000980.1_pt1 | contig 26728 bp, 24 predicted proteins | sample 8542331 | NCBI WGS metagenome assembly JADEYI01 (sample SAMN16510988, study PRJNA670497) | mine drainage metagenome | isolation source: biofilm near Copperflume 1 | place: Germany: Marsberg coppermine Kilianstollen | collected 2018-02 | reverse complement strand
CCAAGACGGGTGAGGTAGCGCAAGGGCCAGAGATGCTTCCGCACCAGCGGCCAACTGAAATCCATCAGACCACGATGGAGGCCCGCATGCAGCGCAGCAATGAGTTGCAGCAATGGCACGACGCGGGTGCACTCAATCACCCGGACATGCCGAGCGACCTTCAGGGCGCCAAGGAGTCCTTCACAAACACCGTGCGCGTGATGTCGCCGCAGGAGGTGCAGGCACGGTACTTTACCGACGCGCGCACCACTGACTGGCAAAAGGCCATCCTACAAGAACAACGGCCCAACGACATTACAGAGGCCGTGGCACAAGAAGCGCGTGCTCGACCTGCGGGGGTTGTCGCCGCCCCAGCAGAGGGTGCCGGTGCAGTCGTCCAGCCAGACAAGATGGCTATCCTGAAGGACGACTTGCGGAAGGCGGGAGTACCCGAAGAGAGAGTAGATGAGATAGCGCAAAACGCAATGGGAGCAGCGCAGTCGCCAGAGCAAGCCACCGAAGCGGGTCAGGCTATTCGGGGGAATGTTCGGGCTGAGGCGCTTGCTCCCAGCCCCTACGGGGATGAAGCCACCATTCGCGCCGAGTCCGCGAACGCGCCTAAGGTGAACGGACGCCCGGTTGTCAGCCTTGAACCGATGGCGAGTGGTCACAACGCACTGGGCGCTGACATTCAGAACACCATCGCGAACTCGACATGGGCACCGCAAGTAGACAAGGCGTTCGCGGACTCCGTGGACTATGCCGTAAACGTGCTCGACCGGGGCATGTACAAGCTGCAAGGTGCGGGGCCGACATCTGGTGGTCTCTATTACAAGGCCGGGGAAATCGGTTTCTACAATGAAACGAAACGCGTCGGCGAGTTGGGCACGGAGACAGTGCCGCGCGCTGAGGCGACCATCCACCTCAACCCGGTAGAGATGTTCGCCGAAGCCCAGCAGACGGCGCGCGCTGAGGGTATCACATTGCCCGAGGCACTCGCGAACGAGACAATCGAAACTAGTCTGCACGAAGTGGCGCATGACATCGCATTCCACACGCCCGCGACTGCGGACGTTCCGAAAGACCAGCAGTTCCTTCGCGTCTTGAACGACATGAAGGAGAACGCCGCGCCAGACCTCGAAGCACAGCGCCAGCGCATCCTCACAACTTTCCAGAAGATGAACGAAGATGGTACACTGGTGGAATGGAAGAACGACAATGTCCGAATTAGACAAACAGCAGCCGACGCCACCGCAACCAACGGGGAGCGAGCCGCAGCCCAAGGGACGAACGTGGGCGCAAACCCTAACGGGAATGCTGAGGGCATGCCTCTCCAAACCGCAGCCCGACCCGGACGAGGTGAAGGCGTACCTCCAAGCGCTGCAAGCGGAGGGGGAGAACCCGGAACAAGTGTACCAGCAGTTACTAGCCCAGCGGAGCAGCGACTTGCCACCAGCGCCGGACTACCAGCAAGTAGCCCCACCGTCCGAGTCGTCAGAACAGACCTCGACGGGACAGCCCCCAGCGACATCAACCCCCGAGGGAAGCCCGCTACAGTCCCCTCCGACCACACCCCCGGCGCGCCGGGTCAACCGGACATTGTAGCAGTCAAAACTCCTGCGCCCCAACTTTTAGAGAAAGCGGGCACGCCAGAACAAACGAAGGTCTTTGAAACTCCTGTCCCTGACGGTCAACGCATCCTCGCTCCAGCGAAGACCCTTGACGAGACGGCTGATAGCATCATCAACAACAACGTGATGCGCCGCGCCGCGACGCGTGCTGCGGAGTCGAACCCGTTGCTCAAGCACGTTCTTGATGTCAGCGTCGGCAAGAATGCAACTGCCGTGACGCAACTCGACAAATACAGTGCGGCCTACGCGGTGAAGACTGACGTTGACGCATCGCGGCTCGTCATGGCGATGTCGGAAATCCGTCAAGCCAAGTCGCCATTCGACACTATGGCTGGTGACTTAACCAACGCTAAGGATTGGCGCGGAAATGATGTCGTCGTGCCGCTGGGCGACCTGCTCTCTCACCCGAACAACTTCCTGCTCAATGATGCGCAGAGGGGATACGTTGGCCGCGTTCACCAAGTGCTGGATGAGGCCGTTGCTGACGCTAAGGCGCAAGGCGTGGACATCAAATCTCTTGCGCTAACACAGGGCGAGGGTAGCCATTGGATTCCGCGTTGGGTGCAAGGTGCGGACGGTGTTGACCTTGAGCGCCCATACGGACGTAGCGGATTTGGCAGCAAGCAGTCATTCGAAAAGACGCGTCAATTCGATACGCAGGCCGAAGGCATGGCGACGCAGGGCATTCAGTACCACAACACTATCGATGCCGTTCAAAATGCAGTTGGCGCGTTGATGCAAAAAACGCGTGACACGGAACTCATCAGTCAAATCAAGCAAATGGGTCTCACTCCGAGCGAACTGGCTGGCCCTGAAGTACGTGGGCCTCTCGATGCACAGGTCACCAAGTTGGTAGCGGCGCGTGCTGAATTGAATGCGTCCAACAAAGCTGTGGCGTCAGCCAAGGCACGCGACATCGCGATACAGGCAGGGCGTAAGACACTCTCACCCGCCGACATTCGGTCGTTTACCGCCGACCATCCTGACGTACAGGAGGCCGTCAAGAACCAGCGTGACGCTATCCGTGTGCGTAATGCTTTGCAGACCCGTTACGATGCTCTTGTGACCCCGGCAGCGAAGGAGCGCGTCGGTACGCAATTAGACGCGGCCAAGACCAAGGTGGCTGACACGCAGGCGGCGGTGAAGGACATCGCGTCCAATGTGCGGTCGAATATTGTCGGCAGTGACCAGGCGCAGGTCGGTAGTGCGAAAGAGGTTTCCACGGGCAGCCTGAGTGATGCCGTCGCTGCCCAGAAGACTGCACAGGCCAAGTATGACAGTGTGTACGCCGGGACGACACAGGCGAAACGCGACCTCAGCGCCATCTACAAGAACAAAGCAACGACTTTCCGCGAATCGGGTACCGCGTTCGGCATGGACGCGAACGTCATTCCTGTGCGGCAGTCCAAGCTCCCGGCTCTGACAGGCCGCATTTTCCCGAGCGAAATGGCTGACCAATTTGAGAGTGAATTGCTGCCAGCAAAGAACAATGCCATCCTCAGTGGTCTGGCGAAGGTCAACGACTTTTCGCGTATGATGGTCACGGCTACGGACTTCGCTGCGCCGTTCCTTCAGGGTCTCCCAACACTGGCACGCAATCCAGTGGCATGGGCGCGCGCTATGAGTGCACACTTCGAGACGTACCTAAACCCACAGCACCTTGAGGAAATCTACGCATCCAACCGGGACTTCGCAGCCACGTCGGGATTCAATGATTACGTCGGTGGTCTGAACTCGAATGAGTTCTACAACAGCGCGACCGGCGGCAAGACCATCGTCGGGAAGGCTGCGGAGTCACAGGTGCCACTTGTGAGCATCCCGGCGGGCGCACTGGGCCGGTTCCGCGTGGCGTTCGATGCGTTCAACGATGTGACCAAGCTGGAACTGTGGCGCGCCATGTACAAGAGCGCTGAGGGCGACCCGCAGAAGTTGGAACAACTAGGCACGACCATCCGCAACATGACCGGCACGACTTCTATGGCTCGGGCGGGCGCGTCGGGCGCACAGCGACAACTTGAGTCGTTGGTGATGTTCGCGCCGCGCTTCACACGGTCAGCGTTTGCTCTGAGTGCACAGGCAATGCAGGGTGGAATTGGCGGCGGCGAGGCACGCCGGACACTCGCCAGTCTTATCATGGGCGGCATGGCGATGTACGCCGGGACGAAGATGCTATTGCACGCGGAAGGCGTTACGCCAGACCCATTTAGTTGGAAGGATTTCGACCCGTCACAAGGCGGACGTTTCATGTCTGTCAAGGTGGGCGACAACTACATTGGTCTTGGCGGCTCCATGCGTGGTGCCATTCAGATGCTCGGTAGTGCCGCCATCGCGGGCGTAACCAATCCGAGCGAACTCGTGTCAACGGACACCATGAAGAATCCGTTCTTGAAGTTCGCCCGGTCGCGCTCGGCACCGGGCCTCAGCGACGTGTGGAACCTCATCTCGGGTAAAGACCCTATTGGTCATCAGTACGCCAACAATGAGGAGTGGTTGAGGAGTTTACCCGATACGCTGATGCCGTTCGGTGTGAGTGCGCTGAGCACGGCGTCCGGTTCCCCCGGTGCACGCGCTGGCATCTATATTGCACAGACAGCGGGTCTTCGAACCTTCCCCGAGACGAAGAACGAGACGCTGGGCAAGGCGATGACTGCGGCCATGGACAATATCCCTACGGATGTCCCTGGTTTCAGCGTGACAGACCGTGCTGGCATCAAACAGTGGGGCGACCTGACGAAGCTCCAAAAGGTGACGATGTTGCAGCGCGCACCGGAACTGCGCAATCAACTCGACCCGAAGGAAGCACAATACTGGACGGGCTACAAACAAGTGCAGGCCGACGCGGCGGCAGCGAAACTCAACCTCGGTCAACAACTTCTTAGTGCGCAGGCAAAACAGGCCGCCGGGACGAAACTAGGCGTCAATGACATGACGCCGGTTGCATATCGCAAGGCGCTCGCGGACATCCAAACGAAGATGTACGCCGCTGAGGCTGCACTCAACGGTGCGAACTCCATCACTGGTCTCGGTGGAAATTACTCTGCAACGGGCGGCCCGACGACGCACCGGCAGCAGGTTATGACGGACTACTACAACAATGTGAGCAGCGCGAATTTCATTGACCCAAAGACTGGGCAGATGGACTTCACGAAGAAGGACGAACTCGAATCGACGTACCTCGCCGGATTGTCACAGAATGACCGCACCATCATCTCACAGGAACAGGGCGCGGAGTACGACATCGTGGCGCGAGAGTTGAAGGCTGCTAGGCTGGCGCTCGCTCCGTTCTGGGGTATTGGCGATAGTGTAGCAAAGAGCTACGGTTACCAGGGCGCGCAAGACCTTGCGGTAAATGCCCCGGCAGCAATAGACAAGCTATATGCTGCCGCCAAGACTCGCATGCAAACCCAGTACCGGCGGCAGAACCCTGAAGCTGACAGTCTGTTGGTGAAGTGGGGTTACGTTAGCCAACCCATCACAGCACAAGGCGCTGCGGCCTCAGCGGCTAGGAAAGCTGCCACCACGGGCGCGATAGCAAAACAACCTCGGGTCAAACGTGCCGCCCTTTAGGTTTGACAAAATCGCATAAGATGGGTCATACTAAAGAAGACGCTTTGTTGACCCGCAGAATAGGAGAAGTTTCATGCCGCCCGAAGATGTAGTCCCCAACGACGGTACCCCCGCCGAACCCGCAGCCATCACTCCCTCCGACCCCAGTGCAGTAACCAAAACCGAAGACCGTGCGGTCATCGCGCCCAGTAATGCTCCACGTGACCAGCGCCCCGGCATTGCCGACCTGTTCGAAGAGGGTAAGAAGGCCGGGTTGCTTGATGGCGTCCCTGTTGAGGCTGTCATCAAGTCGGATGCCAAGGTCGCTGAGCCAGCCGCAGAAGGCAAGCCAGATGCCAAGGCCGCTGAGGCCGCTGAGGCAGCTAAGCCGTCCGATGCGGATGTCGCTAAGCTGGAAGGCAAGACGGCAGAAGACCTTGCCAAGTTAGTGGCGGCGTCGCCGGAAGACCTTGCCAAGATTACCGCTGCGGCTACTGAGAAGACCGACGCCGACAAAACCAAGGCTGACCTCGACAAGCTGCTTAGCACCTTCGAAGACCCGGCTGTCCTGAACGCGGCGCTTGAGCGCGCAGGCGTGGACAAGATTGGTGAACTACCAGCAGTCAAGTCGTTGGTGGGCCGACTCGTGCAAGGTGCTCGCGACAGCACCCGCGCGGAGGTCATGAAGGCGCAGGCACAGGCCGCACAACTGGCTGAAGTTACCGCCGAGGGGCGCGCTGCCAAGGGCAAACTAGTCAACGCGTTGAATAAGCTGGTCGAAGACATCGAGGCTGGGGACAAGCTTGAAGGCGAATACAGCGTCCCAACGCAGCAGGCCATCGAGACTGCGTTCGATGAGTATGCTGGCGCGGCGGTTGGCGAGTACCACACGAAGACGTGGAACAACCAAAGCGAAGCCATCTACAGCCTGCCCGAGATGGGTGGCCCGGTGGTCGAGGGTAGTACCAAGACCCCGCCCCCGCCGTTCAACGAGGCCCAGAAGGCGCTACTTGAGGCAGCAAAGGGCCAGCCGTCGGAAGTCTGGATGGCCGCCCACCTTGCGGTGCAGCGTGACCAACTCTGGAACTGGGCACAAGCTGAAGCCCGCGCCGAGAACCAAGGCAGTTTCGAGAACGACAAGGTGCTACTCGTAGCTGCACACGCCAAGGAAATCAAAGACTTGACCGCGACGCATACAGCCGCTCTCAAGGTTGCACATGACGAAGCCCGTGCCGAGGCGCTTGCCGACATCACCGCAGGTAAGACACCGCCGAAGACTCCAAAGAGCACAGTTGGTGTTATCACGGCTCGCAGCGACGACGATGACGAGGCGATGTTCAAGGGCAAATCTCCCGGTGAGATTCGCACCATCCTGAAGAGCCGCGAGGCCGCTGGCGTTGAAGTCTGAATGCCTGCAAGGGAGCTAAAGTCGCTTGAAGTTTCTGGTCAGCTTCCGCGTGTGGATTACTCGCCTTAAGACCATCCGCACCGTTAACTTCTGGGCGACTATCTTTTGGCTCGTGCTCGTTTTGCCGACTATCTTAATTTGGTCACAGAGCATCCTTTGGGTGGCACTTCTCAGCATCTGGGCAAATGTCATTTCTCACTACACAGCATATCTTGCAGCCCGTGTGGAAGTCCGTGAAGCGGACATTGAAGTAGACGTGGAGAAGCTGTGAACCTTAGTACACTTGGGTTACAGTTCATCGCTGGATGGGAGGAGTTACGAAACCAACTCTATGACGACGGTGGAGTCGGCGTTGGTAACTGTACCATCGGCGTTGGTCACTTGGTTCACTTTAGTCCGTGTGACGGTCGCGCCGAAGAGCAACCCTTTCTTAACGGCATCACTAATGACGAAGCCTATGCCCTCATGAGGGTGGATGTGCAGCGCTTCGAAGACATCGTGAACCGTGAAGTAACAGTACCTCTCAGCCAAAACCAATTCGATGCGTTGGTGGATTTTGCCTACAACCTCGGGGACTTGCTGGGAGTAGCAGCGGTAGTGAACGCGGGCGGTGACGTTTGCGCAGAGCTAGTCAGATACATCAAGCCGGACTGGGCCAGTGCGGGTCTGTTGAGGCGGCGCAAAGGCGAGTGTGCGTTGTACGCACAGGAGAATGACATGACACCTCAGCAAGTAGAACAACTCAACGAGGCAAGCGCTGGCTTGATTCGCTTACAGGCCGATGTCGATGGCCTGGCGACTGTACTCGACGCTCTACCAAGCCTCAAAGGGCAACTTAGGTACGTCTACGCGTTCGCTGGAAAGCCGTGGCCTTTTGGGTCTTCTTAGCTCTGAGGCGCCCCCATGACTCATTGCACCGGGTTCCAGACAAGGATGCTCAGCCGCCTCAGTTGGGCTGAGTGGCTTGCGCTACTCATCGAGACCATGGTAAGCTGTGAAGGCAAGCAAAGAGCAGGATTCAAAGGAGACGGCATGCAAGCCCTTGGGGAAATCAACGCATCGAATCGATACATCACACAGTCTGTCTACAGCGACACTTCCAAGTTCATCGTCATCGACCGGGTGAACGGCTTCCGAGTCGGCGAGCCATACGCAGACGGCTCAGCGGCACGTGCGGCTGCGGACACGTTCAATCGCGACGGTTTGCCGCTCGCAAGCGGGTAAGTAACCCCCACCCTCCAACCGCCCTTGCAGGGGACGAAGGCCCAGAAGCCGTAAACAGCGGGGACTGGGCCTTCCTCTATCCTTTTACGTTCTCAACTAGCCTTGAATATCGGGGACTCATGTTCAAGGATACGGAACCTCGGGACTTTTTGATAAGCCCCGAGGTATTGTAACACTGACATTGGAGCACCAGTAGTTCTCACCCAGAGGGTACTTTGGCACGCCGGATGTCACTCGCTTGACAATCCTCTCGTATGTGCGCTACTATGAGATTGAAGGGGTAGAAATACCTCGACCTCAGTTCCTAATGGGCATCCCTCGCTTCCTTCGGGGAGTTTGAGCAGGGAACACCAGCCGGGGACTATGAGTAGGTCTAGTGCAATCGGCACCCCTCCGACCTACTCGCACTGCTAATCAGCAGGCGAGCCAACAACTAAGAACCTCTCCTAGTTGGCTTGCGCCCAAAACGCAATGCTGAAAGGTAAATGCCATTCCTGGTAACACCAACTACGATGTCATCAACACCGTTACCCTCCAGAAGTACGCGGAGCACACTCTACGCGATAACATCTTCGACAGTTCAGCCTTTCTGCGGCTCATTAAGGAGCGGAGGAACGTCCAACTCGACGGTGGTTCCAAGATTGTCGAGCCAATCATGTTCGGCCGGAACGGCACCGCCGGTTCCTACGCAGGTTTCGACGGCCTGAGCAACGCTCCACAGGGTGGCATCTCGCAGGCCGAGTTCGCATGGAAGCAGAACTACGCCAGCGTCATCATCTCCGGTCTCGAAGATGAGGTGCAAAACACAGGCGAAGCCGCCGTCATCAAGCTGCTTGACGCTAAGATGGCGCAGGCAGAAGAGTCGCTCATCCGCGTGATGAACCAGCAACTCTACGCTGACGGCACGGGCAACGCGGGCAAGGACATCACCGGCCTCGGGCTGGCGGTCTCGGCCTCGGGTACGTACGGCAACATCAACCGGACGACTGAGACGTACTGGGCCGCGCAGTCCAGCGCTGCGGGTGGCGCGCTCGCCGTCGAAGGTTCTGCGGTCTCGATGCAACGGACGTTCGACCTCTGCTCCAAGGGTGGAGGCAAGATGGCTCCCGACCTCGCCATTACGACCCGGAAGGTCTACGAGGCGTACGAGCAGTTCTTCACGCCGGACAGGCGCTACAGTGACGACCGGCTGGCGAGCTACGGCTTCATTAGCCTGAAGTTCAAGGGCGCGTGCGACGTGACGTGGGAAGAGGACTGCACAGACCAAGACCTGTTCTTCCTCAACACGAAGACCTTCAAGTTCATCTCGCACCCGGCGAGGAACTTCAAGGTGAACGGCCCGTTCTACCCCGCCAACGAGGACTCCAAGATTTGGCACATCCTTTGGGCGGGTGCCTTGACGTGTAACGAACCACGTAGGAATGGGATTATCACAGGCATCACAAACGCGTAGGATTACTTATGGCTCTCTGTATGGTATAATGAAGTATGACCAGACAGAGAGCACAAGTAAAATCCTGCGGTAAGACACACGCACACTGCAAAGTGTGCCGACCAGAAATCGACAGTCACCCGCCCGGCAGTAAGAAGCGAGCCGGGAAGCCAGAAGAGCTAGAGCCACGCTTCTGGTCAAAGGTAGACTTCGACGGCCCTATTCATCCCGACATGGGTACACCGTGTTGGTTATGGACAGGCTCGACAGCGAAGGGGTACGGGCAATTCAAAGTCGGCCCGAAGAACCTCAAGGCTCATCGAGTGGCATGGATGCTGCTAAAAGGAGACATTGCGAAAGGGCTGGTACTAGACCACAAGTGCAAGACGCCTGTCTGCATCAATGTGAACCATCTAGAACCAGTTACTAACGCAGAGAACATGAGACGGATTACACCGTCAGTGGAACCTCACAGGGTTCAGTCCCGAGAGGTGTACCAGCTAGGACGAATCTACAGCCTGTACCGCTACTTACGGGCAATAGAAAATCAAAAGCAAAGTAGCAACCGAAGTGTGACTTAGGGCACATTCAAGGAAAGGTAAACGACCATGGCTCTCGGTGCGAAAGTTTCCAGCACGGCTCGATTCAACGATACCATTCGTGGTGACGGCTTCTCAGACCCCGCCTTCCAGGTAGGGTTCCCCTCGGGTTTGAAGATGCTCTGTGCCCTGTGGGACGACTCTGTTGACGGGCACCTCCCGATTCAGGTCGCCAACGGTGGCATGGGCCTCGGCGTCTTCGCTCCCAAGAACTTCCACGTGTTCCACGCGCATGGCAATGTGTTGGTCGTGCCGGTCGGCCCAACCAGCGTCGGTGCTTCGCTCGAAAACGACTTCGACGTTTCGGCGTCTGCGGCCGTTGCGGGCGCGCCGTGGTCAACTGTGGGGTTCAAGAACTTGTCGGTCATCGACACGGACGCTGCGCAGGTCGCCGTGACCACGCAGATTACCACGACTGTGGCGCGTGAGCTACAGCTTGTGGCGACAGTCGCGGTGTCTTCGGCGGGCCGGATTGCCATCTACCTCGAAGGTGTGCTCACGCCGGTCGCGACGCAGGGCGCGTAAATGGCATGAGTGCTGGGCGGTTCAGGGCTGCCTAGCACTCATGCTCCGATGTGACCCCCAAAGGGTCATTCAAGGAAGGTGTACTTTGACGATTAAGACGAGGAACATTGCAAACGCAGCCGTCACGACTGCTAAGCTGGCCGCAAACGCGGTGAGCGCGGCAACGTTGTCGGCCACACTCGCGACCGGCTCTATCTCGCTGCCGCTAATGGAATGGCGTGATGCCAGTGTCACTGCGAACCAAGTTGGTGTCATCGCTGTTGGCGGTCTCGGTACCGCTGGTTCGGGTGGTATTCTCGGTTCTGACGGTGCGACCGCCGCAACTCTGAAGCGCCGGAACCTCGCCACAGACAAGTCAATTGAACTGTTCTGGACGAACGGAATCGTCACCGAAGTCCACCAGCACATCATGCTGCCAATTGATGTGGACTTCACTGCGAGCGTCGTCTTCAAGATGCGGGCACGCATGGCCGGTGTCACGGACGTACCGACCGTCGCGGTTGGTTTCTGGCAGAACGGCGCAGTGGGTGCGTACGTCGCCTCCACCAACCAAGGTGGCAACACCGCTGCGGTGACCGGCACATCCATCGCGGAGTACACGTTCGCTGTCGTCTCGGCCAACCTCGTGGCTGGGTCAAGGAACGTCACCCTGACGCTCGTCCCGGCAGCGCACGCTACGGACATCCTCATCGTGTCCTCGACATGGTTGGAGTACACCCGCAAGTAGGAATTGATGGGGCCGGGGAGACCCGGCCCCCACTGTCACACGCAGGAGTATCAATGCGCGTTCAGATGTGATAGAATTTTAAGAGATGGCAAGACATGACTACCACTGCTCGAATTGTGACCTAACTGAGGAACATTCCTGCCTGATTGCCGAAGCGGCGTCGCAGGTATGCAGCCGGTGCGGAAACAAGGTCGAGCAATTGTTTTGTCCGCCAACAATGATTATCTCCTGTCCGGCGGCGTTTCGACAAACGTTTGGAGAACAGTTCGGAACATCATCTCGTAAGGACTGGGAGAAGGCCAATCCTCACGCGACACAGGAAGTAAGCCCTTCACGGTTCAGGACACGCAGGCAGCAAGACGAATCGCGTTGGGCCAAAGCTAACCGCGAGGCTGCGGATGTGGAGCATGCCTTGCAGGCCAACACGACTCTGACAGCATCAATAGGCAAGAAGAAGAGGAAGAAGGAGGAAGCGTAGTGGCAACCACAACGAAGACAAGGAAGACCGCAACGCCTGAGGCCGGTGTGAAGCAATTCGACGCGACCAAGATGGTGGAGATGATGGAACAGTTGACGGCGCGTGTCGCCGCCGCTGAGTCCGAAAACGACATCCTCAAGCAGCAACTCAACGACGCAAAAATCAACGGTGAATTCACGGACGAGTTCGGGCAGACAGTCAAGATTCTCGACCGTAACATGCTTGGTGTCAATGCTGGGATGCACGACAAGCCTGGCACCATCAACGAGACGCTTGACGTGATGGAGCGGATGGCGAAGATTCGCCGGGAGAAGTTCGACCGCGAACGCACGCGGAAGATTCTCATGCACGAGGAGGTCGAGGACAACGCCATCATCTGTGACCGCTGCGGGCGCTCAGAGGTGAAGTGGATTGACAACCCTAGCCTCTTCGATGAGCACATCGACTGGCACATCAACGGAAAGCAACGGGCTTACCGGGGCCGGAAGAATATCCGCCGGGTGGACGAAGAGGACAACGAGGACGCGGAGCGCACGTTGTTCGAGAAGCTGGTGAAGAAGTATGGCGTCGTGCGCGAGGAAGATACCGCTCTGACGCTCGACGAAGGCGGCAAGAAAGCCGTAGCCGCCGCGAAATAGAGGACAGCCATGCTGCGTAACCTTTCAATTTGCAGGACAAACGCTAAGCCCGCTGGCACGGTGACCATCCTCGTCACTGCGACCATCAGTGATGCGATTGAGATTCCGGCTGGTTACGCGTGTGCGGGGATTCAGTTCCCAGCAGTATGGGACGCGGCAGACCTTGGATTCCAAGTCAGCACGGACGGTGGGACGACGTTCATTGACATCCTTGACCCTAACCGCGTCAACACAACGACACAGTTGGTTGCAGCCCCGAACAACATGCGCATCAGTGGCATCCCCACAGGAGCAGTCTCGTTCGGCTTGACGCCGGTACCGTTCCACGAAATCGGCCTTGGCATGCAGATGAAGTTCACCGTGTTGACGCCCGCTGATGACACACGATTTGCTGGTGGCGTCGCAGCCCAGCGCGTCCTGACAATTTGGATTGGGCGACCAAATTAAGATGCTGAGAGAACTGCACCTCCAAGGCACAGTAACGATACTGAACGGCACGTCTGTAAGCAGCACGGCCATCTACATTCCTGTGGCTAACGCCATTGCGGCTATCCAAACACCCGGTGCATGGACGGCGGCAGACATCGGGTTCCAGCTTTCACAAGACGGAGGGGCTGTCAATTTCATGGACATCCTCGACCCGAATCGTGTCGTCAGCACGACGCAGTTGACAGTCGCGCCGAACTTCCTACGGGTGAACGGCATACCCACAGGGGCCGCAGGCTTCGGCCTGACGCCATTACCGTTCCATGAGGTTGGTATCGGGACACTCATTTTGCTGACAAGCCTAAACGTCATCAGTGACGCGCGGGTCGCACAAGCGGCCGACCGGGTGCTATCCGTGTGGGTTGGTCGTGTCGATTAGCATGAAACAAGTAAGGAGCCGCTAACTATGTACCAGATTGACGACCTCCGCATCAACGAGCCAGACCCTAATGCCGAACCCGGCACACAGGCGACGAAGAAGACGCTCTGTGTGACGTTAAAGTGTGACGGCTACGAGACCGGCTACATCAATAAGAGCTACGGAGACACGCTTTCGCCCATGGGCAGGAGCGAGGTCGGCAGCAGCTACATCAGCATCATCATTCCATTCAGTGAAGACCCACGCACCATCGCGAAGGCCATCAGGGCTAAACTCGAAGAGATGAAGGTAGACCACACCAAGGAAGTCGTCCTGCTCGGTCAGGTTCGAGAACTCGGTGCCTCGGCTCTAAATCAATGACATACATTCGAACGGCTGAGCATAATGCGGCTATCGGCGCTTCTCAAAAAGGCAAGATTTTGTCTGTTGAGCATCGAGTGAAACTAAGCATAGCTCATACAGGAAATAAAGCCCCTAATCAAACCGTGTTAGCCCTGCGTCTTGCTAATCTTGGAAATACCTATGGGCGTACCCACGGTATGACCAACACGCCAGCCCACGTATCTTGGCGGTCGATGCTGACACGATGCAGGAACCAGAACCATGATAGCTATCCAGACTATGGTGGGCGTGGTATCACCGTCTGCGAGCGGTGGCTGAGATTTGAGAACTTCTATGCTGACATGGGGGAACGTCCTGAGGGTACCAGCCTTGACCGGATTGACCGAGATGGCAATTACGAGGCATCGAATTGCCGCTGGGCCACCTTGGCTGAACAGCAAAGAAACAAAAGAAGGATTCGAGACCATCATTGTACAGGATGCCAATGCGATAAACTCGCTTCGGCCCTTAACGCATAGAGGCGTACGACCATGCCGGATGAGACATACCTCTCTGATGCTACTAGCAGCAATACCTCTCAAGGTGAGCGTGGTGATACCGGAGACACAGGCCAGCAGGGCAAGCGCGGGGACGTGGGCAAACGCGGTGATACCGGAGACACAGGCGCACGCGGCGACACCGGGCCGCGCGGCGACCGGGGACAAGACTTCGACATGCGGCTGGTCAGCGATTCACTGAGCCGACTTGAGAGTTCGACTGGCCGAGTCGAGTCTCGTATGGATAATCTTGTAGAAACGACTAATCATCGGCTTGATGTTTTTAACGCAGAGATTGCCAAGAAGGCTGACATAGACAATCTAGGATTCGTCATGGTGCATCGCTTGATGCGCTCACGCGTCTTGTGGATTGCCACCGCGCTCTACGTCATGCTTTTTGCCCCTATCATTGTTGACCACTGGTATAATCTGATGGAGCGGTTTCCCGGCTTGCCTGTTCACTTTTAAGGGCAGGGAATGAGGTAAGATGTCCTTTCTGCCTAACGAAGGTGGCGCACCACTAGACCCTGAACAGGCCGAGTTAGATAGCATTGATATCACTGTTATCCTCGACGGGTTCCAGCTTCATGGCGTAAAGTCCGGCTGTGCTGTCACGCCCGGTGGCAACATGCAGTCCGCAGTAGCAGCGGGTGTCATCACCATCGCAGACGGCACCAGCGTCGCCGTAGGCGGTGGTAACGTCGTCCACCAAGCCGCCGGGCCGAATCCTCGTTTCGACCTCGTAGTCTCCGATTTCACAGGCACGATATCTGTTATCGACGGCACTGCCGGATGGTCAGCGGTCTTCGGGCCGACACTGCCCGCATACGCTGCTAAGGTTGTACTGGCGGCTGTCATGGTGCAGCCGACAACAGTTACTATCGCTGCTGCCAACATCATTGACAAGCGCATCCTTATCAACCTGCCGACACATAACGCGCTCGGCGGCCTTGTAACCGGTGACCCTCACACCCAGTACATCACCAAGGCGCTCTATACGTCCACTGGCGACCTTCTAGTTGGCTCTGGTGTTAGCAACCCGGCACGCCTTGCCGTGCAAATTCCTGCGGCCAACGTCCGTAATGTCTTTGGTCTTGACAACGGAGACACGACGCCACTATGGAAGACGGCGCTGGATGCCGTCGCACCGACGGCTTCAGCCCCCGGCGATATCGCTGCACCAGGCACCAGTCTCATCTTCTCTCACCGCGACCACACGCACGGCCGTTCGGACGCATTCGCTGTACCAGCTATCGTGCTTGGGACGGCTGCGGCTGGTGGTGCGGCAACTTCGTCTATCCGCTCTGACGCGACCATTGTAGCTTTTGACGTGACCGTGCCAACTGTCTCCGCTGTCGGTGACGCTGCGGCGACTGGCGCGGTGGCTGTGGCAGCCCGCAGAGACCACCTTCATGGTCGAGAGTCCTTCGCTATCAACGCTATCCTCTTGGGCACTGCGGCGGCTGCTGGCGCAGCCACGACTCCTTTCAGGAGCAATGACACCATCGCAGCCTTCGATGTCACAGTGCCGACTACGGTAGCGGCAGGAGATGCAGCGGCAGCAGGCATCATCAACTTCGCCGCTCGTCGAGACCACAAGCACGGCATCCCAGTGACGTTCCCCGCAACCGCACACAACATTCTCAGCGCGACACACGGGGACGCGTTGGCGGCGGCTGTTGTACGCGGCGATGTTTTTATTGGCAACAGTACGCCAGCATGGGCACGATTACCAATTGGGGTAGCCGGGTCTATTTTAACATCAAACAGCACAGACCCCACTTGGGCGAACTACATGCTGTTGCCTACGTTCGCTTCGATTGGTTCTGTTTCAATCCCGGCTAATACAACTGCCGGTGACCTCACGGCATTTCGTAATGTCGTAGGAAACGACTCAGTGATTACCGGAGGCGCGCGTTGGATGCTCAACACCGCCTCGTACGTACCGGGAGCAACGCACACTACCGCTGTCATCACTGACGTACAGGCTCCTGCGGGGCTTGGCTCAACTTCCGCAGGCCTGGAAATTGATGTCCATATCGGTAACACTGCGGCTGATGCAGGTGAGTATTGGGGCGGAGTGTTCACCGCTTACCATGACAACAATAGCACCTTTGCCCTTACCGGTACGCCGGGGCTTGTTGGCCTTGAGGGCACTGTTGTCATTGTTGCTGGTGCAACTGGAACTGTCACAGAAGTCAATGGTGTTCGTGCCTCTATTCGCCCGCGCGCTATTGCCACAATGACGTGGGCACGTGCTATTGCTGCTTTTCCTGGCGGAGTGAGCACTGATACAGGAGGTACACTTACTAACTCTGCTGGCCTCTACATTGCCAACAAGGTGGCAGGAACGACAATAGGCACTCAGCATGGCATCTACATTGAAGCGCTGGCTGGTGGAGCAACTAACCTTTCCATTCGTGCTCTTGGCGGGCGCATGCGTCATGTGGGAGCGGCTAGGTTCGGAGTAGATGCTGACCCCTCAAACGTTGCTGACGGGGCCGTAACAGCCGTGCAGCTAGTGGTCGGGGCGGATGCTGCCTTTGGCAATGCTTCCAACTCTGTCCTCTTCAATTTTCCGTCTATCATCCCTCCTGTTGGATTGTCTCCGTTCGTCATGATGGGAACGTACACTCCCGGCGGTGCTAATGCCAGTGTCAATCAATTTCAGAACACACTAAACCTTGCACCGACTGCGGCTGATGCTGGTGGGCAGGGGTTGTTCGTAAACGTTTACAACCACACAGCAGGGGCGTTCAACCAGACTGGCAGCACGACTCTCCTCGACCTGCAAATCAACAAGACAGTAGGTGGAACCACCACTGAAATCATCGGCTATCGAGCACTCATGACTTTCAGCGCTGGTACTGTTGCCAACCTTGAGGTCTTCCGTTCACACCTCTTGACAATTGGTGGTACGGTCACCAACTTCAAGCACTTTGACATTGTGCACGCTAACATCCTCGCCACAAATGTCTGGGGACTGAACATCCCGAATCTTGGAGGCTCGAATAGCGCAAATGCCATCGGCATTGACATCGCTGCTCAGTCCGGTTCGACCGTACTGAACATCGGCATCAGAAACGCCGCGCCGACCGTCAATACACCGTCTGCCGCCCAAACTCTCGTGGCCGCAACAGCCATCTTGGCAAACGCCACCTTCGTCCTCATTACGGCAGCCGGAGCGGTTGTCTCAACCGCTAATCCTCAAATCGCGGCGGGAGCAGACGGACAGCTTTTGACCATCCTGAACGTCAGCGCGAACGCCATTACGCTGAACACGAACGGGGTCAAGTACGGGAACGCGGGGCTGGGGCCGGTGATGAAGCAAGACAGCACGCTCACGCTCATCTATTCAGCATCCAGAAGCGTTTGGGAAGAAATAGCGAGTGCTTTGTAATGCAACTTAGACGAACACCATGCATCATGCCCAAGGGGTCTGCGGTCTAATGACTGAACTCAGCGCTCGCTCTGGTGACGACCGTAAGAGCCGCATCCGTGGTGCCGCAAGCCCGCGTCTGCGTGGCGCTGGCGCTGGCGCTGCTGGCACTATCTACAGCACAGAGGCTGTGGCTGGCATTGTGCTTCAGCCACACACGCAGTCTACGATGATGCTTCCCGGCCCCCGGCCTAATCCGGCGGCGACTCCCGGCACGAACAAGAACCCAGTTGTCCGCCCGACCATCGGCGGGCCGCGAAGGGTGAGAGGATAAGACCATGGCTATCGATTTACAGATTCCTTTGTCGGAAGTTAATGCCCTCATCGGCACGGCGGTGGACAAGTTCGACAATCTTCGTCTGTACCGGGCCAACTCAAGAGGGGGAGTATCTGCGCTCGTCACGACTATTCCTTTGGTGTCTGGTACGTTCAACTACAACTACACCGACTCGGTAGGAATCGTCTCATCTTGGTATCGAGTCACGCTCTTCAACAGTGTCACAAACAACGAAACGGACATCAATCAATCTGAACCATTTCCAGCGGCGCGCGACGTTACGACGCTAACGCAACTGCGACAGTACGTCATCCGTAAATTCGGCGGAGAGGTCTATACACCGTCCTCCTATGCAGCCCAGAGCGTAACGCTGCCGGACGCAGACGACGCAGGCCAAGACAGCGACTACTTCGCCGGGTGGCACATCTTCCGGCCCACCGCACCAAACGTGCTTGATAACGACCGGCGTGTGACCGTAGAGGCGGCTGGTGGTGTGTTCACGCACGCAGGCAAGGCGTACGCTGGTACTGTCGTGGGCGGAGAGCAAGTCGAACTCTGTAACCTCGACATGCCGCTGACGGTCTTGAACGACACGATTGGTGATGGTCTGCTCAACACACGATACCTCAGCCGGTACGAATTCGGCGCAGTGACCAGCCAGTTGCAGTACAGTCTTCCGAACTTCATAGAAGGCCCGGAGTATGTGATTGAGGCATGGATTCGCTTTGGCACTACAGTGGCAAGTTACCGCTGGCACCAGTATGCCTCTGAGGGCCGGTGGTGGAAAGTGCGTGGCAGCAACTTTCAGTGCGTGCTAGACATCCAACCCGCCCAGGCGAACTTCATCGTCATCGCGCTCGACGTGTGGCGCCCCGGCGAAAAGCTGGCGAGTGAGATAGACTTCACCGTTGTGCAGCCGCTCTGGGCAAAAGCAGCGGCCATGGTCTCCGTCATCGAATACCTCATCACACGCGACATGGCGCGACATAACAAGTCCGACTACGGCCCAATGTTGGACATCTGGACGAAGAAGTTGCGCCAATCTTCGCGGAAGTACGGGCCGACGCCGGGGATGCGTTTGCAGATACCTAATCCCATCGGCGCGTTCCCGGAAATCTAGGTTGCTTTCCTGAATCCTTCATGGTACAATGAAGGATAGGAGGACTTAAGATGAAGAAAACAACTGAAGAACACTTCTGGACTAAGGTCAACAAAGACGGCCCGGTGGTTGTTCGTGATGGTGCTTGGCCTATTGCCGCCCCTGCTCCACCCAGAACGAAATGTTGGCTGTGGACAGCTTGTCTAGCCGCCAATAAGTACGGTCATTTCTGGGATGGAAAACGGCAACAGATGATAGTTGCTCACCTCTGGCTCTGGGAACAGGAGAACGGCCCCGTGCCTGACGGCCTACAGCTAGACCATCGGTGCCGTATATATCACTGTGTCCGACCGTCGCATCTTGAACCTGTAACTGCTCAAGTCAATGCGCAACGCAGCCTGACGTACCTCAATGGGCAGCACGAACGCGAAAAGACGCACTGCCCGCAAGGGCATCCTTACGATGAAAAGAACACTATGCATAAGGCCAACAACAAAAGAGTCTGCAAAACCTGCGCCTATGCACGTCGGCACGCATGGTGGGAGCGAAAGAGTCAAGACCCGAAGTTCTTAGTTCAGAAGAATACAACTGAGCGTCAGCGATATGCTGCTGCTAAGGAAACCAGTTAGATGGCAATGCCGCGTGGTGCAGGGTACATTCGTTTAGACGGTCTTCCGTATCGCGTTGCAAAGGATGCGAAAAGCGGGGATTTCGTCTATACCCGCACGACCACGCCAAAGAAGCAAGTGCAGTCGCTGAAGCGACTCACAACTACTGGCCAGTCGAACTTGATTGAAGTGAAATTCTCGTTCACAGACGGTATCGGTGACGAGAGCGTGGGAAATACTCGCGATACTATGGACTATACACTCAATCTGTACGGTGACCGTGATGGCGAGTTGGTCGTCCTCCCCGGTATGTTGCGGATTGACCCAGACGATAACAGTGACCCTGTGCTGGCCGACATCAATCTTCCGTGGTCGGCTCCGGTATTTGCATGGGAGCAACTAGATAGGAATGGAGTTTTCCAGAACTTCTTCCTTGCCGACCATCGAGCATTCACGTTCCAAGCCAGAAGCGGAATGACCCTAACGCTTGATGAGGATATGTTCTTCGAAGGAGGGACACACCCGACAGGAGGGACGGTCTTCAACAACTTTGCTTATGCGGCTATGGGCGGGGGACAAGACAAAAGAGACCGTTTCATTCGCCGACGGAATCCAACGGATGGGACGTGGACGAATGATGATAACAATACGTTCCGCGCCTTCTTTGTCACCAGCGTAGCTGACAACGGCAAGGGGATTGCCCGGTTTACTACAAGCTCGGCACATGGCTACGTCACCGGGCAGACAATTTTGCTGTTTGGGTCTCTCTACGCCGGGTCGCAAGTCGTCACAGTGATAAACGCAACTACCTTCGACGTTGCGGCGCTGGCTTTCTCTAAGACTGAATCCATGGACGTGAACAACGTCTTGTCAGCCGCCAGCAACGGGACAGGAGGTACCAGGTTTACTACCAACAACGCCCATCAACTGGTAGTGAACGACACCGTATTCATCTCTAACTCAACCGTGGTAGCATACAATGGGCTGTGGACAGTGACCGCCGTTACAGCCACGACTTTTGATGTAGGCGGTTTGGCTTTTTCTCTTACAGCCATCGCTTTGTCAAACGGTCAAGACAGCGATGTCCAGGCCGAACAACTCGCTATCGTCGGTGATGAAATGGTGCGCACCTACTATGACCCAACGACCGGGTGGTCAACCAGTCGTGTGGACATTTTCGGTAGCAATGAGTTGTTGGTAGCCAACTGGACGGCTGGGATTGGCGCACTCAACGTTGGTGACAAATACAGCAAGCCAACCGCCCTCATTGCGACCGGCGCTGGTGAACTCGTCATGAAGCCTGAGGGCGTGTTCAAGTACGACAGTGGCAAAGCCCTGTATGTAAATGAGATTCCTGAACTCTACGAACATAGGCACCCTGATAACGGTCGTGGTTCCTTCGCGTACAAGGGATGGGTCTACATTCCTACTATCATTGGAGTGCTTCGGTGGAAAAATGGAATCGTGCAGGATATAACGCCCGGACGCGGAGGCATGCAGGGGTTTGACTCTTTCATCGGCCCTATCGTCAGTATGGCAGGCGACGCTGATAGACTGTACGCATTGGTTCAGCCATTCAATATCAACCAACCTCAGGCATCTGACCAACCGGCAAAGCACTACGCATCGTCCATGACTGGCGGCGCTCCTAGTGCTGCCAGTGAGGCTAATGTTTTCGATGGCGATGACACGACTTACGATGACATCTCAACACTGACGACTGCGGGGGCTCTCTACTTCGGCAGTTCTCAGGAGTTACATCGTTTGCACCTTCAGTTCACTATGACAGGCATTACAGGGGTGTTTGGGAATCAAGTGACGAATGGTGCAACCCTTATTGCCGAAGTATGGGTTGGTAATGGAGCAGGGGGTGGTTCGTGGGTGGCTAAGACTGTCCTCTACGATGGAACACGCGGGTGGGACAACACAGACAATGACCCTACGACTCTTTTCCAGCCAGGCGATATTGTGTTCGGCCCTCGCGTTGACGCGGTGTCAGGAGAAGACACGTGGACAACAGATGCCAACTTGGTAACACCGCAATTGGCAGCGGGATTCTACTGGATGAGATTGCGCTTGAGCGCCAATGTCCGTGGCACTGTCCACCTAGAGGAAGTAGATTTTGGGCTGCACAGCGCGAATGCTCTTGAGCCGCTGCTGACGACCGAGGTTGCCAATGACCACGGCGGCATCATGTACGTGTTGTCAATGACTGAAGAGCAAGGCCGAGGCGTTATTTGGCGGAACATGTGGGCACTGGCTGTGCCTGATATTACACGCCAAAGCGGACGCATGTACGGTGGCCCCCAGAGAGCAGGCGTTTTGAAGATTATGCAACCAGGATTCTTGAGAGCGACCTCAACTGGCGACCGATACCTGTTTATCGGCCTACAGAATCTCAGCTATCTTTGCCCTCTAGGGAACCACCCAGACCCCACCGCCCAACCCTACGAGCAGTGGTATCCCTACACAGGAAGTGGTTTTGACAATGGGACTCGCCTTATTGTTGCCGCCACACCATCCACAAACTTCGGCCTATCAAGCGAGCTGAAGTCCTTGAAGGAAATCGAGTTTCGGTCTGAAGGTGTAGATTTGTCGGGCGTTGAAATATGGTACCGAACGGACTTTGGAGCATGGCAGTTTGCCGGATTTGCTGACGACTGTCTTACTGGTGACCCACCCGTCCCCGGTATGCCCTTCGTCTTTGCTGGTGGGGCTGAGCCCTTTGGCATCCACATTGCGGTGGCTTTGGCATACGAAGCCGACAGCAAACTACCGTTGCGAGCCGACCGATTTTTTAGTATCTTCGTCCGGGCGCAGCCCCGGCCTGAGATGGCTGAGACCATCCGCATGACGCTAGAGCTTGAGTACGACCAGGTGTTACCGGGAAGCATCAAGCGCTCATCTCCGCATCTTGCTTACGAGGCATTGCAGGACTTGCAGGAGAGAGGAACGAGCGCTGAGTTTCGCAACATCAGCGGTGACATTGAATACGTACACGTGCTTCAGGTCATGGAGCACGCAACGTGGAGCGTGAACAATAAACCGAAACTGACGGTTGATGTGATTATGGCGATAGTAACGCCACAGAACTTGTCATCGTAATGGAACCCGAACTCTACAAAGTCTCGCTAAATCCAGCACCGGGAGGCGAGTCGGGGGCTTCGGTGTATATGACGAGTCCGGGGGGAAGCGAGCCGGGCACGGCGACGCCTACGACGGTGCCTGTTGTGGCAGGTGCAGGAACGGGAAGCATCGGTGGCAGCGATGTCGGCGCGAACACAGCAGATGACCAGCGTGTCCGAGACCTCATCGAGCAATATCTTCGAGACCACAACACGCTTGACACATTGAACAGGTCGCTCATCATTAACAACCCGCTCATTGCTGTGGCAGAAGGTGGCTGGTATTCGGCAACTGGCATAGGTGTAATGCAGAATTTCAACGAAGTCGCTAATACCTTCGGGCAATTCTCCAGTTTAACCCATACCATTGTAACCGATGGTTATCCCGTAATTGTGCATTTTGCTAGTTTTGTGAGCTTAACATATGTCGCTAATGCCATCCAGTTAAGCTCTGATTCTGAGCTTAGCTGTTTTCTCTACATTGACAACACGTTCGTCACAGAAGCAACCTTTTACCATACCATCGACCATACAGCAAACCAGCAATATGTCCTAAAGACCACACTAAGCCATCTTGTGGCGGTCAATACGCCTGCGCTCATCATTAAAGGAGCGCACAAATACCGCTTGGATTTTTTTTGGTCTGAGGTAGCAAAAAACGACAACTCTGTGTATTTCTTTGGAAATTCTGAAGCCCTAACTGTCGTATCTGACCCCGGCAAGAAGATAGTCATCTCTTAGAAAAGAGTGAAAGACATGGATGAGAGATTTGTTACCACGGACATTTACTTGGCGGGCGTTCTGTTTGCCGAGGGGATGGCCTACACCGGCCTCGAAGCGGTTGAAAACGACTGGAAAGACCGCTTCGTATTCGACCGAGCGGAGCCTGAGTTGCTTGCTGGGTGGCAAAATGGCTCACTCAAAGTGTCTGCTCTAGCATTCGCCAATGCTTTGCGAAAACTCAAGCGAGACGTGAAGCAGCACCAGAGAGAGAAAGAAAATCGTAGAGTGTAACCAAGGCTTGGTTGACCCGCTGGACTGGTGCCTAGACCGCGTGGTACCATTGATAGTAGGTGAAAGCATTAAAGAAAGGCAGAACTCATGACTAAGAAATCGCCGACCCCCGCCGCCCTACGCTTCAACATCAGCAAGCAGACCCTTCAGGTCGCCCACGAGGCCATCGTCGCCGTCACTAAGCCCAATGCGCAATCGATGTTCAACTGTGCGCAAGCATTGGCCGAAATCGAAGCCGTGCTCGTAGCATTACCGCCGGACAATCCGCCTCCCGTAGCCGAGGCCGACGCCGCTGTCGAACCGAAGGTCGCCAAGAAAGCCAAGCACCACTAGCAGAACAGGACGTGACTCATGCGGTTCCTCTTTCGTCGCCGTACTGTTGAGACCGAAAGAGCCGTTGATGAAGTCTGTTCTGTTAACTACGTCACACATCAACCGCATACCCCTGACGAGAAATGCATTGTAACCATAGTCTGTGCGTGCGGCAAGCTTCATAGATATAGAATCCATGGCAAATCGAAGCCCCAAGACTCAACAAGTTGACCCCGGCGACGACGCCTCGCCACTCGTAGGGTTAGAGTACGACCCGATGACTGACGCTGCGCTTAAGCGCCGGTTCGAGGCGAAGTTCCGGGCGAACGACCACGGCTGCTGGGTCTGGGGTGGCGGCGGCAGCGGGCATGTTGACGCGGATGGATACGGCCAGTTCAAGCTCAATGGCATTCTAGAACGCGCACATCGTGCATCATGGAAAATTTACCGAGGGCCGATTGAACCTGGCTTCGACATCGACCACAAGTGTGACAAGGCAGAAGGTGGGCCGCCGGAGCCTGACCGGCGCTGTGTAAACCCTGACCACATTGAACCCGTCGTGCACGCCGAGAACATGCGACGTATCGACCATGCACCCGACGCGCACGCCGTCATGTCCCAGCGCCCACAGAAACCCAAAATCGACCCTGAAGACCTGCTTGAGTGGGCGTTAGACTTGGTTGATGAGTCGGAGTTTGAAGCTGGTGGCGGAACTGTAAATGGTGTGCGCACCATCGAAGGTTCTCCGTGGCGTAATTACAAGTACACTTTCGATGATGGCCTGAGAACGGCGGAGGGCCGATGGGCATTACTAGCAATGTACCTGTATCTCGTTGAGTACGGGGTAGACTGGAAACTTGCTGCTGCTCGGCTCCTAAGGCTCAACCCCATGTCCATGCGGAGGTGGGATGAAAACGCCGAATGGAAAGAAGACTTCACGTACGCAAAGACTTGCCGCAAAGAGGCCCGCTGGAAAGCTCTCGAAGAATACGCCATTGACACAGTAGAGCGTAATATTGAGCGATGGCAGGGTAAGGATATGGTCAACCTCTTGAAGGCCATCGTTAAGCGCGACGCGGACAAAGCCAACGCGGCGCGACGCGGCGAAGCACCACCGCTACAGGTCACTGGTGGCGTCCATTTCTATCTTGGCGCTGGCGCACCTACGCCTGAAGAACTCATTGAAGGCCACAGAATCATGGTCACCTCCCGCGACGTGACCAGTGAGGTCTCTGCCCCTCTCCCGCCAGAAGAATACTGGGAGGCTGAAGTCGAGGAAGTTGCCTCAACTGAGGACGAGTAATGGCTGACCAGAAGCACTACGGCGACGGCACAGGCGTCGTAGCGGTCATGGAGGCCATTGCCGCCATCGAGGACAGAGCCGAACGCGAAGCGACCTACAAATCCTTTTGGTCAGTGCGCGCTCGCGAACCTACCCTTAACGGTTTCATCTCTTATTGCCTCTACGTCCATGGCTGGGAATTAACACCGCACCTAATCGAATGGGCGAGGATGCTCATCGAAGGCAAGCGCGTTGTCATCATTGCGCCACCGGACAGTGGCAAGACCCGCCTGTTGCGAGCATGGTGCGAGTGGGCTATTGGCTTGCGTCGCGACCGCGCCATAATGGTTATCGGCAACACCATCAAACAGGCCAAGAAGGTCGTCTGGGCAGTCGGCATGGTCATCAGCCACAGTCCGCGCTACAAAGATGTGTTCCCAGACGTGAAGCCGACAGACCAGTGGGCAATGGAAGCCATCACGATTGTTCGCGAGGGGCTGCCCATGGAGTTCCGCATGGAACCCACGCTGTGCGGATTCGGCATTGATGGCGCGTACCAGGGTGTCCACGTGGACGACATTATCATAGACGACCCGACAGACCAGAAAGACGTGAACAGCCCTCCTACGATGCTCATGCAGCGTGAGCAAGTAACCGGTGTGCTGTACGACCGTCTGAAGCAAGACAGCAACCTGTTCGGTATTCTCACACGGTGGGCCGACGACGACCTCGCCCCCACGCTCGAACAGGTTGGTATGACGCTCTGTTCATACCCGGCGTTCAAAGACAAGAGCGACCCATACTCATGGGACGCTGGCCCGTTCACGGATGAGCACCCAGTGTCGTTGTTGTGTGCATCGTGGTTGAACTGGGCGCAGTTAGAACAGAAGCGTCACGACAAGATGGACGACCTGTACAAACTGACGTTCCTGAACCAGACCGAGGGCGCTGTGCGCGGACAAAAAGTCTTCCCGTTGCTCGACAAATCGAAGCATTTCGTTTCGATGCAAGAGAAAGGCCGTCAGTACCTCAAGATTGTCGCCAAGCGCGCAGGTGTTGACTGGGGCACAACCATGCAGCACCAGAGCGCCATGGCGGTCGTCACCAAAAACATCCGACAGCAGGTCTGGGCGCGGGCATCATGGATGTCACCACTCGGTTCCACGGTCGAGATGGGCGAAATAGCCACTGAGTGGAAGGCCAAGTATGGCGTCTACCTCATGCACTACGACCGTACACAGGGAGCACTCAAAGACCTATTCGAGCAGCTAGGCTACAGCGCCTTCAAGGGCGAGAACTCTGTCCACCAGCGCATCGGTGCACTCCGTACGCTATTAGAGCATGACCTGTTCTACGTGGATGCCGATGCTCCCGGCGCGGCGCGCCTATGGAGCCAGTTAGTGAGCTACCGATACGATGAGACCGGTAACCCGCTAGAGATAGCCGACGACCTCGTAGATGCGCTCCTGTACGCCGTGTTCGCCATCCTCGAAGCGGCCAAGACCGGCGTCGGCCCCACCATCGAAATCCTGCCGCAGGGGAACAACCGGTACCACCCGTACGACCCCTACCATGACGACTTCGACCCGACTCGTGAAGCCCAAAGCTATACTACGGCCCCTGATGTATCGAGGCGTACGAC
>JADEYI010000979.1_pt1 | contig 26750 bp, 23 predicted proteins | sample 8542331 | NCBI WGS metagenome assembly JADEYI01 (sample SAMN16510988, study PRJNA670497) | mine drainage metagenome | isolation source: biofilm near Copperflume 1 | place: Germany: Marsberg coppermine Kilianstollen | collected 2018-02 | reverse complement strand
GAGCAGGTCTTTGCCCTGCCCGGCATGGGCCGCCTGATCGTAGGAGCCATCAGCGAACGCAACTATCCCCTGGTGCAGGGTTCAATTTTGCTGGTCACAACGGTATTTGTCCTGATTAATCTGTTGGTAGACCTGCTCTACGCCAAGCTCGACCCCAGGGTGGAGTATGCCTGAGATAAAAGGGAAAAGCCCCAGGCTCAACGGAGCCACGCCCCAGACAGCACTTCTCGATAAGGTAATTATGCCGTACTGGTGTAGTTTTCTAACCTGTTGTCTTGATTTGTCCACTTTCCCTCACCCTGGCCCTTTCCCAGAGGGAGAGGGTGCTGTCTTCTAGGGAGATTAGCATTTAGCGCTTAGCCCTCTACTCTCAGCTCTTTCTATGACCCTCCGCCGCAGCCTCGAGCCCCTCCTACGCAACCCTTTGGGGTTGCTGGGGCTGATTTTGTCGCTCCTGGTGGTGGGTGCAGCCTTGCTGGGGCCTGCCCTTTCGCCTTTTGCGCCTGATCGCCAGGACATCCTGGCCCGGCTCTCAGGGCCGTCTGCGGCCCACTGGTTGGGCACAGACCAGTTCGGGCGAGATATTTTCTCGAGAATCCTCTACGGCTTTCGCAGCTCGCTCGAGGTGGCTTTTGCCTCGGTGGGCCTGGCCCTTTTGATTGGGGCTCCGCTGGGCATCCTGGCGGCCTATAGGGGCGGCTGGCTAGACCGGATAATCCTGCGGCTGATGGACGTGCTGTTGGCCTTTCCCATCATCTTGCTGGCCATCGGTATCGTGGCTATGCTGGGGCCGAGCCAGTGGAATGCGGCCCTGGCCATCGGCATCGTGTACGTGCCCATCTTCGTGCGGCTGACCCGGGGGCCAGCTCTGGTGCTGCGGGCTTCGGATTATATCCAGGCCGCCCAGGCGCTGGGGGCGGGAGCCTCGAGGGTTGTCTTCCGCCACATCCTGCCCAACCTGGCCTCGGTGATTCTGGTACAGACCACCCTGGCCCTCTCCACCGCAGTTCTGGTGGAGTCCTCGCTGGCTTTTCTGGGCCTGGGCACCCAGCCCCCCAATCCCTCTTTGGGGCAGATGCTGGCCGAGGGACGAGCCTACATGACCCTCTCCCCCTGGACTTCGCTGTTTTCAGGGCTGGCTATCCTGCTGGCTTCGCTGGGCTTCAATCTGCTGGGCGACAGCCTGCGCGATACCCTCGACCCTCGGCTGCGTGGGCACTGATGCCTACAAGAGCCCCTCGTAATATTGCCGCCACTGGCGGCGTATTTGCGATTCGGAAACTCCGCTATCGTATGCGGGCGAGAGCAGAGCTTTGGCCTGCTCGACCTGAATCAGCACCACCGCCCGGATGCGTCCAGGAGCATCCGACAAGCCCCAATTAGCGTAAAAATCCAGCCCGCGCTCAAACTCTGGGCCTTCCTCGAGCACCCTGGCTTTCCCCTTGAAGCGGTATCCTTTGCGCGAAAGCCAATCCACTACGTTGACTTCAACAGCCGGATTGACCCGCAGGTTGGCAGTGGTTCCGGGGGAGCGCAGGTCGGCAAAAACCAAGTGCTCGTCATCCCAAACCGCCAGCGTACCCCTGGGGGAAAGGTTAGGCGTGCCATCCTCGCACACCGTTGCCACAAAGCCCAGCCGCTGGGCTCGCACCAGTTGCTGCATGAATTTATTCAAGATTGCCATGGCTGTACCTCGCTGACTATCCCGAATTGGTTCTAAGCTCGGCTACGAAGTCGTAGCGGTCGCCCCGGTAGTGGCTGCGGGTAAACTCCAGCACCACCTCACCTTCCACGAAGGTCAGGCGCTCGATATATAGCAGCGAATCGCCCGCGCGCACCCCCAGCAGTTCGGCCTCGCGCCGCCCCGCCGCCACCGCCCGCAGCCGCTGCAAAGCCCGCAGTGGACGCAGCGCCTGGGCCTCGAGGTAGCTATATAGTGAATCCTGGACTCTCTCGGGGTCGGGGAGCAGGTGGGCCGGAAGGGCCGCCCGCTCCACCGCCATCGGCTCCCCCTGCGCGCTGCGCACGCGCTCGAGGCGGGCTACTTTTTCTCCTGGCGAGAGCTTGAGGGCCAGCACCTCCTCCGGCGAGGCGATAAACAGACCTTTCTTGAGCCAGCGGTCGCTGGGTTCTAACCCCCTGGCTCGCATATCCTGGCTAAAGCTGGTCAGGGCCGAAAGGGGCTGCTCGAGCCGGGGGGCTACGTAGGTTCCCGAGCCCTGGCGGCGCTGCACCAAGCCCTGGGCCTCGAGGCGCTCCAGGGCTTTGCGTAAGGTCAGGCGGGACACCCCAAAGCGCTCGGCCAGCGAACGTTCGGGGGGCATGGCCTCACCCGCTTTCCAGGTTCCCGAAGTCAGCGCCTCGCGCAGGCTGGTCTCAAGTTGCAGGTATAGCGGAGTGGCTGCACTCTGGTCTAAGGCAAGTTTCATAGCTCTGTTAGCTATTATACCACTCGCATACCAATCTATTGCCAATCACTTCCCCAGCGCTTATACTCGTGCTCGAACCCGAGTCGTTGGTGGCGGTTCACGAACTTCTAGGAGGCATCCATGCGGAAAATCCTTTGGCTTCTGGTCGTTACCCTGCTGGGTGGACTGGCCCTGGCCCAGCCCAAAACCATCTCCGGCTACGACAGCCTAGGCGTAGTCAACGGCAAGCCCGGTGGCAGCCTGACCCTGGCCCTGTCCAGTGCTCCTCAAACCTTTTTCTACTACGGGGCCATAGATAGCGCCAGCGAAGCCCTGGCCAACCAGCTTTTCGACGGCCTGATCGAGTACAACCTGAAAAACTACCAGATCGAGCCAGCACTGGCGGTCTCCTGGAGCATTACCAACGGGGGTAAGGTCTACACCTTCAAGCTACGTAAGGGGGTCAAGTGGTCGGATGGACAAGACCTCAGCGCCGACGACGTGGTATTTACCTATACCCAGGCCGTAGCCAACCCCGAGGCCAAAGGCGGCGACTCGGAGAACCTGGCCGGGGTAAAAGTAGAAAAGCTCGATGCCAGCACGGTGCGCTTTACCCTGCCCAAAGTCGCTCCGGCCTTTATCCAGTACATGCGCCTGCCCATCATGCCCAAGCACAAACTGCTGGCTTTTAGCCAAGAAGGGGGCAAGCCCGCTGCCGAAATCAACAATGCCTGGCCGACCAGCGTAGACCCCAAAGAAGTCGTCGGAACCGGGCCTTTCCGCTTGGTGAGCTATACTCCTGGGCAAAAAGTAACCTTGGAGCGCAACCCCACCTACTGGAAAAAGGATGCCACCGGAACGACCCTACCCTACCTGGACAGGCTCGAGTATCTGATTATCCCCGACTCCCAGGCCCAAGTAGCCCAGTTCCTGGCAGGTAATATCGGCCAGCTCAACATCACCGGCACCGACTTTCCCACCCTCAAGCAGCGCGAGGTGAGCGGAGCCCCCATCAAGGTGGTGCAGTTTCGGGCGCTTTTTGGCTCACCACCTCACCTGGCCTTCAACTACGATGCCAAAAACCCCGAGCTAGCCAAGCTCTTCCGCGATACCGACTTTCGCCTGGCTATGCAGTTTGCGGTCAACCGCAAGCGCATCATTGACGACGTATACAACAGCCTGGCCGAGCTTCCCGGCAACGGCATGGCCCCCATCAGCGAGTGGTATTACAACACCACCAAGCTGCTGAGCAACTACGACCTCAAAGCTGCCAACGCCGCCCTCGACAAGCTGGGACTGAAAAAAGGTGCGGATGGTATTCGGCTGCTGCCCTCGGGTAAACCGCTCGAGTTCACCCTCACCTATGGCTCCAACAGCTCCACTTTTAGCGCCATCGCCACCATCCTGCAAAGCGATTTCAAGGCCATCGGGGTGAAGGCCGACCTGCAAGGCATCCTCGCAGCCAACCTGCTCTCCACCGGGCGCAGCAAAGACTGGGAAACCATCCTGCTAGCTCTGGGCGACCAGCCCGACCCCGAACTGCGCACGCCCATCTGGAAACCCGGTGGCGCACTGTATTACTGGCATCAGAGCACTTTCCCCGCCAGCGAGGGTGGGCCGCCCCAGTTCAAAAACTTCTTCCCCTGGGAAAAAGAGATTTACGACCTCTGGGACAAAGCTGCCAGCACCACCAACTTCACCGAGCGAAAGGCCCTATACGACCGCTGGCAAGCTATTTTTGCCCGCCAGGCCATGGTGATCATGATCGCCAAGGCCAACTCGGTAGGGGCCGTGAGCACCAAATATGGTAACTATATCTACGACCTGGGCGTGATTCCGGGCTATTATCCAGTGCCTTTGATGTTCCAGCGCTAACCCGCCGCATAGAGCAGAGGGCAAAGTGCCTAGAGCCTTTTTCCTCTGCTCTATGCTTAGCTCTCTGCCCTCATGTGGACTTTCCTGCTCAAGCGCATTCTGGTCGCCATCCCCACCCTGCTGCTGATTTCGCTGCTGGTATTCGCGGTAATTCAGCTTCAGCCGGGGGGGTTCTTGCAGAATATGCTCGACGACCCCAGGGTTTCGCCCGAGACGGTGGCGCGAATCCGCGCCCAGTACGGCCTCGATCAGCCCGTCTGGGAGCAGTATTTGGGCTGGCTGAAAAACATCGTTCTGCACGGAGATTTCGGCTTTTCCTTTCTGAACAACCGCTCGGTCTCGAGCCTGATTTGGGAGCGGCTGGGCTGGACGGTGTTTCTGGCCGTCCTGAGCATCGTGGCAACTTGGGCCATTGCCATTCCCCTGGGCATCTACACCGCCATCAACCGGCACGGCCTGGCCGCCAACCTTGCCAACCTGATCGGCTATCTTGGCATCGCCACCCCAGATTTTCTGGTGGCCCTGCTCTTGATAGCCCTGGTGCTGAGCACCGGCGGAAGCAACGTGGGTGGGCTTTTCAGCCCCCAGTACATAGATGCCCCCTGGAGTTGGGCCAGACTCGGCGACATGCTGGGGCACTTGTGGATTCCGCTAATTGTGATTGGTCTCGAGGGCATCGCCAGCCTGATGCGGCAGATGCGGGCCAACCTGCTTGACGTATTGGGCCAGGACTACGTGCGCACCGCTCGCTCCAAGGGCCTAGCCGAGCGGGTGGTCTTGTGGAAACACGCCGTCAGGAACGCCATCAACCCCATGATCAGCCTGGCCGGGCTGTCCCTGCCCAACCTGATTAGCTCGACCATCATCGCCTCCATCGTGCTCAACTTGCCCACCATCGGGCCATTCCTGTACCAGTCGCTGCTGGACAAAGACCAGTACGTGGTGATGGCCCTGCTGATGCTCTCGGCTTTCATGCTGATGGTAGGCAACCTGCTGGCCGACTTAGCCCTGGCCTGGGCCGACCCCCGGATTCGCTATGAATAAGCGCTCGCCCCGCGCACTTAGCCCCTCCCCCGTCCAGGGGGAGGCTGGGAGGGAATGCAACAGCCTCGCGTTGTTTGCCACGCCCTTGAGGCTCTATTCAGGGCAAGATACCCTCTCACCACCGCTTCCCCCCCACCGGGGAGGAGAAAAAAGCGAGCCTCCTCAATGAGCACCCTCGCCTCCTCAACAAAACGTGGTACAGACCGGAGCAGCCCGCTGTACCTGGCCTGGCGGCGATTCACCCGCAGCAAGCCCGGCGTTATCAGCGCGGTAGTGTTGCTGATTCTCTACCTGATCGCCCTGTTCGCAGGCTTCCTCTCGCCCAACAACCTCGTCACCCAGCATTCCGAAGCGGTGTATCAGCCGCCGCAGCGTGTTCACTTTATGAGGGAAGGTAAGTGGGTAGGGCCTTTTGTCTATCAGCTCGAGAAGAAACGCGACCCCGTGACCTTTATCGTCAAGTATCAAGAGAACCCGACCCGCCCCACGGCGATTGGCTTTTTCTTGCGCCAGGGTGAGCGGTATAGCTTTTTGGGTTTCAAGACCAACCTGCATCTTTTCGGGGTGGCACAGACGGAGGGCTACTTTTTCCCACTCGGCACCGACCAGTTCGGGCGCTGCTTGTTCTCGCGCATCCTGGTAGGTTCACAAGTCTCGCTCACGGTGGGCATCATCGGGGTATTGATATCGTTCAGCATTGGTATTTTGCTGGGCGGTATCTCGGGCTATTTTGGCGGCTGGATAGACAACCTCATCCAGCGCATCACCGAAGTGCTGCTCTCGATTCCCCGCATCCCCATCCTGATGGCCCTGTCCACGGTAATTCCTGCGCGGTGGCCCAGCACCTGGATTTATCTGGGCATCATCGCGGTGTTGGCCTTTATCGGCTGGGCCGGGCTGGCACGGGTAGTGCGCGGTCAGGTTTTGGCCCTGCGCGACATGGACTACGTGACCGCCGCACGTTCGCTGGGAGCCCCCGACCTGCGAATTATCCTCTGGCATATTGTTCCCAACCTGACCTCGTACTTGATCGTAAGCGCTACCCTGGCCCTACCGGGCTACATTATCGGTGAGTCGGCCCTGTCGTTTTTGGGCCTGGGCATCAAGGAACCGATGGCGAGTTGGGGACTGTTGCTCAAAGATGCTCAGAACTTTCAGGCCCTCAACCTCTATCCCTGGCTGCTCACGCCTGGCATCCTGATTTTCGTTTCGGTGCTGGCCTACAACTTTCTGGGCGATGCCCTGCGCGATGCTGCTGACGTGCGCAGCGACTAGCTTTGCACCACCTCGAAATAAGCTTTCTGCAAGCGCTCCACAATGACCTCTAAACCCTTCTCGATGGCACTATCGAGGTTGGCGGCGGGAATAATGGGTATGCCTGCTCCCTTGGCTAGCTCGAGCAGATGCTGCTGAATCAGGCGAATCTGCTCAAAGCTGCGCAGATAGCTGCCCTTGGCCCGGCTGCCCCCGGTCTCGCGGTCACGCAGAAAAAATCGGTTGCGGTGAATTTCTTCATCTTCCAAAACCAGCATCATGGGAATCTGAATCACCTCACTCTGATACTGGTGCGACATATACCCCGGAACCACGTGTACCCCCTCCACCACCAACGAGGTTCGCTCTTGCGCGGCCCGCTCCTGTACAGCCTTGAGCCCCACAGCCACCCTCGAGACCTGGTCGCGGAAGCCCTGCATCACCAGTTCGTCGCTGGGCTCGGTGACGTGGGGCGTAGCCAGGGCATGCCAGGAGTCGAAACTGCTGGTGTAAAGGGTGGGCAACAGGCCCTGGGGGATGGTGGCCCGCAGGATTTCCCGTACCGCATCGGTAGAAATCATACGGGTGATACCCAGCCGGTAAGCTAGCGCCGAGGCCAGCACGCTCTTCCCTACCCCAGCCATGCCGCCAACTAGCAGGTGAATCGGCTTGATGGTGCGGCGAATGGTTCGCAGCAAGTGATAGCGCCGGGCTACTTCTTCACCGGCTTCTTCGACGAGTTCCTCCGCCACCGATTTTCGCAGGTAGTCGCGGGTGACTACCGCCGAACCCGACTCCCGTAGCCGCCGCTCCACGTCGCGGGCCATGCGGTAAGCCGCATCCGGGGAGAGTCCCACGGCCATCACCGATTGGGCCAGAACCCCCTTAGAAAACGGCACCCTGGGCTCTCCCTCACCTTCTTCGACAAAGATTTCACCGACCAGGGCTTGCCGCCCGATATAGCGGGTACGGGCCGCCGGGCCGAAGAGTTCCTCGACTTCCTGAGTAATGCGCCGCTCGAGGTTGGGGGCTTCGATGGACTTTACTCCGTCACGGCGCAGGCGATTTTCGACGGCTCTAGCCAGAGCCTGGGCTTCGCGCATGGAAAAGCCCGCATCCTCGAGACTCCGGGCCAACACTCCCTTGGAAAAAGGACGGCGGCGTGCCCCTTCCTTGACCACAATGTCCTCGAAGGCCTGGGTCTGTCCCTTGAGCCGCAGCGCGAGTTCTGAGCCAAAATGCTGCTCGACCTCGGAGACTAGCAGTTTTTTCAGCGCCGCCGCCGAAATATCAGGGTGTTTACGGCTTTTGAGCTGCTCTTCGATGGTGTGCGCTACCGAGACCGCAGGCTCCATCTTGAGGCCTGCCATCATCATGGACTCCACCAACAAGCCCTTGGAGAAGGGCCAGCGATATCCGCCGGGGGTTTTGATGTAGACCTCTTGCATAGGCCAATCCTACAAGAAACCCCGTTCTACGCGGTGCTGTTTGACACACCTTAGAGCCTGTGCTAGCCTAGCTTTTGCTGCCCAGTTTGTAAGGGTGCGCGGGGCGCTGTAGCCAAGTGGTAAGGCAGAGGTCTGCAAAACCTCCATCCACCGGTTCGAATCCGGTCAGCGCCTCCAAAACTCGAGCCTAAGGGTTTTGTTAGAGTTAGACTGGAACACTAGGGGCGCGTAGCTCAGTTGGCTAGAGCACTACCTTGACACGGTAGGGGTCGTTGGTTCGAGTCCAATCGCGCCCACCACGTATGAGAGAGGGAAAACCCGAGGATTGAATCCTCGGGTTTACTCCTTTGTATGTAACCTGAACCCACCCCGGTATAGTCTTTAGGCTAAGCGACTCGGGTCTGATTGTGCCTGTAGGTCGCCTCAAAATCCAGTGGAGCGAGCTACCGATGGCAGAATGTCGCCGGGTGAGGTTTTAGAAGCCCTCGATGTAAGAAAAGATGCCGGTTTTGGCTTGCTGGAGGCCAGGGAGATCGCGCGGGTTTAGGCAGCACGATAGGCTCCCGTGAAGTTCGCCAGCAGCAAACCCAACCACGGGGGCTAGCTTTGCTTGCTGCCTGAAGGCCAGGCTCCAATTGAACCGGGGAACCCTGAGGTTCCCCTCGAACTTTCAGGGGTATCTGCGAAATTACCGCGCCCATGGCATGGGCGCGGTAATTTTGGCATCAGGGGTAATGGGTGCGGAGCAAGGTTCAAACTGCTCTAGGGGGTTTCCAGACCTTCCACACGGTCAGCGTAAATGCGTGCCAGGCTCACGAAGCCGGTGGTGGGGTCTGCCTGCTGGCCTAGCTCGAGCCGCCCACTCACCCTCACCCTCTTGGGGAAAGAGGGCCTCAGCAAACCCTGCGGTAGGTAGACCAACACCTCATCGCTCCTGGGGGCAAGAGGCTCTTCTACCTCAGGCATGAACACCACCGAGACATCCCTGGGCCAATCGGCGGGGTTGGCGCAGGGAGCACAGACCTGCTTGGGTTGCTGGCTTAGCACAAACAGCTTGCCTTCCCCTGGAGGGGTAAGCACATATCCTTGTATGGATATGGTTTTGCCCCTGAGGGATTGGGCCTGGGGCGAAAACTCCAAACCGTATACCCCACCCAAACGGTACAGGTCGGCAAATTTCAATACTGGTGTGTCTTGGGCAGCCAGGGCCAGCCCGAGCAAAATGACCCAGCCATACCACCGTTGCACAAAGCCCCTACCTCGAGTGCTCATCTGGCCTCGAGATAGGGATTAAGACCCAGCGCTTGAGCCATCAGGAAGAAGATATCGGTCTGATCCAGGGTGTTGCGGAAGTTCTCTCCGCCGGGGCCAAAGGCGTAGAGCGGAATCGGGTCAGCACTATGCACGCCCTGGCTGGTGTCTTTGGGCAGGTTGCCCACCCGCAGGTAAGCGCCGGGTTCGCTGCATATTTGAGGGTTGGCCTTATAACCACCCTGTCCGTCGGAAACGGTGGGGGGCTGGAACACCTCGCGCGAACCAAAAGTCTCACAGTAATCCGGGGTGGCCCCAAAGCCTACCGCCAGGGTGCGAGCGGTGCTGGGCAGGGGGATACCATTGGGGTCGAGTTGGTCGCCATAAGTAGGGAAGCCCGCCTTCTCGTATACCCCTACTGCGTCGCGGTTACCAGGGCCTTTGCTGTTGTCGTACCCAGCAAAGACGCTCAGGGGATGGGCATGGTCGGCGGTGACAATAATCAGGGTGTCTCCTCTGGTCTTGGCCCACTCCTTGGCCCAGCTCACGGCCTTATCCATCTCGAGCACGTCAAACATCCCCCGCACCCAGTCCAAGGGGTGCAGATATTTGTCAATCATCCCCGACTCGACCATCAAAAAAAAGCCTTTGTCGTTCCTGCTCAGGCTCTCCACGGCTTTCTGGGTCATTTCCCAGAGGTAGGGCATGTCGCTAAAGTTGCCCAACACCTCGGGCCGCCGCCAGACGGCGCGGTCTAAGTAGCTGGGAAAATTGTCGGTGTTAAACAGGCCAAAAAGCTTAGCTGGGGTGTTTTGCTGCAGCAACTCAGTCCGGCTAGACACAAAGGTGTAGCCCAGTTGTTGGGACTGGACAATCCAGTCGGTGTTGTCTTTGCGACGCGAACCCTGAGCGCTCTGGGGGATAAAATCCTCCGAGCCCCCGAAGAGCATTACATCCAAGGGGGTCGGGCTCTTGAAGTATTGGTCGGCAATGGCCGCATAGTCGCCGCGGCGACGGGTATGAGCACTCCAGGCAGCGGGGGTGGCATCGGTGCCGAAGGTATTGGTAACTACACCAATGCTGGCCCCACGCACCCGCTTCATCATCTCGGCAATAGACTCGATACGGGGGTTATCGAGGGTGTCTTTAGTGTTGTCGGGATAGACCCCGAGAGCATTGACTTCGACTTTTTGTCCACTGGCAATCGAGGAGGCTGAGTTGGCTGAATCCACGATATAGGAGTCGAGGCTGCTGGTAGTGACGGTGGCGGAGCCGCTGGGATCGGTTTGCATCTCGAGCAGTCCCTTAGGTACACCATTTTCGCTATATCCCTTGGCGATAATCCGGGCTCCGTTGAGGACATTCCAGCCCATTCCATCGCCGATAAACACGATTACATTCTTGGGGGGATTAGGAAGACGCAGGTTCTGTCGGGCCACCCAGTTCACGGTGCGCTTGGTTTGGCCAGCACCTTCAGTCACGCTCACGGTCAGGGTGTGGCTGCCCGCCCGGATGAAAGTGCCCCTTAGCGTCCACTCAATCTGCCCGACCCCTTGCGAGGTTTGGGTGAGTCCTTGCAGCGGCTGTCCGTCCAGCAAAACCGCAGAAGCCTCGAGGTTGCCCTGAAGACCGCTGGCTTCGATTCGGAGGTCAAAGCGCTGCCCAGCCAACACATTGGCTCCATCATAAGGATAAACTTTGATATTCGCGCTCCAAGCTGAACCCAAAATGAAAAGCATGGGCATGACTATTCCTAATCTCTTTTTCATGGTCATTCCTCCAGGTCAAACCCTACCGACCATGAATCAGGAGACTGTCAGAAAAAACCCGCACCCCGAGATGCACGAGCGGGCTACCAAACCCTACCGAACTGACTGGGTTTGCCCCCTAGCGTGGGGGCATGAAAAGCCTCGAGTGTTTCAGTCCTCTATCGCTCGAGGACGCAATTTCTACCCGAGATTGAGCTGGTTGGCCAGTTGGCCCTGGCCCAGTTTCAGTCCTCTATCGCTCGAGGACGCAATTTCTACTTGCCGGGCTCCTGGTGGCCTCGCTGAGGGGGAAATAGTTTCAGTCCTCTATCGCTCGAGGACGCAATTTCTACTGGCCATGCTCTCCACTGGCACTGCGTCAGCCAGCGGGTTTCAGTCCTCTATCGCTCGAGGACGCAATTTCTACTGGATAGCGCCGCCGGAACACGGCACTGGCATTGCTGTTTCAGTCCTCTATCGCTCGAGGACGCAATTTCTACTCGAGAAGAGAAGAAAAAGGATTCTTGAAAGTTTCCCGCGTTTCAGTCCTCTATCGCTCGAGGACGCAATTTCTACAGGCTGTGCAGGAGCCGGTTTCTGTGCCGGAGGCTGTTTCAGTCCTCTATCGCTCGAGGACGCAATTTCTACTTGAGGGGGGGCCTCCAGCGGTGCAAAATCTGGTTTCAGTCCTCTATCGCTCGAGGACGCAATTTCTACACCTCCTATACCCTACCCCCGTATCCTAATCGATATGTTTCAGTCCTCTATCGCTCGAGGACGCAATTTCTACAACAAAGGATATTGGAATGTAGGAAACGTGAATATTGTTTCAGTCCTCTATCGCTCGAGGACGCAATTTCTACAGCGCGGACACGACGGATAGCTTTTGCCCGTGAAATGGTTTCAGTCCTCTATCGCTCGAGGACGCAATTTCTACCGTCCACTCAACCTTGCCCCCCGCGCGCTGGAAGCGTTTCAGTCCTCTATCGCTCGAGGACGCAATTTCTACGTTTCCAGTACGAGCTTGGTAAATGGCATGAGCACGAGTTTCAGTCCTCTATCGCTCGAGGACGCAATTTCTACTGCTAGTTTGGAGAATTTATACCCCCGGCCCAGGCCGGTTTCAGTCCTCTATCGCTCGAGGACGCAATTTCTACTTTGGCAAAACCGAGGGAATAGCGGTCATAGGTCAGTTTCAGTCCTCTATCGCTCGAGGACGCAATTTCTACTGCTCATGACGACCAGGTAGATAGTCTGGCTGCGTTATGTTTCAGTCCTCTATCGCTCGAGGACGCAATTTCTACCAGTGCCATTTGTCGGTTGGTGTCAGTTAGCCAAAGTTTCAGTCCTCTATCGCTCGAGGACGCAATTTCTACCGCAGATACGCAGGCAAATCGCGCACCTGAGCAAGCTGTTTCAGTCCTCTATCGCTCGAGGACGCAATTTCTACTAGGCCAGCTGGCCCAGGCCGATGCCCTCGAGGATGCGGTTTCAGTCCTCTATCGCTCGAGGACGCAATTTCTACCCATTTAGATTTAGGCGATTCACCACGGCATATTCGTTTCAGTCCTCTATCGCTCGAGGACGCAATTTCTACCCCCTTCGAGCGCGGTCGAGATGCCTGTGACGAACAGTTTCAGTCCTCTATCGCTCGAGGACGCAATTTCTACCGACCCACACCGGTTGCTATGGCTAGCTCAAGCCTGTTTCAGTCCTCTATCGCTCGAGGACGCAATTTCTACTACGCCCGATACGGGGTAAGCTTGTGCCCATAATGTTTCAGTCCTCTATCGCTCGAGGACGCAATTTCTACTGGGAGGCTTACCAACTCCACCGGACATTGATACTGGAGTTTCAGTCCTCTATCGCTCGAGGACGCAATTTCTACCCGCAGCAGGTATGCGTTTGGCGCGATGGTGCCATGTTTCAGTCCTCTATCGCTCGAGGACGCAATTTCTACCGCTCTCGGCCTCGGCAGGGGAGACCGCCCAGACCGGTTTCAGTCCTCTATCGCTCGAGGACGCAATTTCTACTTGTGAATGACCTCGAGTATGTACTGCGCCGCGCGTTGAGTTTCAGTCCTCTATCGCTCGAGGACGCAATTTCTACTGGCATACCCTGGTGCGGTCAGCCACTTTCTGGACTGGTTTCAGTCCTCTATCGCTCGAGGACGCAATTTCTACACCAGCTATGCCGATATGCATATCTGCCCCAACACTGTTTCAGTCCTCTATCGCTCGAGGACGCAATTTCTACTACCGGCGCTTTCCCGGAAGTAGCCTATGAGATTGTGTTTCAGTCCTCTATCGCTCGAGGACGCAATTTCTACAACCAACCTTTCGCAGGTGGTTGGTGGCCAGGCGTTGTTTCAGTCCTCTATCGCTCGAGGACGCAATTTCTACCATTATTCATATTTTCTCCTTTTGCCCCAAGGTGGTTTCAGTCCTCTATCGCTCGAGGACGCAATTTCTACTTGGAATTGCTCTGGGAAGGCTGAGTAATTACGGTGTTTCAGTCCTCTATCGCTCGAGGACGCAATTTCTACCTACCCTATGCTCCTATGCCACCACCCCCTCGGATACCGTTTCAGTCCTCTATCGCTCGAGGACGCAATTTCTACAAAGCGAAATTAGCCGTCCGTGAGGCGCATCTTGCGTTTCAGTCCTCTATCGCTCGAGGACGCAATTTCTACAGGGGGGTACCGCCATGAACCCGGCTCCCTACGTGATGTTTCAGTCCTCTATCGCTCGAGGACGCAATTTCTACCCGTTGACCATACCAACATACATGGTGCTGGTGGCCTTGTTTCAGTCCTCTATCGCTCGAGGACGCAATTTCTACATATCGCTCCAGTGCTCTGGATCGCGCTCACAGAGTTTCAGTCCTCTATCGCTCGAGGACGCAATTTCTACCCCTGGCCCAGCGCATATTGCTGATCCAGATACTTCCGTTTCAGTCCTCTATCGCTCGAGGACGCAATTTCTACTGATACACGCGCATAGTAGTTGCGTGCCTTCACCACGTTTCAGTCCTCTATCGCTCGAGGACGCAATTTCTACGTTGAAATTGAGGCCGCCGTTTTCCACTATGAAGTTTCAGTCCTCTATCGCTCGAGGACGCAATTTCTACCTAGATAATGGCAATTATTTCGTGGTGCTTTCAACCGTTTCAGTCCTCTATCGCTCGAGGACGCAATTTCTACAAATCAACGATCTCACCGGCGAATACGCCAACCTGTTTCAGTCCTCTATCGCTCGAGGACGCAATTTCTACCATTGCTCGCAATGCGCCTACCCCCTGGCTACCCGAGTTTCAGTCCTCTATCGCTCGAGGACGCAATTTCTACGCGGCACCTCTTTTACGCCAAACGTAAGCCCCCCTCAGTTTCAGTCCTCTATCGCTCGAGGACGCAATTTCTACGCCGTATACCCCGGTAGATATCTCATTAGCATTGCCGTTTCAGTCCTCTATCGCTCGAGGACGCAATTTCTACTAGGGGAATCAAAGCCACGAGCAAAGCGCCCCAGGTTTGTTTCAGTCCTCTATCGCTCGAGGACGCAATTTCTACCAGACCTCATCCCCCAACACATTCCCCCGAGCCCAGTTTCAGTCCTCTATCGCTCGAGGACGCAATTTCTACCTGGCCCGGATCGTCTCGGTTTTAGCCGAGGCCTTCGGTTTCAGTCCTCTATCGCTCGAGGACGCAATTTCTACCCAGCCACCACGGCAGCCAGGACGGCGGATACCACCTTGGTTTCAGTCCTCTATCGCTCGAGGACGCAATTTCTACCTCAATGCCTCGCTGGCAGCCAACGGTGGCCCGGCCTGTTTCAGTCCTCTATCGCTCGAGGGCGCAATTTCTACAATGAGCGGTGCGGTGCTGGCCTCCGGGTTCTCGAGTGTTTCAGTCCTCTATCGCTCGAGGACGCAATTTCTACCTCGAGCCCCAATCAGATCATCGCCCGCATACCCCCTGTTTCAGTCCTCTATCGCTCGAGGACGCAATTTCTACATCGCCTGATGCCCTACGCTGGCTACCGGCCTCGAGTTTCAGTCCTCTATCGCTCGAGGACGCAATTTCTACAACAAACCGCAGCCTAAGATCAAACCTCTTGTTGAAGTTTCAGTCCTCTATCGCTCGAGGACGCAATTTCTACCAGGCCAGATTCAGGCCCAGCAGGACGCAAAATCTGGTTTCAGTCCTCTATCGCTCGAGGACGCAATTTCTACATCAGCGTCCTTTTTTGAAGCGACCTTTAGAGTCGCGTTTCAGTCCTCTATCGCTCGAGGACGCAATTTCTACTCTGTCTAGCCAAGCGGGTATACCTAGCCACGAGCTGTTTCAGTCCTCTATCGCTCGAGGACGCAATTTCTACCGGGCAGGGGAGCCAGGCCAAAAGTGCGATAGTAACGTTTCAGTCCTCTATCGCTCGAGGACGCAATTTCTACCTCACTCTCGGACATGATCCATAGCGGCACTCGGCTGTTTCAGTCCTCTATCGCTCGAGGACGCAATTTCTACCAGGGCCCCCACGAGGTTCCCCTGCCATTTCATGGCTGTTTCAGTCCTCTATCGCTCGAGGACGCAATTTCTACGTCGCGGCCTTCAGCCTCACCGAGGTTATCGAGTGGTGTTTCAGTCCTCTATCGCTCGAGGACGCAATTTCTACCCCACCACCAGCAGGCCGCCTCTCAAGCCCAGCGCATGTTTCAGTCCTCTATCGCTCGAGGACGCAATTTCTACCAGGCTTCCCAGCTTGGCCGGATTTCTATTGTCGGTTTCAGTCCTCTATCGCTCGAGGACGCAATTTCTACCTCTGGCCAGGTTGGCCTTCGTGAGTGGGGCCTCCGTTTCAGTCCTCTATCGCTCGAGGACGCAATTTCTACCGGGATTTTGACCGCCAACACCACCTATACCCTATGTTTCAGTCCTCTATCGCTCGAGGACGCAATTTCTACTTCAAGAAGATTTTCGGCTTGCAGGCCGAGCTCAGCCGTTTCAGTCCTCTATCGCTCGAGGACGCAATTTCTACCTCGAGCCCCAACCAGATCATCGCCCGTATACCCCCTGTTTCAGTCCTCTATCGCTCGAGGACGCAATTTCTACTGGTCAGTTCGCCCCCAATTCCAGAGCCGCTATCGAGTTTCAGTCCTCTATCGCTCGAGGACGCAATTTCTACGCACCAGCTATGCCGATATGCATATCTGCCCCAACACTGTTTCAGTCCTCTATCGCTCGAGGACGCAATTTCTACGGTATAAGGAATCCAATACCAACGATCTGCCCCCCTATTGTTTCAGTCCTCTATCGCTCGAGGACGCAATTTCTACATGTGCGGAGGTCAGGCATGGCTGGCCTCCATGACCGGTTTCAGTCCTCTATCGCTCGAGGACGCAATTTCTACTGGTGCGCCGTGGCTAGGCGGCCTGCATTAGCGCTGTTTCAGTCCTCTATCGCTCGAGGACGCAATTTCTACTGATTGCATCCATCGGCCAGGCAGAAACCGGCTGTTTCAGTCCTCTATCGCTCGAGGACGCAATTTCTACGCCGAGGCAGCCTCTCGACTGCCAGAAAGCGTGTCTGTTTCAGTCCTCTATCGCTCGAGGACGCAATTTCTACACGAATTGCGTGCTGCAGGCAACAAAGCCCTGGTGCTGTTTCAGTCCTCTATCGCTCGAGGACGCAATTTCTACCTGGATAAATATGCATCCATCGCCTCCTCGACGAGCGGTTTCAGTCCTCTATCGCTCGAGGACGCAATTTCTACTAGTGGCCCCCGGTGTCGGAGTTGGCGGTGGGGTAGTTTCAGTCCTCTATCGCTCGAGGACGCAATTTCTACCCCAGCTCAAACTGGAAGCCTAAACAACGCATATCGGTTTCAGTCCTCTATCGCTCGAGGACGCAATTTCTACCTTGTGTTATTTTGGCCAAGCCCACCCGAAGCGTTGTTTCAGTCCTCTATCGCTCGAGGACGCAATTTCTACAGTGGTTCCCAGGTATGGCGTTGCTCCCCTGACATCTGTTTCAGTCCTCTATCGCTCGAGGACGCAATTTCTACGCTGGCGGCACTTTATACTACTTCCTCGGATTCGGGTTTCAGTCCTCTATCGCTCGAGGACGCAATTTCTACCCCTTAGTGTGGTGGCAGGTATTCCCCATTCCCGCCTGTTTCAGTCCTCTATCGCTCGAGGACGCAATTTCTACACCAGTGGATTCCCGGTTCCGAACAGGCCTTCCTGTTTCAGTCCTCTATCGCTCGAGGACGCAATTTCTACGCGGAAACAATCGTGGTAACATTAAACTATGTTATGGTTTCAGTCCTCTATCGCTCGAGGACGCAATTTCTACAAATACTCGCTACCAACAGCATTTATGCCTGGTTCGTTTCAGTCCTCTATCGCTCGAGGACGCAATTTCTACATGCCTCAATGCGCACGGCCTGCCCGCAGTGTGAGTTTCAGTCCTCTATCGCTCGAGGACGCAATTTCTACTTGAGCGTTGGCGTGATGGCCAAATCAAGCGCCGAAGTTTCAGTCCTCTATCGCTCGAGGACGCAATTTCTACACCCCGTTCGGGGTAGCTCGCATCCGGCACGTAATGTTTCAGTCCTCTATCGCTCGAGGACGCAATTTCTACTCGTAGGCGGCGACGGCGGCCCTGGCCCACCCGTCCGTTTCAGTCCTCTATCGCTCGAGGACGCAATTTCTACTGGCGACTACGGGGCGTATCCCGCAGGCCCCGGCGTGTTTCAGTCCTCTATCGCTCGAGGACGCAATTTCTACACTTCTCGGACGCGGCGGCGGAGGAGATGTTCGTGTGTTTCAGTCCTCTATCGCTCGAGGACGCAATTTCTACTTCGCGCCCAAATCGTGAAGGAAGAAGGCGAAAAGCGTTTCAGTCCTCTATCGCTCGAGGACGCAATTTCTACTGCGTCCAGTACAGCATTTTTGCACTGGTTCGGTTGTTTTGTCAAAATCCCTTTGCGTGTATCGGACGCAGTTTGATTCTACATCTAAATGGGTTTCGCAAATCAAAATCTGCCCCGAAATAGACTCGGTTTGCGGAGAGAAAAGCTGCTTGGGCAAGCAATCAGATCTTTGAGGCTAGGGCTCGCACAGGGCCCAACCAGAAAATATGTGCCGGTTTTTCCGTCCGGCACGATTTCGCCAATCGGATGGGTTTTGGCCGAGCGAAATAGTTTGCGGTCAGAACACGTCCCCGCAGAAGTTACGGAGTTCACACTCGAGACACTTCGCCACTTGCGGGGTGGGGGCAGGGCAGCGCTCGGCTTTGATGAAGGCATTGATGTCTTGAATTGCGTTCAGGGTGCGCTTTCTGAGCTGATTACTGAACTCGATGACATGGGTCTCACGGGTTCGGGTACTGTGCCAGTAACCTCTGGGGCTGTGGGTTTCGCGGGTAGCCTCGAGCAATAATCCATAAGCGCACAGTTGCATCTGGTGGCCCAGGTCGGGCTCGCGGGTGCTGTCCTTGAACTCCACCGGGTAGATCTCGGCCCCCACCGTAACAACCAGGTCAGCGATGCCGTTGAGTTCCAGCCGGGTGCTGAGCATCCGCACGTTGAACTCCCGCTTCCCCTCGTGGAGCCCGTAGCGCTGGAGGCTACGCTGCCGCTCGAGAGCGGTCTCTGCGTCGTGAGCCTCGCGCCCATACTGCATCCGCCGGGTCTCGCGGCGGCGCACTGGGGTGCAGCGCTCGTAGAAGAGGATGCGCGGACAGTAGTGGTACTGGCGCAACTCGGCGGGGGTGATCACGGGTTCACCTTTGACCACGCGCCGTCAAACTGGGGCTGCTCGAGCTGGATCACCGTCACCGCGCCGCTGTTATCGCCCATGATCCTGCCCAGGCGCATCTCCAGTTCCTCCCGCGCCGCACGGGTCAGCCTGCCGCTGTAGGCGCTGAACTGGATGCGGTCGAGGCCGTAGTCCTTACAGGCGTTGCTCATCCGGGTACGGGTGCGGTCGTCGGTGATGTCGTAGAGCACCAACACGGGCTTGCCGGGTTTGCGCGGGTCCTGGATCAGCATGGCTACCAGCTCGCAACGTAGACGGGGTACTCCCCCTCGTCGCGCAAAAACAAGGCCAGACTGCGGGCCTGGGCTACCATGATGCTCTTGAGGCGGAAACGCTTGCCCCCGTGGGTATCGCGGGCCTCCAGGCGGTTCAGTACGACTTCGGCCAGGCGTTTGCGGCTGGGGGGCTCGAGCTTACCGTCCTTGAACTCAGGCCGCCAGCCCCGGCCCAGCGTGGCGACGATGGCCCGGTCTACCACCGCAGCCCTAAAGCCCTCCACGAAGTCGAGCACCAGGCTGGGTTTGCCGGGGCGGTCGGTGTGCAGAAAACCCGCAAAAGGCTCGAGGCCTGCCGTGGAGAGCGCTCCTGCCGCCTGGGAGTAGAGGATGCCGTAGCCGTAGTTGAGACAGGCATTTACTGGGTCGGTTGCACCCCGCCCCAGACGGCCTGGAAAGCCCAGGTCTTGGGGCAGCAGATTCGCCACCGTGCCCCAGTAGACCACCCCACCGCGCCCTTCCACACTCAGGATGAAGTCCCGGGCCGCATCCACGTTGGGGGCTCGAAGGGTGTCAAGTTCGGCCTCGAGGTTGGCCAGTGCGGGCAAGGCTTCCTCAATAGCCGCAAACGCCGCCGGGTCGGCCTCGCGGCGGTATTTGCCAAAGTAGCGCAGCAAGTTGACCTGATTCCTCAGGCGGGCACGAACCGCGTGTTTGGCGACTTCTAAACCCTTCTCGTTGAGATAGGCCAACATCTGGGCACGCCTGGTAGTGACGGTGCCTACCAGATAGGGGCTGGTGATCTTGGCGTAGGGGTCGCCCATCCCGTCCAGCAGGTCTATTTGCACCCCAAACTTAGCACAGGCCCGGATGGCCTCCACCGAGATGCTGGCGGCGCTGGTGAGGATTGCGAGGGTCTCGAGGTCGCGCAGGGCTACCTCTTTCAAGGGCTGGCCCTCGAGCCGAAACTGCAAGCGCTCGGATTTGAGGCTGATGTAGGTGCCGCGCTCTTCGATGATCAGGTTCATGAATCACTCCCTAATCGTCTAGCCGTCCCCACGAGTCCTCCTGCACTTGAGGAGTTTTCCACTGCATCCCTATTTCTTGGCTGTAGGGCAGATTAGCGATGTAGAGCTTGAGGGTTTCGCACCACTGAACATGTTCACGCAAACCCGCTGTGATCCAACGTGGAGTATTCACCAACAAAGCACGGGCTTCGATGGGTGAGGTTTTTAGGCTGTCTTCGTACTCCTGCTGAAAACATTTTGGCAGCACCTGAGTCCCGTCAAACAGCTCGTCAAACTTTTGCTCGAGGGCTTCATCGCGGGCGAAGGCTTTGAGGGTATTCACCGCGACTTCCTTAAACTCCTTAGCACTTCGCCGTACTTCATCCTGAAACACTTTCAGCAGGTTCTGGTCATACACCCTGTCGAGCCAGCCCGATATGATTAGGTCGTCCAATTCAGCTCCCACATTGGACTCGAGTTGTTCCAGCCCTCGCCGCACCAAGTCATCGTTGTAGACCCGCTGACCGTCTCGGGGCTGGGTCAACACGGTGACTGGGACAATCCCATTTTTGCCTTTCTTGCCCCGCCGGTTAACCCGCCCAAAGCGCTGCACCAGCGCCTCGAGCGGAGCAGGTTCGCTGACGATACGGTCAAAATCCAAATCTAGCGAAACCTCGATCACCTGCGTCGCCACCACCGCGATGGGGTCTTGGGTGGCTCGGCTCGCATCAAGGCGGGCTTGGATATCTTGCTCTTTAGCCAGGCGGTCTCGACCCGTAAAGCGGCTATGCAAAAGCAAGGTTTGCTTGGCCCCCAGCTGCAGCTTGAGGGTCTGCCAAACCGCTTGGGCTTTTTTGACGGTGTTACAGGCCACCAGAATGCTGCGCCCCGATTTCACTTCGTTCACAATCAACTCGAGGGTTTCAGGGCTTTCCATTTCGGCATCCAGCAACTCCAGGCGGTGTCTTCTCGAGGCACTAAACAAAGTGGGGTCTGGGGGCAAGGCTTTTACCCCGAGGCATCGCTCGAGTTCTTCTCGGAGCCAAGTGGGCATGGTGGCGGTCATGGCGCAGACCCGCACGTCAAAGTTTTGGCGCAAGGCTTCGGTCATCGCCAAGAACATGCCCAAACGGGTCGGCTCGTAAGCGTGAATTTCATCGAGGACAAGGCTCGAGCCTGCCAACATGGTCAGCAGCCCCTCGTAGCCCGAAAGGCGATACATACCTTTGAGCATCTGGTAAGGGGTTAGCACCGCCACCGCAGGTTGATGCAAGCGGTTAAAGTCGTTCCGACGGCGCACGTTCCGGGTGAGTTCGGTAAGGTCGTCCGGGTCTGCTTTGTGCTGCTGGTACAGCACTTGTAAAGCGCGGCTGTGCAGAATGGCTACGCCATCCACAGGCTTGAGGTCGCGCTCGAGCCGTTCCTTCATAGCGTTTAGACTGGCCTGATAGGGTAGCGCATAAATCAGCCGCCTCGGGGCATGGGTCTGCTGTTTGGCGGCCCAACCCAGCGCGGCTTCGGTCTTGCCGCTGCCTGTAGGAGCGCTAAAGATCAGACTGCCCTCGAGTTCGGCGGCAATCTGGTGCGCCCTCGGCTCAATCGCTTTGTTTTCTCGATCCGCAATTTGCTGGATGAGTTGCTCGAGGCTGGGCAGTTGGAGAACCGTGGGGATAGGTGCGTGGGCGCTCGCCATGCGGTCGGATTGGGTGATGATCCCACGCAGCAAAATGTGTAAACGGCGCTCGGTTTGAAGTTTGGCAAAGGCGGGTTCGTGGGGGTAGGGTTCGTCTAGAGGGTGAATATTGGCATATAGCCTGATGCCTGACTCTAGTGAGGCAGCAGCCTGTTCGGGGAACAGCGCAAGATCAATCTGAAAGGTCTTCTTTTGCACCCCAAGCGATCCAAGGTCGTAGAGGTCAATCCAGTTGTTGGGAACCCGTTCGAGCCAGTCCTTGAGCCACTCGATTGCTCTAGGTTCAAACTCAGCTGCCAACTTCTCGCCGCTGGAGTCCTGATACATGGTTTTGATAATTTCGCTGTCACGGTGATGCGATATCACACCCAGCGTAATCAATCGGGTTTCCTCGGGTTCAGCCACCCAAGGCAAAAAGGCCAGTGATAGCACCTCGTGGCGGTGCAAATACTTTTGACTACCACCGTGCAGCCTGGCCTGAAACCCACTCGCAGCTTTGCCAAAATCATGAACCACAGCCGACCAAAAGGCGATGTGCCAGAAGTTGGGCAAACCCGCGATTTGCGGCAGTTGGGGCGAACGGCAGGACAAACCCACCAAGCGCTGCACCACGCTCTCGGTGTGATACTCGAGGGTTTCCGGCTTCCCGCCCTCACCCAGTTGTGCGCTCTTGGCGAGGGGCTCAAAGGGCGGCGCTGGGTTCAAGGGTTTCACTCTCCTCGCCCAATAAGCTGTTCCAGACTAGAATCCGCTGTCGTTCGCGGTGGATAGGGCTGGTGGGGTCTACCCACAGGGTTTCATCGGCTGTGCTGACCGTAACCACTTCGCTCAGTGACCCCTTCTCTCCCGCTTTGGGATGAAACAGGCGGTGCTCGAGCGCCACAAACCTCGCCCAGCGCACCTCACGGCGGTTGTCGGGATTGATCCAGCGGGGCATCAGGATACCCTGACCCACCCGCACCCTCGGGCGGTACGACCAAGGTAGCAAGGTGTACTCGTAATAGCCCGTGTCGCGCTGCTCGAGCTCAATCATCTCTACGCTGCGGTAGCTGGCCAGGTCTTGCGAGCGCCCCAGCAGAACCGGGTAGCGCGGCTCGAGAAAGGCGCTGTGCCAAGCCTCGAGGTCAGGCGTTTGGAGGTATAGGGTTAGGCGTGGGGAAAAGAATATCTCGCGTGAGGTCGGGGTCATGCCCGCGACGATGTTAGGCGGATGCGGGTAGTTCTTGGCGATGCGTTTGCGTTTGTCCACCGAGATCAGCCAGGTGTGCTCGTAGTCGTCCACGCTGCCCTGATGGGTGAAGGCGTAGGCAAAGCGGAAGGAGTTGGGGTCTGGGTATTCGCCCAATGCACTGGCGATGTGGCCGTAGATCGTAGCCGGTGGGGGCATGGGCAGCGATGGCTGCCGCCCTACCAGAAAGTGCGGGTAGCGAAACGAGGTGGTGATGCCCTCGAGTTCGATCTTGAGGACGCGCATGTGCCTACTCCAGCCAGTGGGCGTTGGCGGGGTCTTGTATGTCCTTGGCAAGTTGGGTCAGCACCGCTCGAGGGTGGCCGAGTTGGAACTTCGCGCCCGAGTTGGTAAGGGCGGTCTCGAGCCTCGCCCGCTCCTCATCGTGGAAGCCTTGAACCCATCCCACGTACAGCCCACTTAGCAGCGAATCGCCCCAAACTTGTAGAGCTTCCTCTAGGGCTTGAACGTGAACCATCGGACGGCCTTTTTCATCGGCTCCGACCACGTAATGCAGGGGGTTATTTCCGCCCTTGAACACGGCAGAAATTACAATGGCAGGGGTGACATCGGTGTAGTGCAGGGCTTGCTTGGCTCCGCCCTCGAGGTGGGCCAAGCCCATGAGCAATGCAGCAACGCGCTCGGTACGTTGGTTCAGGGGAAGACGGTATTCTTTGTTCCCTTCGTTGTGCTCTAGCTTCTCGCCTTTCGCAGCCTGAATACGCACTTCGTCTAGGTTGCGCGACCCGCTCTGGTCACGGTAGCTGAACGTACCCGCCCGGTTCAGGTCGAGCGAGAACAGCCCCTTGAGGGTAGCCCGATAGAACTGGTGGGCGTGGGGTACAGGGTCGCCTTCGTGGCGGCTCATGGTGCCGAAATCCTTGACGATACTTACGGGAGCAATCGAAACCAAGGTGCTCATACGAAAGGGCGAGGTACGGGTGATGCTGGTCTTGGTTTCAGTCTGGCTCGCACGGGAAGTATCCTCTGTCTTAGCTTCTATGGCACTGGTCTTTTTGGATTCGGCCCGCATGTAACCGAACAGGTCGTCGTCCCACCACTTGAGCGGATTGGCATCAGTATAGGCAGCCTTGTTCTCGCGGAAGATGGGGGCAGCATGGGCAGCCCAGTCGGATTGCTGCTCGAGCGTGTTACGAAGCCAGAACCTGAAGGACTGCGCCGAGACATAGGGTAAAGCACCGCCCTTAGTGCGGATCATCTTCACCCCTACCTCGTTGTCGTAGTCGGCATCGGCGACGCGGTTAGAGTTGTTGAGGGCCGAGGCAGGGGCATCGAGCATTAGGATTCCAGCGATGAAAGCCATATTTAGTTCTCCTCTTCTTCGTCTTTGATTTCTTCGAGCGCTTTTTCGTTGCCGTTAAACCATTGGCTATCAAACAGGGTTTCGATAACCCGCATACGGGTCAAATCCCAGGCCAGCCCGAAATCAGCTCGAGCCAGTTCGTCCCCTTCCTCGAAAATTCCCAGGAATTCGTCGAACCGCACGGCTGGCTCGAGCCCTTTCTTCAAGCGGCGCATCCCCATTTGAATCAAAAGCTGCCGAACCTCGAAGGGCTTTCTCGCAGTGTAAACACGCTGGAACAGCCGTCGGTCGTTGTCGTCCTTGACCGCGCCCGCCAGCCTATCGGCCAGGATTCGGATAGCTTGAATGCGGCTTTGCTCCATGCCTAGAACCTCCTTGAGAAACAACTCGAGCAGCCCCCATAAGGCAACGGGAGGTGCAGCGGGTGTTGGGGACGGCGTTTCAACCTTAGATTCCTTGGCTGGTTTCTTTGCCTCGACGGGCTTTGCACTTTTGAGTTGGGCACTAACCGGCCTGAGGAAAAAGCGTCGAATAAAACCCGCCGAACCTTGCGGTAGATCGAACACCGCTTCATAAACATCGTTGCGGCGTGCATATTTCGCGTCTTTGTCCTTGTCGACAACCTCACGCCAAGCGCCGGAGACCAAGCGGTTCCAACCTTCACGGTGTTTGATACCTTGGGCCTTTCGTACGAAGCTCAAGGCAGGTAACTCGAGGGTGTACACGGTTAGCTCTGGCCCCTGCCCGCTGTTACTGGCATGGTAGATGGTGACGCTACCCGTGTACTCCAGGTTGAGGTCTTGGTTGCGCTGGTGGAGTTGCTCGATGTCAATAATTTGCTCGATGAGCCTCGAGCGCGGCCCACTCCAGCCCGGACATTTTCCCCCAGAGGTTTCCGAAAGTTGAACCCGTTTGCGAATCTCACTTTGCCAGCCTCTAACGATGTATATCAAAAGTTTGGGGTCGTCGGCAGCCACTACTATCAACCGCCCACCCACCAACGGAGAGGCCAGGGAGAGTCCTTGCAAAGCTGTAATCCCAAGACCACTCACAGGCAACTGAGGCTGACCATCTGGGAAGAAGTTGGATAGCTCCCGCCCCATCAACATCGGGACAAAATCGCGGGCGACCAATTGCTGTGCAGATAGCCGAAAGTAGCTGCACTGGAGCGCCTCGAGGGTGTTTGGATGCTTGAAACTCTCGAGGATACTCTTGGCGACTTCTCGTTTTTTTGCCGCTTCAAAACTGGGGTTGATGAAGTTGCTGGTAAAAGCCACTGCAATCCACCCCGCCATCTCCTTGGTGAAGTAGGCTTTCTCCGCCCACTCGACGAAGCGCTCGAGGTCAGCTCCCGACACGTCTTCGGGGTTCCGCTTCTGGGCAAACACGGTTAGACCAGCTACACCCATGTCTATAAGTGGGTGGCCCGTCCAGTACAAGCCAGCAGACACATTAGGGTCGTAGGTCATCCACCCTCCTATAAATAAAAATGGCTTCCGCTGCCGAAGAGTACTTCCTCAGCAGCAGGAGACCGTATCTAATTCTCAGACCAGCGTCACCGTAAAACCCTCGGCGGTAGCGGCTGCGGCCTGGTCTTGATCGGAAGTCCAGAACTCGAGCTGACTGGGTGGAATTCGGGCCGCTGAGGTGATGGTGAGCGCGGTAGCCACATGCAGCGCGTCGTAGGCCCGTAGTTTGTAGGTGAGCAACAACCTCCTGGCCTCTAGGTAGGTCTGGGGCTGGGGGATTAACAGCTCGTAGTCGGTAAGGAGGTGCAAATCCAATGCTCTGACCAAAGCCTGCACAGAGTTGGCGGTAAATATGCTGTTCCGCTCTTTGATCCGAAGGGCCGAGACCACCTCGAGGGGTGTGATAACGCTGGTAAAGACCGCTACCGGGCTGGAAAAAAAGCCAATGACTTGGACAGCACCGTTTTCTTGTGGGTCGTAGCGCTTGACCAGGGCCGAGGTGTCGAAGTAATAAGGCATAGGAAGCTATTTTTGCCGAGCGCGGTCTTCCAGAACGGCTCGAGTTAGCCCCAGTTTTCGCTTGCCTATCAGCTTTAGGTAGTCCGCATAAGCCCGCCGAGCCTCTTCCCGCGACACGGATGAGTCTTTGGGCACGATCAACCCCTGACTGAGCAGGGCGCTCAAAACGGGGTCGGTGGCCTCGGGCAGCGCATCCAGCGCCTCGCGGATGATGTCCGCCTCGCTGCGGCCCGCCGCCTTCGCCAATCGCTTGAGCTTGGCCTCCTGCTCGGGGGCGATGTATATCTGCTTGCGAACCATCATACATCATAACTATACATCACCGCCCATGGCTTTGGATGTGACGATGCGATACCTTCCCGCCCCGAAGTGTGCCCACTTCCCCACCCCCACCAGTTCACCAAATCGCAGCAAGGTAGCAAAGGGCTGCAAATCACCCCGATAGGTCACGC
>JADEYI010000978.1_pt1 | contig 26760 bp, 21 predicted proteins | sample 8542331 | NCBI WGS metagenome assembly JADEYI01 (sample SAMN16510988, study PRJNA670497) | mine drainage metagenome | isolation source: biofilm near Copperflume 1 | place: Germany: Marsberg coppermine Kilianstollen | collected 2018-02 | reverse complement strand
GTTTCCCTCTCTTATTGCTCAGCTATGCAATCTCGTTGCGCATCACGTGGGCTTATACATATAAAAAGACAATCGAAGGGGAGAAGCTTTCCAAGCGGTCATGTAGCATCATCAATAAATTTCTGGGGTTGGCTATTTGCAGCAGCACTGTTCCACAAAGAGGTGAAACAGCCGTGGAGGAGTGCATTGTTAAGTGTCCCTCCACTATTAATTGCGTTTGTCGGGCCTTCTCGTATTTACCTGGGTGATCATTGGGCTACAGATGTTCTGGGTGGATACCTCTTTGGTGGAGGTTGGTTTGGTTTTTCATTGCGACTCTATCTCAAATTAAAAGAGCAAGCGAGTACTGGCAAATAGAAAATCCGCTTGTTGCTGGTTTTGCGCTCGCGAAGTCTACATCACGATCCTTTGCGCCGGATCATACACCACATACCTACCTATGACGAACTTCATAAACAGGATATGCTGTTGAGATGCTTTTTGTTCAAGCAGGAATGCCTGCACTGAACCGGTTGGAAATACATAGAATGGGTGAGGCGCGTTTGCTACCTGCGCTCGATACGGGTAGTAGCGATCAAGTCCCGGCTGCAAACCATCATCCAGTACGGCGCAAATGATGCGTTCATTGCTGAGAAATGCCACGCGGTTGCAATCGTCATAGTCGGTATAGATATGGGTTGCGCCCATTTGCACAAGTCGATTGATGAGCGCCTGTTGACTCGCGCTGCTTGCCTGTGCTAGAGGTACCTGTGTGGTGAATATCTCGATGGTTCCCAGTAATGCGGCTACCAGGGCTACCAGTACCAGGGCATAACGGACCAGGGCGGGGGCAAGCCCCGCCCGTACCCTACTACGAGTTGGCTTTCCTGACGCCGTGTAGGGTACGGGCGGGGCTTGCCCCCGCCCTGGCTCTTTCGTTGGCACGGATCGCCTGGCGCGCAAAAATTTAATAACATGATCCTTCTTTTCCCATAATGGAAAGAATAGAGCAGGTGTGGCGATCAAGAGGCCAACCAGATAGCGGGCGGAAATCCAGGGTGTGACGGCGGCGGCCTGTGGATAGAATGTGAAGGCGAGCATGGTTAAACCTGCTCCCGCCAGGATCATGAGGCGAGATGCCTGTAATATCGATACGCGGCGCATTTCTGACGTATATGTTGTTTCCCTCCGCCGGTATGGGAAGAAATGTCGAAGCGCGGAAATACTGGCTATGCACCACAGCAAGACGAAGCCAATACCCCAGGCTCCATGCACAACCGAGCAGAAATGTGTATACCCGCTGGACTGGCCGGTCAGAGGCCAGGCATCACTGGAAGGAACGGGGCAGAGCGCGGCTCCACTGGTGGCGACGGGGATGCCTACCAGTAATGTACCCGCGATCTGCTGAATTGGACGCGGCGCGATGGGTTTGGGAGCGACGAATGCTTGCGCAGTTGGTCCTCCTTTGGGCGCGGGATACGAAGGTTCGCGATAGCCGCCACCAAACGCGCCTGTGAAAAGTGAGAGTTCGTGAGAAGTGACGGGCGTGGTGACAGTATAAATAATCAGCGGCGATATGCCGATAAGCAGGCACAGTAAAAGTATCGAAATCGAGAGCAGGCGTAACTCGTGACGGCAAAATAAAATGAGCATGAGGCCCGCGCTCAAGACAAAAGGCAGACTTAAGAGGTGACTGTAGAGATCGAATCCGGCGATCAGACCCCAGGCGCCATACGCCGCGATGCGATGCCACGGTAGACGCGCCGGGCGCTGGTGAGCGGTCAGAACGGAGGTGTTGCTGGCTTCGTGATTATCATGCTGAACAGGATTTGCCGTGAGCGCGAGCCAGGCGGTAAGCAATAGGAGCAGCGTCGTGAATAGCATGAGTTCTGGCGTTCCGCCCGCCGCCATCAGTTGTCGTAAGAGAACTTCGGGTGATCCCAGCGACAGAAAAATAAGCGTGACGAGCGCAAGCGATTTTGTATAAAGCAGCGACGCTAGAAAGTACAGGCTGATGAGAAAAAGGGCAAAAAGCAGAAGCAGACCGAGACGCAACACGGCTGTGGAAGAACCGAACAGGTGAAAGAAGACCGCGCCAGGATACGCTTCCAGCGAGCCCAGGTAATCCTGCCCGTAGTAGAGCAGTGGGTGCGCGCCTTTGTAGGCGATGTGCAGGGCCATGAGGCCCAGCGTGCCTTCGTCGTTATAAGAGGCGGGCCAACCCAGGAGAATAAAGATAAGGCGCAGCAGCGTTCCGAATGTAATTATCGCTCCCGCGCACACATCATAGCGACCCGGGCGGCGTTTAATCAACAGTCAGCTCCTGAATTTGATAATGCTCCCGAAAAACGTATAAACCAGTGCAAGCGTGAGAATTTCGCGTCATTCCTTTACCCTATACGAATGAGCCGATGAAGGCGTCACATCATAGAATAGGAGTTACGTGAAATCCGTGCGCTTGCACTGGTCCCACTACTTACGCTCAGTATATGGCACGAAAAATATTCATCCGTGCCGAATTGAATACTATCCTGGAGCGTGTTAGCGTCCGGTGCGGGCTTGCGCTCTACGGATCAGAGCATCGACGGTAACAGCAACCAGAAGGACAAGACCTTCGACTATCGCCACAACGTCAGCTCCCAGGTTCAACAGTGCCAGGCCGTTTGCCAGACTGCCGATAATCAGAAAGCCCAGCACAATCGACCAGATCGAGCCTTTGCCGCCGAAGAGGCTGACCCCACCGATTACGGCTGCCGCGATGGCATTCAATAACAGGTTGCTGGAAACCTGGGTGGATGCGGAGGTGCTGCGTGAAGCTTCGATGATGCCGCCCGCTGCCGCCATGAACGAGCAGAGGGTGAAGACGGCCAGTTGAATGCCAACGACGCTGATACCGGCGCGCCGGGCAGCCTCTTTGTTTCCTCCAACGGCGTAGATATGTCGACCGAAGGATGTTTTTGTCAGGATGATCCAGAAAACCAGGATCGCTCCAAAGAGGATAGCAGTCGAATAGGGTACGCCATTATTGCTTTCAAAAATAACAACTGCCCCCTCAACTAGCACGACTGTAAGGATGAGTATTCCTACAAATGACGGCAGCGATGGATTCCTCAAGCCCATAGTTTGACGCCTGCGATAGTTTAGGACGCGGTAAAGCACATAGAGTAATACGACTACCGTTGGTAGACCAATGCCTAACGCATCTGTTAAATAACTGGTAGGAGAACCAGCGATGTTGTCGATGAAGGAATTCCGGATTTCAAGGGTGGCCTGTCCTTGCAGGAGGGTGATGAGCAAGCCTGAATAGGTAATCGACGTAGCTAGAGTTACGATGAAGGAAGGAATACGCAGAACTGCAATGAAATAGCCGTTGAGGAAGCCAATCAGGGCGCCTGATAGGAGCGCGCCCGGGATGGATATCCAGGGCGGTAGGCCACCACCAACTCGTTCTGAAAGCACGCCCAGGATTACGCCACAAAGCGTGCTGACGGCTGCGACCGAGAGATCGATTTCACCCAGCAGCAGCACCAGAATGATGCCTACGCCGAGAAGGCCGATCTGGGCAGTTTGCAGGAAGAGGTTTGTGAGGTTGCCCGAACTGAAAAAGATACCTTTAGAAACGAACTGGAAAAAGACCATAATGAGGACGAGCGTAATCAGCACAGGTATAAAACCAAGGTCATTGCGAAGCAGTTGACCGATGCTTTGACGCTGCCTGTAGGAAGGCACTTCTACGGCGGAAGGGGTATGCTCCTCGACGGTAGTGGAGCCGGGATCAGGTGTATGTCCTATCATTTCACTCATCTATTAGTGTCCTCCATTCCCATTAGTCTCTAATAATTGACCAAATTCCGCGCCTGTGATGGCCGACACAATCTGTTCTGGTGTCGTATCTTTTACCGTAAAAGTGCCAACGCGCTTGCCCAGTCGCAAGACAATTACACGATCAACGACTTCAAATACATCAGCCAGGTTATGCGAGATGACCACGATTGCCAATCCTTGCTCGCGCAGGCGGCGAATGAGTTGGAGAACCTGGCGCGTCTGGGCCACACCGAGCGCGGCTGTTGGTTCGTCAAGCAATACGACCGAAGCGTTGCGCAGGATAGATTTCGCGACTGCAATAGATTGTCGTTGTCCGCCGGAGAGCGTCGAAACAATGGCGCGAACGGAGGGGAGTTTCACATCGAGCGTTCGCAACACTCGTAGCCCGTGGCTCTCCATATCGTTCTCGCTTAATGTGCGTAGCGGTGAGATTTGTTCGCGTCCGAGAAAAAGGTTGGAGACAACGTCCAGGTTATCGCACAGGGCAAGGTCCTGGTACACTGTCTGGATACCCAGGCGGGTGGCAGCCTGCGGCGTGGTAATTTTGACGGGCTGGCCTTCTACAAAAATCTCGCCCTCATCGGCAGGCCCAACACCGCTTATGGTTTTAATAAGCGTGGATTTGCCCGCGCCATTATCGCCGACCAGGCCTACAACTTCGCCGGGGTAGACTTCGAAATCGACGCCCGAAAGTGCTCGCACGGCTCCGAAGGATTTACCGATGCCGACCATACGCAGACGTGGTTCGCCCTGGGGAGTTGCTGGTTGCGGAGATGAAGTGTTGTCGACCGAAGGGGTTCCATTTTCAGCCATTCGATCCTCCAATCTAAAAATAGTATAACAAACAATATGGATGAGAAACCTAAGTGCAAGTATATCATTTTGTAACAAACAGTGATAGATGTAGTTTCACCTGGCGCTTTGTTAAGCGCCAGGTGAAACTACACATGGTAAGAAACACAAGGTTATGGACAGACGCCGCCAGCGCCAGACGGCAGTCCAGCGCAAAGATCGGTGATCGTAACGAATCCGGCGGTAACGACTTTCTGGACGTTTGTCTTGTCGATGGACTGCGGTGTCTCCAGTACGGACGGGATGTTCCCGCCGCTCTGGGTCTTCGTGGTTGCCCCGTTGGTCAGACTTGCCGTACTGGTGCCATTGCTGATGGCAGCAACGACGTTGGCGGTACCCTGAGCCTCAAGGGAGATGTCCTTGAAGACGGTCATGGACTGGTCGCCCAGCAGGATATTCTGGAGACCGGCAACGGTCGCGTCCTGGCCCGTGACCAGCACTTTGCCGTTGAGCTTCTGCGCTTTGAGCGCGGCAATCACCGTAGCAGCCATACCGTCGTTGGCGACGTAGGCGATCTGGATCTTGTTCGCGTTCGCGGTCAGCGCGGCTTCCATTTCAGTCTGCGCGGTCGGGTTGTCCCAGTTGGGAGTGTACTGCTCGTAGACGTTCTTGAGCGCGCCGCTGGAAAACAGCGGATCGAGCTTCGAATGCGCACCCTGGGCAAAGAGGATGGCGTTGTTGTCCGTCTTTGAGCCGTTGATCATAGCTACATTACCGACGCCTGACTTCACGAAGTTCTTGTAGTTATCTGCGATGTACTGGCCCTGAAGCGCGCCAACCATCACATTGTCGAAGGAGACGTAATACGCCAGGTCGTTGGACTGGATCAGGCGGTCATAGGCGATGACCGGGATGTTGTCAGCTTTGGCATTGGCCACAATACGAGCGGCCTTGACACTGTCACTGGCAGCCACTACCAGGATGCAGTCGCCCTTTGTCAGAGCGCCGTCAGCCTGGGTTTGCTGCGTGCCTGCATCGCCACCAGCATTCTGGTAGTCAACTGTGGCACCGGGTAGTGTGGCCTGAATATCGGCGGTGAGCAGCGGCTTGTCTTTGCTGTCCCAGCGAGCAGAGGAGGCTGTCTCTGGTAGGAGCACGCCGATCTTCTTGCACCCTTTGCCGCCGTTGCCGTTGATGGTGGTGGAACTGCCAGTATTGGAGCTTCCGCACGCCGCCAGCAGCATACTGCCGAGTACGACTATGCTAACAAGTGAGGCAAATTTTTTGCCTGGTAGACCAAATAGTTTCATCGTTTGTTTGTCCTCCTGCATAACACCTTTCCCGGGCGTTTCCTGTCAGCCCCTCGTTGAAAAGTGTGCATCGTAAGACTAAAATGGAGATCGATAATAAGATTGCTTGCTCGTAACAAGCTCTTGTACTGTTGCTCGCTAGACCACACTCCTTTCTTATGCTACTGGCAAAGATGTACCCTACGAATGAACCTCTGCCGGGAGACGCTCAGACCTCTCTTCTGGCCTGGCTGCGGCTTCCTCGCGTTGAATGAGGATGCGTTCCCAGGCTTTGAAGAACGGATAATATATAAGGGCGGAGACAGCCAGGTCAAAGAACTGTAGGAGGCTTCCTCTAATATCACCTCCGCTGGCTACAAAACCGCTGACTCCGACGGGTACGGTAAAGGGTTGCAATACGACCGGCACATGCACCAGGCCTACGGCAAAGACGATATAGTTGATGGTGACGATGATAACAGGTACCAGTACAAACGGAATCATCATCACCGGGTTAAGCGCCATGGGCACACCAAAAGTTACCGGCTCATTTATATTAAAGACCGCAGGACCTAACGCTACCTTTCCGACAGTACGTAACTGCGCGGAACGAGAGCGCAGCATATAAATTACCAGGGGCCAGGTTGCGCCAGATCCACCGAGATGGGCAAAGATATGGAAAAACGGTTCTGTCACGATGCCATGACCGCGCGCCGTCGCATTCACTGTGAGCGTGCTCAACCAGAATGGCAGGGCCATAGCAGTTACCACGTTCATGCCGTGTATGCCGACCGACCAGAGTAACATCATCAAGACGATTTCCAGCAGCGCCGCCGGGTAACTATCCTGCACCAGCACCAGTGGCTGGAAAGCTCTCATCAATAGAATTGGTAGCGTTAGCTGCTGTATTTTGCCGTCCGCATTTGAGAATGTGTGTACGCTGACAAACCATTCGATGCTCCATACCAGCGTTATCAGCAAGATGGCCGGTACCAGCGCTTCAAAGGCGCGCGTGACGTTGGGCGGCACACTTTTAGGCAGCCGGATGATGTAGCGCGAACCACGGAAACGCCGCACAACCTCGGTGGTCAGAATACCGATGATGATGCCCACCAGCAGCCCGTTGCCGCCGAAGTATGGTAACACATCCCCCAGTTTCAAGTTTGTCAGGTCACTGACAGGCATGGTGGCGATCAGGAACAGCACCATGGCCAGCACTGCCGGTTGCACCGGCTCGGTGCGTCGATACTGCGCCAGGCTATAGGCAACCCCGAAAGCCAGGAAGAGCGCCATCATGCCGAATGATAGTTGAAAAGGGACCAGGATTGCGGATTGGTAAGGTGCAATCAGCACCGCCAGCGCCTTGATAGGCGGATTGGCGATGATAAGAAACAGGCTGCCGGCCAGGATCAATGGCAAGGTAAAAATAATGAATGCATCGCGTATAGCCTGCAAAAAGATGTTGCTCGCTACTGCGCCGAGCGGTGGAACGAGAAAGCGTTCGACCCAGGCGCTACTGCGTTCAATCATCACGCTCATGCTTTACACTGTACCTTCCCTTGTGCTCGCTTGCAGGTGAAGCGCCTGCTCCAGTACGGCTTTCCCATTCATGGTTGCGTAGTGGAACGGCTCGATCAATGCAACAGGTTTGCCTGCAGATTGTGCCAGCTTTTCAATACTCTTACGCAGGTGGCGAATCTGCGGGGCGATCAGCACCACATCGCACTCTTCAACCCTGGCTGCAAACTCCCCCGCACTGAGAGCCTCAACAGTCAATGAAATATGCATTTGAGCGGCTGCGCTTTGCATACTGTCAACTAGCAGGCTGGTTGACATACCCCAACTGCACACAATGATCATACGTAACATAGCAACTCCCCCCAGGAGCATCGATACGTATTCGCGGGAGGGTAATGCGCCAACCGCAAATCAATTTCAACACTCTATGGGCATACTCGAAAGAAGTCGCAATATGTATGCCAATATATGTGCTACACACATAGCACAGTTCCATACTCCCTTCTATTTGCCCTCTAGAATAAATATATCTACCTGGCGCAAGATGCCAACGATATTATACGCCTCTTCATCTGGTATGGGACGCGCGATCTGGCCGCTGAGAATGTGCAAAGCGCGGCGGCAAATGCTCAGTTCGCGCGCGAAAAGTTGCTCAACCTGGGTGCGCACGGTCTCGCTTACCAACATGCTGCGTGGCTGCGTGCCGCGTTCCAGGATGCAGGCCAGGTGCAGGATCAGGCCGGCCAGCACCTCAATTTCGAATGTTTCGCCAACCTCCACTTCGATCAACTCGATCATGCGTTCGATGAGCGGCATGACGCGCACAGGATTAAGAAATATGAGCCGCTGCGAGAGTGTAAAGGAAATCTCGCGCATGAGGTCAGCGCGTCGCGTGAAAGTCAGCGCGTTACTGGCTGGTGGTGTGTTGAAGACGCCTTCTGGCTGCGTAGCTGAAGGATTGAGGAGCGCCGGGTCGATCAGCGTTGCGCCCAATAAGGTACGCAGCCGCGCAATACCATCGCCGAAGAGGAAATCGGTCAGGGCGATGAAAGGGTAGCCATCGAGATGCGGGTTGATAGTTCCCACTACCGCCGTGACATGACGGTTGCCTACCAGGCGCTGCACTTCGCCGGCTGTTTTGCTCGATAAGCTAATATCCATGCAGATGATCTCCACCCCTTGCTGGCGCAGTCCGGGCATGTGCTCTTCGATCAACTCAGCAATCTTGGTCGCGCTGCCAAAACCGGTCAAACACACAGAGAGGATTACACGCGGCAGAAGCTTTGCCTGTACGAAATCGGCGGAATCGTGTGCTTGATGTCCATTTATGGTGGAATGCTCCTGAAATACGCTCCGCTCTACTTCGCCAGAGAGATCTCCGTTAGCGTGTTCATCGCCAGCGCGCGGATGTGCCAGGCTGACTGCCAGTTGGTTGAGCGTCAAATGCGTTGCGCGTTGCGCTCTCCGCGCAGCTTCCACCAGAAGCGGGGCAGAAACGCTCGCCAAAGCATGTACCTCTATTCCTGTCTCCCGGAAAATCAACTCGCCAAGTGAAAGTAGCGAGGAGAAATCGACAAGCAGGAGTACGCCGCTGCCTTGTTCTGCCACCTGTACCCAGTGAATCACCTTGCCTAGCAGTTCTTCGGGCGATTCGTCCAGCGTCAATTCTACCCAGCGCACGCTGTTCACGCCTACCAGTGTGTTTGCCAGCTCCGCCAATCCGGCTGCTATGCCGCGTCCATGCGCCGCCACGACAATACCAACTGTTGATTGCGCCTCGCTTAGCAGGGTTTCCGCGTTGGCCAGGAGCACTGCCAGCACATCGGTTTCGCTTTCGGGCAGGGCAATACCAGGCGTTGCGCGTAGTTGCGCCAGAGCCGCGCGCGCTATCTCATATTCAACAGGATAGGTTCGACGCACAGACTGAAGCGCCAGACCGCTCATCTGGCTGCCCAGCGCGCTATGTTCAAGCGCGCTGGTCAGGTGCATCGCCAGTACCAGGGCTAATTTATCCGGCAACACTCGTCCCAGTTGTTCTTCCGCGAAAGCGACGATATCGCGGCTGGCCGCAGCCATATGCTCATCGACCAGGATGGAGACGGAACCCGCGGGTTTAGCGGTGACTTCCTGCGCGAACCTCTGAAAATAGTCCTGAATGTCCATGTGCAGCAAGCGATTGATCTCGCTATCAGGGAGTCCGCCCCGGCGCAAGCGGTTCAGGTCGGTGCTGATCGTATTATAGAGATCGTGGGCCGATTCTGGCAGGCTGTCGAGGCTGAGGCCAGTCGGTGTAAAAATATGCGGCGCTTCCAGCAAATGCTTGATTGGCGCAAGTTGCCGGTGCAGTTCAGCCGTGCGCAACAAGCCCCTTCGCACATGGTCGGGTAAGACGCCCAGATGTACATTCAATTCAGACAGGTTGTGCGTGCGATATTCTAAATAGGCGCGCGCGCAGGTTAGCTGGATATCGGTGCGTAACTGGCCGACATTGCCCGGACAATCATACAAGAGTAACGCTTGCAACACCTGAGCTTCAACGTGAATATTGGTGCCAATACTGCAACATTCGGTGGTAATAAATACGCGCAGCAACTCGTACCGCTCTGTTACCGTGCGTTCCTGCAACCCTGGCAGGGTGATGGTCATTGGAATGCGCCTGCGAAAAGTTGGTAGCAGCGACGTAGCCGGGTCTTCTGTTGTCGCCGCGAGCAGGAGCAGCGAAGCATGGCGCTCGTGAACATCGCCCAGGCGGCGAAAGCGTTCGCGATCCATCAGGTAAAAGAGCATCTCCTGGCCTTCAGGCGGCAAGCGATGCACCTCATCGAGAAAGAGAATTCCCCGGTGAGCCTGCTCGACTAATCCCACGCGGTCGCGTTCCGCGCCTGTGTATGCGCCGCGCGCGACACCAAAAAGGTGTGCCATGAGCAATTGTGGGTTGTTGGCATAATCGGCGCAATTGAAGCTGACAAATGGCGCGTCGGGAGGCAGCGCATCCAGTTCAAGCGCGTAGGTGTGCATCAGGCGCGCCAGAGTGGTCTTGCCAACGCCGCTTGGCCCGCAGAGCAGGGTATGCAAACCGCGTGGCGGATACAGCATAGCTGCTTTGGCCTGTTGCACAGCGACTTTCAGCCCTTCGTCGCTGCCGACCAGGGTGTTAAAGCTGGTGACGATTGCGCCTGTATGGACAGATGCGGCTATCGCTGGCGGATTGCCTGGCTCTTTGACGCTGGTAGCCGAATCCGGACGAAGCGGTAATGCTGCTTCTCTATGCCAGGCATATGCCTTCGATGACTTTTCTGCATGATTGCTCGTTGAGAAAGAAGACGCCCTGATAGTAAACAGAACGGGTCGACCTGGGATGCGTTCGATTAACCCTTCCTGAACCAGGATATTCAGATCTCGACTGGCATTAGTGCGATCCACCTGCGCCAGTTCAGCAACTTCTTCGGCGCTGAAACCGGTAAAACGACGTAATGCACCACTCTGTGCTGGCCGTTGCGTACACATTGATCGTAAGGTCTCAAACACGCGATCTTTGCGGAGCACCCAACGACTCCTTTCAGACACGGCATTGCGACTGGCTGGTTGTCATGGTAGTTACGATGTGTGCCAGAGCGAGAGAGTTAATGGACTTGAAACTCTCTCGCGTGATACACCTTTACCTGTACTACGTCCAAACCCATGAGTAAATTCACAAGAAGGGGTTTTTCATGGGTGTATGCTGAATAGAGAGAAAAGTAGTGCAGGATTTTGGAAATAGCTAGCCAGAAAGTTTTGTTTTATCATGTAGGGGGCTAGTATTGGAAACGGACAATTCTATTAAAAAATTGGACTAAATTCTTGTTACTACTGTGTTCGGTATTCCGTTTACCATTGATATAAGGACATTAGAAAATCCTTAGAAATTATTCACGCGATTTTCACTACTACAAGGGATGTGGATGGGATGAACACCTATACTCGCAATTATCAAGCTATTAATGCATATGGCGCTATCGGGGATTGCCATTCGGTGGTGCTGATTGCTCCAGATGGTTCAGTTGACTGGGGCTGCCTGCCGGATTTCGATAGCCCTGCCATCTTCTGTCGCTTGCTCGACGAGCAGCGCGGAGGATACTTTCAAATCGCTCCAGGCGATCAAAATATTCGTGGGACGCAGCGCTATCTGCGCGGCAGCAATGTATTGCAGACTCGCTTCACGAGCGAGACGGGCGAAGTGATTCTGACGGACTTCATGCCAGTGGAAACACTGAGCGCGTGGCAGTTCCGTGAGTTGAACAACAACACCTGGACCCGTGAAGATGGTTCCTGTCATTGCCTTGTGCGCATTGTTGAATGCGTACATGGCGAGCTGCCCATCACCATGACCCTCAAAGTCACGCCTGATTATGCAGGCGCGCCCGTTGAAGTATCGCTTATACCAGATGGTATGGGCGCGGTCATTTCTGGTGGTCAGCAACATGTAGGTTTGGGAGTTGTCGGCGCCTACCGGTTGCCATCCTTTACCATGTTCGTTCAACAAGAAGTTGGTGATGAGTACCCCTCGATCATTGTACAGGCCACTCTGCAAGAAGGGGAGCGCCTCCTGTTCGCGGTCGGTATAGGGCGCAATGCTAAGGCGGCTCGCTGGCTGGCTGAAGAGGAGTTACACCTGCGCAACTTTGACTGGGAACTGGCGCATACGCTGCACTGCTGGCGCACCTGGTTGAAAGGCAGTATCACTAGCGGACGTTATGCCCACTGGGTGGAACGCAGCGCGCTGGTGCTTAAAATGATGACCTACGCTCCTACCGGGGCTATTGTGGCGGCTCCTACCACCTCTTTGCCAGAAGAAGTGGGAGGTGTGCGCAATTGGGACTACCGCTATACCTGGTTGCGCGATGCAACCTTTACGTTGTACGCGCTGAACGTGCTGGGCTTCACGGAAGAGGCGCACGCTTTTACACACTGGCTGCGCCGTCTCTCCTATAAAAATGGTGAGGACCTGCAAATCATGTACGGCATTCGCGGCGAGCGCGACCTGGCAGAAAAAGAATTGCATAATCTCAGTGGGTATGCGAACTCAAGTCCGGTGCGAGTTGGCAACGGCGCTGCCGATCAGAAACAACTGGATGTGTTCGGCGAGGTACTGGACTGCATCCATCTTTTCCGGCGGCAGGGTGGCTTCGAGCGTTATGGCGAGAAACTGGAAGGACCTCTGTGGTCTATGATGCGCCTGCTGGTCGAGCATGTCTGCCTGAACTGGCAAGAGCCGGATAGCGGTATCTGGGAAGTGCGCGGCGGTCTGCACCATTTCGTCTATTCAAAAGTGATGTGCTGGGTAGCGCTTGATCGCGCCATTCGCGCCGCGGAACAGTTGAACCTGGAGGCCGATCTTCCGCGCTGGCGGTTGGTGCGCGACCAGATTCGCGCCGACATCCTGCTTCATGGCTACAATACTCGTATTGGCGCATTTACTCAATCATACGATAGTGAGGTGCTGGATGCCTCGAATCTCTTGTTGCCCCTGGTTGGTTTTATCGCGCCTGATGATCCGCGTATGCGCTCAACCGTAGATCGGATTGTTGAGCATTTGACTGATGAACGCGGCTTTGTCTACCGCTATCATGCAAAGGATACCGACGACGGATTGTCGGGTGGAGAAGGAACATTCACCATTTGTACATTCTGGTTGGTTGATAACCTCTCCATGCAGGGACGTATCAATGAGGCCCGCGCGCTCTTTGAACGGTTGCTCGGTTATGCCAGTCACCTGGGCCTGTTTTCCGAAGAGATCGACTCAAATAAAAATATGGCTCTGGGTAATTTTCCACAGGCCTTCACGCATATTGCGTTAATCAATAGCGCGTCTAACCTGCGCAAAGCCGAGTTGCGCGCGTCAGAGCATCACACCGACCCCGTGGTCGCGGCCATCCGCTTACAAAATGGCAATGGGTGGCACTCTCCTAACTAACGTGTACAAGAAAGATACAGGGCAACCGCGCGGTTGCCCTGTATCTTTCTTGTATGTCCGTTGCCGTTACATTACCCATCAAAGATTACCCCTATCGTATGAAATCCAGGTAATGACATTGTTAAACTATGCGATAATAGAGCAAAATGGCCGAACGAAAGAAGAACAAAAGATGACACTAGAAATACATTACCCGACTGCCAGCTTGAAGCCACATAAAGAGGAAAGCCTGCAAAACGGACACTTGTGGATATTTTCGGGCGCATTGCAGCAGCCGCCACACTGGATAGCGCCAGGGGGATTGGTCGATGTCAAATCCTCGACAGGTCAGTTTGTGGCGCGTGGCTACTACAACCCCCAGACGGATATTGCCATTCGCATTTTGACACACGATTTCAACGAAGCTATAGACTATGATTTTGCGCGCCGACGCCTGCATAGCGCGGCGACTTTACGCCACGTATTCGATGCTGAGCAAACCAACGCGTATCGCCTGGTAAATGCCGAAGGTGATGGGTTGCCTGGCCTGATTGTCGATCGCTACGCAGAGATACTGGTGGCGCAAATACATACACACGGCATAGAGAAATTGCGCTCCCTCATTATAAAAGTGTTGATGGAGGAAACAGGAGCGCGGGGGATATTGTTGCGCAACGATAGCCAGTCGCGCCGCCGCGAAGGTTTGGAGGTAGAGCAGCCCCAGGTAGTGGCGGGGGTTGTGCCTACACAAGTGGCGATACGCGAAAATGGCGTCCTGTTTCTGGTTGACCCCTGGGAGGGCCAGAAAACCGGCTTTTTTCTCGATCAACGCGATAAACGCGAGTCGTTGCGCAAATATAGCAAGGGAAAGCGCGTCTTAAATTGTTTTAGCTATAGCGGCGGCTTTTCTGTCTATGCCGCGCTGACCAGCTCCACAACGCATGTAACCAGCGTCGATGTCTCCGAACCGGCCATCGAAGGGGCGCGCCAGCACTTCGTCCTGAACGGCCTCGATCCGAACTCGCATGAATTTCATATAGCCGATGTTTTTGATTATCTCGAGGGTGCTGTTCAGCGCGGCGAGTTATTTGACGTGGTGGTGCTGGACCCACCCGCTTTTGCCCGGTCGCAGAACGCGCGCGCGCAGGCGATGAAGGCCTATCGCCGCCTGAATACACTGGGAATGCAGGTACTGCGCCCCGGTGGCATCCTGCTCACCTGTTCTTGCTCGGGGGTAGTTGGCATGGATGATGTGCTGGGAACGCTGTCCCAGGTCGCGCAACGTCTCAAGCGCGCGGTACAGGTGCTGGAGACGTATACGCATGGAGTAGATCACCCCATCAACCTGGCGATGCCTGAAACCGCCTATCTCAAGGCCGTATTTTGCCGGGTGGGATAATATGATGGTTATTTTGCCTTTACCCGCAAGGATGTAGACCCTCCCATGTGCTGTAGTGCAAAAATTTGAGAACTTTATGATATACTAAACCGTAACCCCTCACGTGTTGTTGAAGAGTTGACGGAGAACATTGCCGTTCTATGGTACAAACTATCGATGAAAGCCGGGCGCAACTCATTGCGGATTTGCAGGCGCGCGCGGAAGAGCAGGCGGAGCTCAATCGCATCGCTATCGCGCTGACATCCGAATTTGATTTGCAACGCCTGTTGCAGATGATGACCGATGCTGCGCGTAAAGTCACCTCGGGCCAATTCGCAGCCTTTTTCCTGTTGCCGGAGATGACGGTGACGGGCGAAGACCGCATTGACCCTGCGAACAAGGTGATCTTCAACCTGGCGGCCATTTCAGGCGCGACTCCCGCCATTGAAAAGCATTTTTTACGCATGGGGCCGGTGGAGGGCATTGGCATACTGGAACCCATCTTCTGGGGCGGGGATTCCATCGTGGTTGATGATGTGCTTGAAGATGCTCGTTACGTGGGAGTGCCACGCGGGCATATTCCAGTGCGCAGTTTCCTGGGAGTACAGTTGCGCACGCGAGCGGGTACTATCATGGGTGCGTTCTTGATTGGTGATACCCAGCCTTCGCGTTTCAATGCGCGGCATGTCGAACTGATTGAAGCCCTGAGCGCGCAGGCTGCCGTCGCCATCCATAACGCGCATCTTGTAGCGCGCGAACGCCGCGCAATGGAAGAGTACGCGGCAGAACTGGAACGGCAGGTGCGCGAACGCACAGCTGAGCTGGAAAGGCGCAACCAGGAACTAAGCCAGTTCGCTACAGATTTGCAGACGCTGCATCATGAACTGACAGAGGCACAGAAGCGACAGATGCTGGGCGATGAACGCAGCCGTATCGCGCAAGAACTGCATGACCGCGTGCAACAAACGCTCTTCACTATCAGTTTGAAGGCCGACTGGATTATGGGGCAACTGCCACAGCATACCGGGTTGTCGCAACCTCTACGGAGCATCAAACAGCTGTCCTCACTTGGCACAGCGCAGGTGCGCGATGCTATCTTCGCGCTCTCCTCTGACGAATTCCAGGAGGGCGGGCTGGTCACAATGTTGTACACGCTCATCTCAAACCTGCGGGAGTCGTCATCGATGGAGGTTGATCTCGTCGTCGACGAATGGGCTGGCGCTTTGCCGCCGCATATCGAGCAAACATTGTTCATGCTGGCCCAGGAGGCGCTATCTAATACGCGCCGTCATGCCCAGTCTACTATTGTTATTGTTACTGTGCAGGTGAGCAGCGAGCAGGCCATGCTGGTTGTACAGGATAACGGCATTGGCCTGTCGCCGCAAACCTTGCAAAGCTATCGCAGTAATACTATGCACCTGGGATTGAAAGGGATGCATCATCGCATCGAGGAACTGGGGGGGCAGTTCATGCTCTCGAATGGAGAAGAGGGCGGCTTTATTGTGAAAGCGGTGATCCCGCTATGATTCGCCTGCTTATCATCGATGACCATGAGATGGTGCGCGAAGGGCTGAAAGCTATGTTGTCAGCCGAGCCGGATTTTACAATTGTGGGTGACGCGGCCAATGCTGAGCAGGCTTTCGCGCTCATCGAACGCAATCGTCCCGATATCATCTTGCTTGATGTCCGGCTACCAGGCACAAGTGGGATTGAAGTATGCCGCACCGTCACTGAACGCTACCCGGAGATCGCCGTTATTATTTTGACGACGTTTACTGACGAGTCGCTGGTGGAGCAATGCATCAAAGCAGGCGCGCGCGGCTTTATCGTTAAGGATATCGAACGCTTCGACCTCAAACGCTCGATTCGCGCGGTAGCGCGTGGTGAGGCCGCCATTGACACAAAAGCAGCCGTCGCAGTACTGGCGCAGTTGCGCCGCTCGCCACAAAACAAAAATGAACCAGTCCAGGAATCGCTCAGCTCGCAACAGGTCGTCATTCTACGCCTGGTAGCTCAGGGACTTTCGAGCCGCGAAATAGCTACCCGCCTGTACCTCAGCGAGAATACTGTGAAAGGCTATGTGCAGGAGATTTTGCATCGCCTTGGAGTCAAGAATCGCACAGAAGCAGTAATGGTCGCAGTGAAGCAAGGGTGGCTTTAAACTGACTATCAAAACATACCTTCTTTCGCAGAAAACTTTTGCTAAATTAACCTCCGTTCGTAGGTAACATGTGTTTAGCCTGTCATGCTATACTGGAATCGATCAGGGCTGCATACCCTGGCGAGCAACCCTCCTCTTGTCTGGCGTGTTTCCTTTGAAGCACAGGAATGTGCGCAAATTGACCTGGAGGTGCAACTTTGTTCCCTGTCACCTTTGATTATCTAGAAGCGCGGAATCTAGACGAAGCCATCGCCCTGCTAGAACAACACGGCGGTGACGCCAAAATTCTGGCTGGAGGCCAGAGCCTCATTCCCCTCATGCGGTTCCGTATTGCCGGGCCAACGATTTTGATCGACATCAACCGCATTGATAGCCTGGAGTATATTCAGGAAACGGACGGCACACTACACATTGGCGCGTTGACGCGCGAGGCGGAACTGGACAACTCCGCGCTCATTCGCAATCGATACCCCATTCTGCTGGATACCTCTTCGATGGTTGCCGACCCGATTGTGCGCAACTGGGCTACCGTGGGTGGTAATATCGCTCATGCCGACCCCGCCAACGATCATCCTGCCACCATGCTGGCTCTCGGCGCGCGTATCGTCGCTCGCGGACCCGCCGGAGAGCGCGTCCTGTCAATCGACGAGTTCTTTACGGACGCGCCCTTTGAGACCGCGCTCGCGCCCAATGAAGTGCTCACCGAGATTCGTATTCCCGCTCCGGTTGAAAGAAGCGGCGGCGCGTATTTCAAACTCGAACGCAAAGTGGGCGATTATGCCATCGCGGGCGCGGCTGCCTATATCGTGCTGGATGCCGGTGGCAACGTCAGCTATGCTGGCATTGGCTTAACCAACCTGGCGCAGGTTCCCATCAAAGCGCGCAACGCTGAACAATCGCTGCTCGGCAAACCACTCGATGATGCCGCAATACACGCAGCCGCCGACCTGGCAGCCGCCGCGACACAACCAACCAGCGATACACGCGGCCCCGCTGACTACAAACGGGCGATGGCGCGTACTTTGACCGTGCGCGCGCTGCGCAAGGCGCTGGCCCGCGCTACAGGAGGTGAATAATATGAGTACCCATCATATCTCTGTCACCATAAATGGCACGCCCTACGAAGGGGATGTCGAGGCTCGAATACTGCTCGTCCACTGGATTCGCGATACGCTGCGACTGACGGGTACACATATTGGCTGCGATACCACTTCATGCGGCGCGTGTACTATCCTGGTGGATGGCAAGGCCACGAAATCCTGCACCATGTTCGCTGTGCAGGCCAATGGTCGTCAGATCATGACTGTAGAAGGGCTGGAACAGGGCGACAAGCTGCACCCATTGCAGGAAGGTTTCCACGAGGAACACGCGCTGCAATGCGGGTATTGCACGCCGGGCATGATGATGACCAGCCTGGCCCTCTTGCGACGCAATCCCAACCCGACCGAACACGAGATTCGCGTCGGTATCTCCGGCAACCTCTGCCGCTGTACCGGTTACGTCAATATAGTAAAAGCTGTTCAGTACGCCGCCGAGAAGATGCAGGCTGCCGAACAGGTGCCGGTTGGCGCGGAAGGAGGCGAGTAATGGCGACACATGTACCTTCACATGCCCTGGGCGAAGCATACAAACGCAAAGAAGATGCGCGTTTTATACGCGGGCAGGGTAATTATGTCGATGACGTATCGTTACCTGGGATGCTCTATGGGGATATTGTGCGTAGCCCCTATGCGCACGCCCTGATTAAGAACGTTGATATCAGCGAGGCGTTGAAGGTTCCGGGCGTGGTGGCCGTAATTACCGGTAAAGACCTTGATGCCGCCGGGCTGGCCTGGATGCCCACCCTTTCCGCCGACACCGAGGCCGTGCTGGCGCTGGATCGCGTCATGTACCAGATGCAAGAAGTTGCTTTTGTGATTGGTACCAGCCGCACTGCCGCCGCCGATGGTGTAGCCGCCGTCAATGTGGATTACGAGCCATTGCCAGTGGTGGTTGACCCGAAGAAGGCCATGCAGCCAGATGCCCCGCTGCTGCGTCCCGATAAAAAGGAGAAGCAGCCCACCAACCAGATTTATCACTGGGAGACGGGCGACCGCGAGGGAACGAATGCTGCTTTCAAAGAAGCGGAGGCCAACGGCGTCGTCGTGGAGCAAGAGATGTACATTCCCCGTATTCATCCTGCTCCCATCGAAACCTGCGGGTGCGTGGCAGATTTTCACAAATCGACGGGAAAACTGACGGTCTGGTTGACCTCGCAAGCGCCACACGCGCATCGCACGCTCTTCGCTATTGTAGCGGGTCTGCCAGAGCATCGCATTCGCATCATCTCACCAGATATTGGCGGCGGCTTTGGCAACAAAGTTCCTATCTATCCCGGTTATGTGTGCGCCGTCGTCGCCTCAATTACCACTGGTAAACCCGTCAAGTGGATCGAGGATCGCACAGAAAACCTCTGCAGCACGGGTTTTGGACGCGACTATCATATCAAAGCTGAGATCGCGGCTGATAAAGATGGAACCGTCAAGGCGCTGCGCGTCTACACGCTGGCCGATCATGGCGCATTCGACGCGGCTGCCCAGCCTACTAAGTTTCCGGCGGGTCTGTTCCACATCTGCACCGGTTCGTATGACTTCAAAAACGCTTTTGTTGAGGTTGACGCGGTGCATACCAATAAAGCGCCCGGCGGCATCGCCTATCGCTGCTCCTTCCGCGTGACTGAAGCATCGTACATGATTGAGCGCGCCATGGATACGCTTGCGTACAAACTGGGCAAAGACGCGGCGGAACTGCGCATTCAGAACTTCATTAAGCCCGAATCCTTCCCCTATCGTTCCGCGCTCGACTGGACATTTGACAGCGGCAACTATGAAGCGGCTCTGAGACTGGCCATGAAGAACGTAGACTACGAGGGACTGCGACGCGAGCAGGTCGAGAAACGCGCTCGCGGCGAACTGATGGGTATAGGTATCTCTAGCTTCACCGAGATCGTCGGAGCTGGCCCCGGCAAGCACTTTGACATTGCCGGTATCCAGATGTTCGATAGCTGCGAAATTCGCGTACACCCCACCGGCAAAGCAATAGCGCGTATTGGCGTGCAGACGCAGGGCCAGGGACACGAAACGACCTTCGCGCAGATCATCGGGGCTGAACTGGGCATGTCACCCGATGATATCGACATCGAGCATGGCGATACCGATACCGCCCCCTACGGCCTGGGTACGTATGCCAGCCGAAGCACACCTGTAGCGGGCGCGGCCACCGCGCTGGCGGCTCGCAAGGTGCGCGACAAGGCAAAGAAGATCGCGGCCTACTTGCTCGAAGTGGGCGAGGAAGACCTGGAATGGGAGCCAGGCCGTTTCTTCGTCAAAGGCGCGCCGGGCAAGGGTAAGACCATCCAGGAACTGGCATTCGCGGCCTATACTAACTGTCCGCCGTACCTGGAACCAGGGTTGGAGGCCGTCAACTACTATGACCCGCCCAATCTGACATACCCGTTCGGCAGCTACATCTGTGTCGTCGATATAGACCGTGGCACCGGGCAGGTGCATATTCGCCGCTTCATGGCGGTGGATGACTGCGGCACCATCATCAACCCCATGATCGTTGAGGGACAGATCCATGGCGGCTTAACGCAAGGGCTCGCCCCGGCAATGTACGAGGAGCTGTCTTACGACGAGGATGGCAACGTGCAGGGCAGCAACTTCCAGGACTACCTCATCCCAACGTCGATGGAGACCCCGCGCTGGGAGACCGACCGCACGGTAACGCCTTCACCTCATCACCCCATCGGAGCCAAAGGGGTCGGTGAATCGTCAACGGTGGGCGCGCCACAGGCCATCGTCAATGCGGTTGTGGATGCACTCGCTCATCTGGGCGTGCGCCACATCGATATTCCCCTTACCCCCTCGAAGGTGTGGAAAGTTCTCAACGAACACGGCGTGGCAGGGGATTAATCATTGAGAGTGAGGATGATATGCAGAGCTTGTTCTGCATATCATCCTCACTCTCAATATTTGGCCCAGGGGGGATACTATGAACGATGCACTGCTTGAACTTGCATATAGATTGACAAAGGCTGCTGAACCGTTTGTGCTTGCAACCGTTGTATGGTGCGAGCGACCCACGTCGACTAAACCGGGCGCGCGCGCTATTATTCAGGCCGATGGCACCATAACGGGCTGGATTGGCGGGAGTTGCGCTCAACCCGTGGTGATTCGCGAGGCGCAGCGCATCTTGCGCGAAGGCGATGCTGCGTATCTGCTGCGGCTTGGAACTTCAGAGACGGCGCTGGAGCGAGACGATGTGCGCGTGTTTCCTATGAGTTGCGCCAGCGGCGGCTTGCTGGATATCTTTATGGAACCACATATACCTTTACCTCAACTGGCCCTGATCGGCGATTCACCCATAATCAGCGCCTTGAAAAGCCTGGCGGAAATCGTTGGTTTCTGGGTGACGCAGCTTACATCCTCTGACCTCAGTCAGTTGTCCATCGATGAACATACCTCAATCGTTGTTGCTACGCATGGCTATTATGATGAAGACGTGTTGGAACAGGCATTGCGCAGTCCGGCAACCTATGTTGGTATGGTGGGAAGCCGCAAGCGCGCTGCTACCTGTCGCGACTACCTTCGAGCGTCTGGATTGACGGAGCAGCAGATTGCCCGTCTGAGAGTGCCTGTCGGACTGGACATTGGCGCGGTGACGCCTGCCGAAATTGCTGCCAGCATTCTGGCCGAACTTGTGCAGGCGCGACACTCGATGCAACAGACCAGCATAGAGCAAATGGCGCCTCTGGAAGAACAGGCGCGCATCGCTCACCCCGAACAAGATAGCAACACTGCTCTTGATCCTGTGTGTGGTATGATGGTAGAAATCGCCACCGCCCGGCATCACAGCGTGATGGATGGGCAAGACTTTTATTTCTGCTGTCCTGCCTGCAAGCGGCTGTTTGAACGCAATCCGCAGGAATATCTGGTGAAGAATGAAAGGTAGTACGATTCATGGAGTTTTCTGGCACACAAACCATTGTCGCGCCTATTGAAAAGGTGTGGGCCTTTTTAGAGGATGTCAATAATGTCGCGGCCTGCGCTCCCGGCTTCCAGAGTATGGAAGTATTGGGCGAGGAACACTGGAAAGCAGTGGTTGCCGTGGGCGTCGGAGCAGTAAAAGCCAAATTTACGATGGATGTGACACGCCCGGAATTGCACCAACCAGAGCATATGGTGGTCAAAGGGCGCGGCAAGGCTCCAGGCAGCGCGGTTGACATGAGCGGCGACATGCATCTCACCGCGCTTGATAGCGAGCAGACGCAGATGGACTGGAAGGCCAGCGTGGTTGTCAGTGGCACCATAGCAAGCGTGGGAGCGCGGCTCCTGCAAGGTGTGGCTGAACGACTGACAGGCCAGTTCTTTGACTGTCTGAAATCCAGGTTGCAAGCGGAAGAGGCTGGCACGGCCACCACTGGCAGTTAGAAGAAGTTGGTAGTATGGAAAAGGCTGTCGAACGCTGGCAAGCCATCATTGATGCTCGCGCTACACAAATGGACGCGGCATACGCGGAACTGGGGCGCAGCAGCGCTGGTTATTGGGATCGCCGCGCGCGTCGCTACCACGATTCGACGAAAAATACAGTTGCAAGTGATCCCTTCTTTAACAAACTTCGTTCTGTCGTCACGCCACAAACCAGCGTGCTTGATGTTGGCTCGGGTAGTGGCCGCTTTGCCCTCGCGCTTGCCCCTCTGGTGAAGCAGGTTATCGCTGTTGAACCTGATGCGGCCATGTTGGATTATCTGAGCCAGGATGCCCACACTCTGAACCTCTCCAATATTTCGTATAGCCGCAATACGTGGCTGGATGCCCCCTATGATCTGCACGCTGACATTGTGATCTGTAGTCACGTCCTCTATCCTATCCGCGATATAGTACCTTTTCTGGCAAAGCTCCAACACGCGGCGAGGCAGAAGTGCTATATTTACATGCGCGCAACTCCTATTGATGCGTTGACTGCCCACCTGTGGAAGCATTTTCATGGCGACGAGCGCTTCTATCCTCCCTGCTACATCCACGCATTGGATGTTTTGTACGAGATGGGAATATTTGCGAATGTCGAGATGGTTACTTTGCCGGGGAGCTTGCGCTATCCCTCGCTAGATGACGCAGTTGAGGAACTCACTGAGCTGTTGATTTTGTCTGATGATGAGAAAACACGCGGGGAGTTGCGCGATATGCTTGCAAGTTGGTTAGTTGAACGAGATGGTATGCTGATTCCACCCCCACAAGAGATGGCGTGCGCAATTATATGGTGGACAAGTTAATCCTGATGTGAGGTCACAAATATATCGAACAAAGAAGAGGAATGTCGAATGAAATTGCCTCTCGGGCAGACTGTTACTATCAATGAAATGCAGATGTACTATGTGGCTCATGGACAAGATGAACCGCTTGTATTGCTGCATGGTTACACAGGGTCAAGCGGTGATTGGGAAATGTTCCTGCCTGACCTGGCGAAAGAGCACCGCTTGATTATACCAGACCTGCGCGGACATGGACGGTCTACTAATCCATCGACGACATTCACATTTCGACAGGCGGCGCTCGATGTCTTTGCTTTGCTCGACCTCCTGGGTATAAAGCAGTTCAAGGCGATAGGCATGAGTGGCGGCGGCAATACACTCCTGCATATGGCTACCCAACAACCAGGTCGAGTTGCAGCGATGGCGCTGGCGAGCGCAGCGAGTTACTATCCTGAACAGTCTCGGGCAATCATGCGCACTTACTCAGCGGACAAACTCGCAGACGATGAATGGCGTATCCAGCGCCAGCGTCACCAGCATGGCGACGAGCAGATCCGCGCGCTCTACAGGCACGGGCAGGCCTTCGCTGATGAGTACCATGATTTGAACTTCATTCCTCCGTATCTGGCGACTATTACGGCCCGAACACTAATCGTATCTGGCGACCGTGACCCATTAGTTCCAGTACATATTGCGGTAGAAATGTATAAGGCTATTCCTCACTCGTATCTTTGTATCGTTCCCAGCGGAGAGCATCTCCCTGTTTTCTACAACCTGAGAGAGCCGTTCATCAAGACCGTTATGCCATTTCTACGCGGCGATTGGGAACAACAGTAGACAGTACTTCCTGGTTAGTTCTGGCTGGCGCAGTCGAACAACTGCATTCCAAATCTGCCTTCACCGGGTGGAGGAAATCTGCCATCTGGGAAAGGTGAGTTATTGTCCGGGTTCGAAGACCAGAGGGTTGAGGAGACGACGCTACAGTGTGAACCTACCCACAGGGTAAGATTTTGACTACCCGGGTTGCCAAAACCTCCATTTTTACTTATCTCCTGAACCTGCGATGGCAGATTGTTCAGATCGGGTACGCCTTGTAAGTAAAAGAAACGCACAGTATGATTTGCAATCAGCGTTTGTAGTTGTTGCACGGTAAGAATGGGGTCAGTACCCAGGAAGCCGCCGAGGGCCAGGACTGGTTTGCCCGTTGTCAGGATAAAAGGCTCCGCAATAGTCGCGTTGAGTGTAGCTACGAGAAAACGTGTGTTGCCCTGCTGCGCTTCCAGGTAGTGAATCAATTTGGGATCTGCCGTTTCGTTATTCAAGTCGTTCGTATTGATGCCAAAGGCGTTGGTGCCTGCCGTTGGTGATGGACCCGCGGACGGCAGCGAGCTGCTATTCCCCTGCCATACTGAAAAGACGGACCAGGTGGTAGGCGCGAGCAGCAGTGCCAGTAGGCCTATCGCGATGAAGGGGCTGGTGTTGATATGCCAGCCTGGAAGTAGTATCCCCACAGTCTGCGCGATAGCCACAACGGCGCAGAAGCCCGCGATGATCAGTGCGAGCCAGCCTGCCCAGGCGGGGTAGAAAATCAGAATCCATAATTCACCCACAGCGGTAACGAGCAGGGCTACAGGGAGCAGCCAATGTCGCCTGTCGCCGCGCCGGTAATCTCGCCACATGGAAACCAGTCCAATGCCAACCAGGGCGCAAATGGCTGGAGCGAGCATCGATAGATAATATTGATGAAAGAAACCGGCTACGCTGAAGAACACGTACATGGTAGCTAGCCACGTACCCCACATCACCAGTGATTGCTGGCGCGGGTTCAGGGGGAAACGTATGCGTTCCTGCCATGCCGCAGCTAACAATCCCAGTATGGCTAATGGTATGAGCCAGCCGATTTGCCCACCCAACTGCCTGTTGAACAAGCGGAATAAGCCCGCGTTCCCATTTTCACCCGGCCCGGCAGGCGCGAGGACGCGAGTTGTAGAAGAGGTGCGAGGTCGTGTGGCGTTTTGAACGCCGTTATTTCTTCCGAGGAGACGTTCGAGGCCATTGTACCCGAAGGCCAGTTCTAGCTCAGAGTTTGTCTGGCTGGAACCAACATAGGGTCGCTGTGTTGCCGGAGTGAGGTCAACTGCAACAACCCAGGAAAGCGAGACTACTAGCAGAACGAGCGCGGCCAGCAGTAGATGCAAGATGCGTTTGCGCCAGCTTAGAGGCGCGCCGAGCAAGTATGCCAGCCCGAAAGCCGGAATGACCAGGTATGCCTGAAGTGTCTTGATATTGAAGCCTACCCCAACGAGTAGCGCGGTCAGCAGCAGCCAGCGCAATCTCCCCTTTTCGACAGCAAGGCTGACCGTCCAGCTTGCCAGCAACAGCGTCAAGACTAACAGGCTGTCAATCGTATTGTTGCGATTGGTGACAACGCTGATGGGGCTGATTGCCAGAGCCAGGGCGGCGATCAATCCCGCCTCTGGTCCGAAACGGCGGCGCACCAGGTAGTACAGCAGCCCGACTGAAAGCACACCAGCAATGGCTTCTGGCAGCAAGATGCTCAATCCGCTAAAGCCAAAGATTTTCGCGCTGGCAGCCTGTATCCAGAATCCGACCGGAGGCTTATCAATGCTCACGAAGCCGCCAGGATCGAAGGAGACAAAGAAAAAAGTATGCCAGTTAGCCAGCATACTTTTTACGGCAGCAGCATAGTAGGCGTTGGCGTATCCCTCTTGATTGAGTTTGTACATGTTCAAGAACGCAGAAATGAGAATGATCACGCCCTGCGCGATGCGGTGCCACAATAACGCCGGGTGCGTTTCACTGCTCTGTGCTACCTCATTCGATGCCTTCTGGTTTGCTAAATCTGGTAATATCACCGTATGTCTCCGGGTGCATTTGATTCCCTGGTATTTGTCTGTTTTCAGTGTCCAGTATAACCGAAGAGTCGTTACCTCCACAAGAAACCGCGCTCGTTCAGCGACGTTTTCATTAGCCGTTTCCGCTTCACCGTCAAATACATACTAATGCCAGCTACAACCACGCGGTTGTAGCTGGCATTAGTATCGAGGCATGGTATTAGACGATGGACTTTTCCAGCTTTTCAAAGAAGGTTTTGAGGGAGTTCCTGGTGATGCCCTGACCAATAGGATTATTGGCGATGGCGATAGGTCCTTCGAGTTCGGCGTTGGCATCATAGGTCAGCAGAGCGCCGTCGGCCTCGTCGGCAATGCTGATCTGGCTGGTGGCGTTGACGGAACCGCCTCTGCCCTGGCGTTTCACTTCCAGCACGAGCAGATTGGGGTCCTGGCGCTGGGCCATACGTATGATAACACCATACGGCCCCTTGAGTCCCGGCAGGGGAGTGGAGATATTCGCTTTGATGCGTGTTGGGTCGAGCAGTTCGACCGAATTGCAACCGGGAATGCAGTTCTGCAATACACCTGGATTGAGAATAGCGTTAAACACTTGCCAGCTATTGGCCTTAAATTTGTGCGTGCCGTTTAGTTTCATGTAACCCTTCCTCCAAATACTGTATTCTGGTCTTGACTCATCTTCTTTGTGACGAGGCCAGTTTTATTGCGGCTAATTCACGAA
>JADEYI010000977.1_pt1 | contig 26766 bp, 22 predicted proteins | sample 8542331 | NCBI WGS metagenome assembly JADEYI01 (sample SAMN16510988, study PRJNA670497) | mine drainage metagenome | isolation source: biofilm near Copperflume 1 | place: Germany: Marsberg coppermine Kilianstollen | collected 2018-02 | reverse complement strand
CTGTAGATACGGAGCGGTCGAGGCTTCACTCGTCCGCTTGACCCGCACCTAAACTAAATCCAAGATGAAACCCGCATAGGGCCGAGTGGTATACTGCCAGCAATACCATCACCGACCTGTGAGGGCTGTCTAATGAACGAGATGTTGGTCACCCTTTCAAGCATGTAGATTTCACTTTGGTATCAGTTTAGTGTGAACACGTAAAGTGAGCAGAGGACTTTAGTCACCACATATCAGTACTTATGTATGTGGTAAATAATCCCACCGGAGTGTACAGTTAACGAAGCAACAGACTCGAAGCGTCGAGCCTTATTGCAACAGAGTAATTCGCCGTTCAAGCTCTGCAAACCACCTCAGTCGTGGCAGGTATGCCTGTGATGCTGTGCCACCCAAGCTATATAAGTATATAGCGCCCCGATATGCGTGAGGATATAAAATGATAACCCTGCAAAAAAGAGAAGCTCCCACTGTAGCCGATCCTGATATGACCCCTGATGAATTAGAAAGCGAGTGGCGAAAGGCCAAGGAACGCTTCGACCAGGCACTTGCCCAAAAGATTGAAACTGATCGGATTTACGTAGCTGCTGCCACCGGACTGAACACACTTGACCGACTGGTGAAGAAAACAGAACATCGTGCTGCTGCTGCCAGACGTGAAGCCGCTAAGTCCCTCTTCAGAACAGCATAAGCGAGAGCGGGAGCAGAGGCTTTGAGAGAAGCAAGTCATGTTATCTGGCTGCAAAGCACTCAACGCCCACACTTCTTAGCGCACCGCCAATTTACAGTTCCGTTGCTGCACGCTGTCTCACCGCCGGAATCAAGAAGCTCCCTGGAAAGTGACCGGTAGGTGCTTTACGCCGTACACGATGGCGCTGCCTGTCGCTTCAAGAGGCGTAGCGACATCCAATTTAATCTCCCTCAACCGCTCTAGCATTAGCGTTAGAGCGATTTTGCTTTCCAAGCGGGCGAGCGGCGCGCCAATGCAAAAGTGAATGCCATGCCCAAAGGCGAGGTGCCTGTTCGGCGTCCTACTGATGTCAAAGCGGTCCGGGTAGGGAAATTGGGCTTCGTCGCGATTGGCCGAGCCGATTTGCGCGAGCACCATCTGGCCTTTGCGGATCTGCTCGTCGCCCAGGGTCACATCGGCGGCGGCCCGGCGGTACATCATCTGTACAGGTGATCGGTACCGCAAGACTTCCTCGATAGCGGCGGGCAGCAGTTCGGGCGCGGCCCGCAACTGCTCCATAAGCCCGGGGTTCTCGTTGAAGCAGAGAATAGCGTTGCCGATGAGGTTGGTGGTGGTTTCATTCCCCGCTACGAGTAGCAGGATACAAAAGCCCAGCAACTCGCGCTGCGTCAGGTGTACCCCGTCAATTTGAGCTTCCAGTAAGGCGCTGATGAGGTCGTTTTTTCCCTCGCGGCGTTGCTCAATCAGAGCCAGGAAGTACTCGCTCATTTCGGCTTGTGGGTTGGCGGTGCCTTCGCTGGCTCCGACGATAGCATCAGACCAGGCTTTGAAGCGCAAGCGGTCCGCCTGCGGTATTCCCAGCATTTCTGCGATCACAATCACAGGTAAGGGGTAGGCCAGATCGTCAATCACATCCATGCGCCCACCGGCGACTACTCGGTCAAGCAGCTCGTTTACGATAGCAGTGATACGCTCCGACAGACCCGCCACAGCACGGGGAGTGAAAGCCTGGGTCACCAGGTTGCGCAATTGCCTGTGACGTGGCGGATCCATCGAGATCACGCTGGCGCTCAATGGGTCGTCCTCATTCTGTCCGCCGCTAAAGTTCGAAGAAAAGGCAGCATGGTCAGAGAGGACCCGCATAACGTCGTCATAACCGAATACCTGCCATGTGTCATATGGTTCCAAGTAATAAACCGGGCGCGTGTCACGCATCAGGCGATAAGCGGGGAAAGGGTTTAGCCTCTGATCCTCAATAATGTTCTGCACCATGTATGCTCCTATCCGTCAATTTTTATGTGGTTTCTCCAGTTATTATCCGGCACAAAGGCAGTCGCGTCAAAGCTGCGGGCTACGGCTCAGTCGAATGATGAATGAACCCCACAAAGTAAGCAATATTACTGATGTACAACCAGCCTGCATCTGTTATATGTTGCTGTGACAGGAACCGAGAGCCAGGATGATACCCGAGGAGGGATCAAAAATGGACTGTAACAGCAGCATAGAAGCAGCAGCCGCCGTGAGCCAATCGCCTGAGTATGACCCTGATGCAATATTGAAAGTTGCGGCGCAGTCGCACCCCAATGCAGTTGCCGGGGCAATAGCCGGCGTAATACGCAGTCGAGGCCGCGTTGAGATACAGGCAATCGGCCCAGGAGCAATCAACCAGGCGATCAAAGCTGTGGCTGTGGCGCGTGGCTATCTTCGCCCTGACGGCATAGAAATCGGCTTCATTCCATCCTTCTTCGAAGTTACGATTGACGGTCAAGAAAGAACTGCTGTGCGTCTGCTGGTCGAAGTGCGCATAGCAATCGCCCCGGATGAAGTCTAGGAGGTCTGCCTGCAACAGGTGGGAAGCAGCGACGTTCAATGCCCGGCCTCAAGGTCGCGTGCAAATTTGCGCCATGCTTGTTCCTTTATCTTGTTACTGGACGCAGACCTTCCAGGGTGCAAACGGATGTGCAAAACTCTGGGAAGAGGCTATTGACAGAGGCAGCAAGCTGCGATATACTAAGGCTACTTCAAGATTACAACTTCGGTTGTAGGATTGAAGGAACAGGAACCCAGACGGTCCTCACGGATTGTTTGGGTTTTCTGTTTAGCCTTCGCTCATTTCGGAGCAACTTGTTGACCATTACGTGCTCGGCATTCCTTCACTGCCAGTTCGAGACGTTCAGTACGCCTCTAGTGGAGGAGCATTCTGCACATGCGTGTTGAACTGCGTTACGGCGGCCATGAGCACTATCGCCACCAGGCAGGCTATTACAGTGGCAACCCCACCGGCGTGCTCAAGGAGCAGACCTCCCAGAGCCGCGCCCACAGGCCTGGAACTCCACGCTACCATACGGAATGAGCTATTGACCCGCCCCTGTAGCTCGTCAGGAATGAGCGCCAGGCGGTAGGTGTAGGCCACCACGTTGTACAGGGGCTCGCCAAAGAAGAGCAGGCCATTGACGAGGGCCAGCGTCAACACATTTGGAGCGACAAGGAAGAGGGGAAAGACAAGCACGCGGAACCAGAGTACCAGGTCAATCGCCTTGCCGAAACTGATCCGCTTCTGGAGCTTACCGGCCACGAGAGAGCCAAATATGCCCCCTACAGCCCCTACACTGAATATGAGGCCGATTTCGACGTCCTGCGCGCCTCTCCCTTTCGCAAGCACTATCAGCAGGAGTGGCAGGACACCCAGAAGCAGGTTGAGGGCGCTGCCGAGAAAGGCTAAGTAGCGGAAGAGCGGTTGCGACCACCACCAGTGAATGCCTTCACCAATCTCGGCACGTAAGTTGCGACGCATCTCTCCGCGCTGCACCCGTTCGGTTTGCAGTTTCACCCTGACCATCAGCAGCGTGGCGACAGACACTCCATAGGAGACGGCGTCCAGCATGAACGGCACCATGCGACCCACAGCCTGATATAGCAGAGTACCGAGCGATGGGCCTACCAGTTCAGCAGTGCCCCCAACAGCGTTTATCTGCGCCAGAGCCTGTGGCAGCTGCGACTTTGGAACTACATGGGGCATAGCTGCAGACTCCGCCAGATTGAAGAGTACGAAGAAGGTGCCCTCTAAGGCGCTGGCTGCGTAAAGCTGCCAGATCGTAAGCGCACCAAGCGCAGAAGCAACGGGGATGCTCCCAAAGACAATCGCCCGCGCTGCATCGCACAGCACCATCACCTTCTTGCGGTCCCACCTATCTATGAGCGCGCCGAACGGGAGGCTAAAGAAGACGTAGGGTAACGAGCCGAGCGCGCCAGCCACCCCTGCTGCTGCCGGTGAGCCGGTGATGTCGAGCAGCAACAAGGGAAAGACGATGGCTGAGGCCGAAGTCCCTACCCATGAGACCGCTTGACCGCCCCACATAATCAGGAAATCGCGATTGCGCCAGAGGGATAGCCTGCGTTCTATCTGACCAGCATTCTTGTCAGCCTCAACCTCTTCTCTTTCCTCTTGTGTTTTTGGCTCGTCAACTGCGGCCAAAGGATGCCTCCGAAACCGTACCACCTCCCTCAAGAAGCTTCATGTAAAAGCCATCAGCACACAGGCGTCCAACTGCGGTAGCGCAGACGGTGAGGGGTCCTGGTATGATTTTACCTGATTGGCTTATCTTTGTGACAGAGCAATCGCAAAAATGGATACTCACCTTACGCAAGGTATGGCAGACGACAGACGACGCAACCGCAACGGACACAAAGGATGCAAAGGAGGCAAAGGCTCTATAGATTTACATATAAAGGCAATGGGTCATGCGCCTGTCGTGGTGCGTCATATGAGTTATAGCTCGTAGCGAGTCGCCACAGACGCTACCTCAAGAGTGAGGCATTATTATCACGTAGCCGCCATGAAAAGACATATGAGCATTCATACTGGACATCACCCTCATAGAAGCGTACGATAAAGCTATACGAAAAGAGTAAGAAGCTAGATCATAAAATTTGAGGCGTGTTACGCCTCACACAAACAAGGGAGTGCTCCATGCTCCAGTACAACGCGAATAATTTGATAGTCCACCAGGGCAACTCACCGGACCCTGGTGTGATGGTGGAGGTGACCCCGGAAATCGCCGGATGGGACTACATTCACTTTCAGGTGCGCCGCCTGGAGATACAGCAATCCTGGGCCTTCAACACCTATGAGAATGAGCTTGCGATTGTGGTCCTGGGCGGCACCATGAACGTCGGGTCGAACCGGGGCAGATGGCCTGACATCGGCCAGCGAAAGGACGTCTTCAGCGGCCTCCCCTTTGCCCTTTATCTGCCGCCGCACACCTCCTTTACGGTGACAGCAGTAACCGCCTGCGACTTCGCGGTCGCCTGGGTCTCCGCAGACCAGGAGCACTCGCCCCGCCTTATCACCCCATCTGACGTCGAGGTTGAGATTCGCGGCGGCGATAACGCCACAAGGCAAATCAACAGCCTTCTTCCGCCCGGCTTTCCGTGCCAGAGGCTGGTCATAGTGGAGGTGTACACCCCCGGCGGCAACTGGTCGAGCTACCCGCCGCACAAGCATGATATTCACAAAACCGGACCTGGTGGCGATCTCCTTGAAGCCGACCTGGAAGAGGTCTATTACTACAAGATAGACCCCCCGGATGGTTATGCTTTGCAGCGCGTCTATACCGCCCCGGAGTCGCCTTTGCACCGCGCAGGCTTTCCGATAGATAGTGTGCTTCTGCTGCGAGGTAACGATGTGGCGCTGATCCCTGAAGGCTACCATCCGGTAAGCAGCCCGCCCGGCTACACCACCTATTATCTCAATGTGCTGGCGGGCAGCGCCCAATCGCTCGCTAACAGCGACGACCCGCAATACTCATGGATCAAAGAGAGCTACCGGGCAGTGGACCCACGAGTGCCGTTATACGACATATCCCTCAAGTCCGGGAGAGCGAGATAGTGCAGAATACCACCTGCACATTCGACGTGATAGCTATGGGCCGCTCCTCGATTGACCTCTACTCAAACGATATAGGCGCTCCTTTTGAGGAGATCACGAGCTTCGCCGCTTATGTAGGAGGCTGTCCAACTAACATCAGCGTGGGCACGCACAGATTAGGTCTGCGCTCGGCACTCCTTACGGCGGTGGGCGATGACCAGGTGGGTAACTTCATTCTCCATTTCCTGCAACGCGAAGGGGTCGAAACAGCTTTCATCCACCGTAAGCTGGGCAGGCGGTCCAGCGCGGTGCTCCTCGGCATCGAGCCGCCCGACCGCTTTCCTCTAACCTTCTACCGCGACAACTGTGCCGACATTGCGCTGAATATCGACGACGTAGTGTCAACCCCGATTGCGAGCAGCCGTGTCTTGCTGATTACCGGCACTGGCTTGAGCAAAGAGCCAAGCCGTAGCGCCACTCTCTTTGCCGCCGAAACAGCGAGGCAGACGGGCACTACTGTGGCGCTGGATATAGACTTCCGCCCCGACCAGTGGGCTGATCCACGTGTCTTTGGGGTAACGATACGCTCGGCGCTGCGCCTCGTAGACATAGCCATTGGCACAGACGCCGAGATAAACGCAGCCATGCTTACCGACCCACAGCAAGTAAGCCTCACTCACTCGCAAGTCTCAGATGCCAGGGTGAGTGGCGACATTGATGCAGCGAGTGCGGCCTTGCTCTCGCTGGGACCCCGGGCGCTGCTCCAAAAGCGCGGCGTAGAAGGGGCGCGCGTTCACCTAGCACAAAGCGACGGCCCCGCCACTACTATTGACGTGCCCGCCTTTCCGGTCCAGGTAATAAATATCCTGGGGGCAGGCGACGCCTTTGCCTCCGGCTTCCTCTACGGCTATGTGAGCGGCTGGGACTGGCGTAAGGCTGCACGCCTGGGGAACGCATGCGGCGCGATTCTGGTGACCAAGCCGGGCTGCGCCAACTTTATGCCGACTTATGATGAGGTCACGAGCTTTATCGAGGAGCATGGTGGCTGGTGACAACCGCACGAACCGGATGGAGCAGCGCTATGGGTGAGCAGACAACCAGGCGGCTGACGATGGCACAAGCCGTCGTTGCTTTTCTGAAGAAGCAGTATGTGGAGCGCGACGGTGTGGAGCAGCCATTCTTCGCTGGCTGTTTCGGCATATTCGGGCATGGCAACATTGCGGGGATAGGGCAGGCGCTCCAACAGATGCCGGAGTTCCGCTACTATCAGGCCCGCAACGAGCAGGCGATGGTACACGCCGCCACAGCCTACGCTAAGACAAAGAACAGGCTGCAAACTCTCGCCTGCACATCGTCAGTTGGCCCTGGCGCTACCAATATGGTCACAGGCGCTGCCACCGCCACCATAAACCGCTTGCCTGTGCTACTCCTGCCGGGAGATACGTTCGCACGGCGTAATGTTGCGCCCGTGCTCCAGCAGCTTGAGGCCGACTTCACGCAGGATATATCGGTCAACGACTGCTTCAAGCCTGTGAGCCGCTACTGGGATCGCATAGTGCGCCCGGAGCAGATCCTCACCTCCCTACCCGAAGCCATGCGCGTGCTGACAAGCCCCAGCCAAACCGGTGCTGTAACCCTCGCCTTGCCGCAGGACGTGCAGGCTGAGGCCTACCCTTATCCCGCTGATTTCTTCCGTAAGAGTGTAAGCCACATCGCCCGCAACCGCCCCGACTGCCAGGCGGTAGAGAGAGCGGCCAGTTGGATACGGCAGAGTAAGCGCCCGCTTATCGTAGCAGGTGGCGGGGTAATTTACTCCGATGCCACCGAGAAGTTGCGCCGCTTCGTTGAGCAGACAGGCATACCGGTTAGCGAGACGATGGCGGGCAAGGGAAGTCTCCTTTACAGCCACCCGCTAAATCTGGGAGCGATTGGCGTTACAGGCACCTTCGCCGCCAACCGCATTGCCAGGGACGCCGACCTGGTGATAGGCATCGGCACGCGCTACAGCGATTTCACTACCGCCTCAAAAACCGCTTTCCAGCATCCTGATGTACGCTTTATCAACATCAACGTGGCCGAGTTCGACGCGGCAAAACAACACGCCCTTCCCCTGGTTGGCGACGCCAGAGTGACACTGGAGGAGTTGTCACAGATACTGGCGGGCTACAGCGTGGACCCCGACTACAGAGGCGCAGCCGAGCGATTGCATTATGAGTGGGAGCAGGAGGTAGACCGCCTTTACAGCATACGCAACACTCCCCTCCCCAGCCAGGGTGAGCTTATCGGGGCGGTCAACGAATTAAGTGGCGATAGAGCGATTATGGTCTGTGCGGCGGGCAGCTTGCCCGGCGACCTGCACAAGCTGTGGCGGGCACGCAGTCCCAAGAACTACCACCTCGAATATGGGTATAGCTGCATGGGTTACGAGATAGCGGGCGGCCTGGGAGCAAAGATGGCCGCGCCCGAGCGAGATGTTTACGTCATGCTCGGCGACGGCTCTTACCTGATGATGAACAGCGAGATTGTCACCTCGATACAGGAAGGTTGCAAGTTGATCATCGTGCTGCTCGACAACCAGGGTTATAAGAGCATTGGCTCGCTCAGCAGGTCGCTGGGTCAGGAGGGTTTTGGCACGCGCTATGTATACCCGCAGAACGGCGCGTGGCCCACAGACAGTGCAGGAGCGGAGGCGCAGACTTTGCCGGTGAACCTTGCTGACAATGCCCGCAGCCTCGGCGCTCGCGTGATTGAGTGCGAAAGCTACAACGACTTTACCTCCGCTATCGAGGTCGCACAAAAGAGCGACCTCACGACCGTGATATACATCCAGAATGACCGCTATGTGAGCGTGCCAGGCTATGAAAGCTGGTGGGACGTGCCGGTAGCCGAGGTCAGCGAAATGCCCTCGGTGCAGGCTGCCCGCCGTGAGTGGGAAGTGATGAGAGCAAAGGAGGCAATATGATCCAGGATGGGCAACTGCTGAACTACATCGGAGGCGAATGGAGACGCTCGCGTGCAGTCGAGTTTCTCGAAGTGATTAATCCGGCCACCGCCGAGAGTATCGTGCGCGTGCCCCTCACTCCAGGTGACGAAGTGGACGAGGCTGTTAAGCTGGCGGAAGCAGCCTTTGGCGGCTGGCGGCGAACCCCACCCACCGAGCGCATCCAGTATCTCTTCAAGCTCAAGGGCTTGCTTGAGAGCCACTTTGATGAGATAGCACGCCTCACCACCCAGGAGTGCGGCAAGACACTGGGAGAGTCGCAGGGCGAGTTGCAGCGCGGCATTGAGAATGTGGAGGTAGCCACAGGCATACCCTCCATGATGCAAGGCTATAACGTGGAGGATATTGCGCGAGGCATAGACGAGCAGATGATACGCCAGCCGGTGGGCGTGGTGGCGGCTATTACTCCCTTCAATTTTCCGGCGATGATCCCCCTCTGGTTTCTGCCTTATGCTATCGCCTGCGGCAACTGCTTCGTTCTCAAGCCATCTGAGAAGGTCCCGATGACGATGAGCAAAGTCTTCGAGCTTATTGATCGGCTCGGCCTGCCATCGGGAGTGATCAGCCTGGTGAATGGCGCGAAAGAGACGGTTGACGCCTTTCTCGATCACCCGGTGGTGCGGGCGGTCTCCTTTGTTGGGTCGTCGCAGGTGGCGAAATACGTCTACGGCAAAGCGGCAGGCAGTGGCAAACGCGCCCAGTGCCAGGGTGGGGCCAAGAACCCGGTTATCGTGTTGCCCGATGCGGATATGGAGATGGCTACTCGCATTATCGCTGACTCCTCCTTCGGCTGCGCCGGGCAGCGCTGCCTCGCCTCATCAGTGGCAATTACAGTGGGCGAAGCGCACAACAACTTCAGGGATCGTATTGTCGCGGCGGCAACTGCTCGTAAGGTGGGCTACGGCCTTGACCCGAGTACGGAAATGGGGCCTGTGATCAGCGCACAGAGCAAGCAGCGTATCGAGTCGCTGATCGGCCAGGGCGTGAGCAACGGCGCCTCAGTGCTGGTTGACGGGCGCGACTCCTGTATCCCAGGCTACGAGCAGGGTTATTTCGTTCGCCCGACCATCCTGGATGATGTAGACCCGCGCAGCGACATAGCGAATACCGAGATATTCGGACCGGTGCTCAGCCTGATGCACGTCGAGACGATTGATGAGGCGATTGGCCTGGTGAATGCATCACCCTACGGCAATATGGCCTGTCTCTTCACAAGCAGTGGAGCATCTGCGCGCAAGTTTCGCTACGAGGCGCAAGCAGGCAATGTCGGCATCAATGTGGGTGTGGCCGCGCCTATGGCCTTCTTCCCATTCTCTGGCTGGAAGGAGAGCTTTTTCGGTGATATGCATGCTCAGGGCCGGGACGCGGTTGAGTTCTACACTCAGAAAAAAGTTGTGGTCGAGCGCTGGCCCAAAGAGTGGTCGCGCACGTTTTAGTGGTCAGGCTCAGTAATCATGTCAATGCAGATACGCGTATTGACCATTGGCTGCTGACTGCTGACCACAAGAAAGGGAGATCGTGAAGAACATTCGCATTGCCAATGCTCCATGTTCGTGGGGTGCTCTAGAGTTTGAGGGGATAAAGGGAGAACAAATTGCCTATCCACAGATGCTCGATGAGTTGCGCGATACAGGCTATACAGGCACTGAGCTTGGCGACTGGGGTTTTATGCCAACGGAGCCTGATCTTCTGGAGCAGGAGCTAGACAAGCGCAACCTGGCGATGGTTGCGGCTTTCGTGCCCATAGCCCTCAAGTACCCTGAAGCCCACGCACGTGGAGAGATCGAAGCACTCAAGATAGCACGCTTGCTTGCCTCGGTAGCGGAGCAGGGCGAGGGGACCCAACCCCCACTCCTTGTGCTGGCTGACGCCAACGGCGCCGATCCGCTGCGCACAAAGTTTGCGGGCCGCATCACCCCTGAAATGGGACTCAGCCTTCCTGAGTGGACGACATTTGCGCAAGGGGCCGAGCGAGTCGCCCGCGCTGTGCGCGATGAGACCGGCCTGCTCACGGTTTTCCACCCCCACTGTGCAGGGTATATAGAAACGCCCGAAGAGGTCGCCCACTTCCTGAAGATGACCGATTCCGACCTGATAGGTCTAGCCTTTGACACCGGGCATTATCTATATGGCACAGGAGCCAACGACGGTGAGCGGGCGCTACAGGCCCTGGACAGCTTCGGCGGGCGCATACGGCATATGCACTTCAAGGATTGCCAGCCGGAGGTCGCCAGCCGCGCCCGCACGGAGGGTTGGGATTATTTCGCAGCGGTGCGTCATGGCCTCTTCTGCGAGTTGGGGCAAGGCGTTGTGCCGTTCAAGCAGGTAGCTGCCTGGTTGGAGGCGCATAATTATCACGGCTGGGTCGTCGTTGAACAGGACGTACTGCCCGGCATGGGCAGTCCCAAAGCCAGCGCGCAGCGCAACCGCGACTACTTACGGGCCGCTTTCCGCTTCGCGGAATTGTAAATTAGTAATTGGTAACTATGAATTGCGGCGGTGCGCTAATCAAATCACTGATTCGTATGCGCTCTTTGCGGTTCGTTCGTGCCTTCATTTAGGCGCATTTTACTGGAGAGAAGGAGCATAAGGAGTGGTGGAACTCAGGATGAGCAAGGGTAAGGCTGCGTGTCTTGATGCCTGTGCGGACGAGCACGGGGTCATTACTGCTCTGGCGGTGGACCACCGCACACCGTTGTTCAGGGCAATTGCTGAAGCTCGTGGGCCGGATGGCCAGGCGACTGCTGAGGAGATGACTGCCTTCAAGTCTGCTGTTACTCGTCTGCTCACTCCCTACGCCAGCGCCATCTTGCTTGACCCCGAGTACTCCCTGGGAGTGATAGACCAACGTGCTCCCGGAGTAGGCGTGCTACTGGCTTACGAGAAAACAGGCTATAACCCCCAGGCGGGAGGCCGTCTGCCCGACCTTCTCCCTGAGTGGAGCGTGCGGCGGCTAGTGGAGCGCGGCGCGAACGGCGTGAAGATATTGCTTTATTACAATCCCTTCGACGATGAGGGCACCAACACTGTCAAAGAGGCTTTTGTCGAGCGGGTGGGTGCCGAGTGCACCGCGCTCGATGTAGCTTTCTTCCTTGAGCCAATAACATATGACGATAGTCTGGGTGACGCCAAAGGACCGGCGTACGCAAGGAAAAAGCCGGAATATGTGATTCGCTCCATCGAGGAGTTCTCAAGGCCGCGCTACGGGGTAGATGTACTCAAGGTGGAGGCTCCGGTAGAGATGAAGTTCGTCTCCGGCACAAGCTCTTTTGCAGGCGAGGCTGCTTACACACGCAGCGATGCTCTTGGCTATTTTCGCGCCGCATCAGACGCCTCAAAGAAGCCTATGATTTATCTGAGCGCCGGAGTGAGCGACCAGGTGTTTCGTGAGATATTGGGGATGGCAGCAGATGCCGGGGCTATCTACGCAGGCGTGTTGTGCGGGCGGGCTACCTGGCAGGGCGGTATAGAGGTATATGCACGCGAGGGCGCTGAGGCGTTGGAACGATGGCTGCAAGATAAGGGCGTGGCGAATATGCATGCGCTCAACGAAGCCATCGCTGCAAGCGCAAGGCCCTGGTGGTCGGTGTACGGGGGCCGTGATAACCACTGAGCGCTGAAACAGCGTGTCTCCATGGAGGACCATTCTCCTATGCAGAAATAACCATGAAGCTTGTATTGCACTGCGTGCAACTGGTGTATGATTGAGGGGCAGTCGAGCAATCACATACGACAACTCATACGCTGGGTTGTTCCCGTACACGAGTGTAACCGGCTCGCGTAACAATTGAAGTAGCTCCTCCTATATCTCAAGGCTTACAACTTCACTCAAACCAGGATAGATGCCAAGACTTTCACTCCTCGCAAAGTTTTCCATTTCCAGCCTTTTGCTGCTGGCCGGGGTTAGTGTGCTACTTGGTGTAGGTCTAACCCGGCAGTTTGAGCAGCAAGCAGTTGAGCAGCAAAAGCTGGCACTGTCGTTGCTGTTACCACCCATAGTTGGACCCTACCTGACCCCCGATTTGCTGGCAGATGGCGCTCATGATCAAAGCTATCAGAATATAGACCAGGCGCTTTCATACCTGGGCGGCCTGGGATTGGTTCATGCAAAACTGTGGGACAAGCAAGGCAGGATCATTTACGCCGACGACGCGTCACTGGTGGGTCAGCAGACGCCTCCAGGCCCAGAACTCGTGCAGGCCTTGGCCGGAGCAAGCGCCGCTGAGATCGTGCCAACGAGCGCATCCGGTAGTGATGAGGATCGGGGTTATGGTGAATTGCTAAGAGTTTACACCCCTTTGCAATTGCCCGGCACAAGCGATGTGGCCGTCGCCTTTGAGGGTTATTTTGATGCTGCTGACCTGCAGGAGAGGATTGACTACATTACAGGCTTTCTATGGACGGGGGTAACTTTCGGCTTTCTCTTCGTTTATACTTCGCTCTTCATTATCGTCTATAACGCTTCACGTAAGATGACGCGCCAGAGCGACGAGAACGCACACCTTTACAAGGAAGCACAGAACCAACTGGAAGAGCGCAAGAAGGCGGAAAAAGAGACTCAGAGCCAGGTGGAGCGGCTCGCCGCATTGCGCATCATTGATTCCACTATCACATCCAGCCTGGACCTTCGTGTAACCCTCAGTGTGATTCTTGACCAGGTTTGCACCCAACTCCGCGTGGACACTGCCAGTATTTTGCTTCTTGACCAGGACACTGCCGGTATGACATTTGGCGACGGGCGCGGGTTTCGCTCAAAGTCCATAACCCAAACCTATGTGAGGCCGGGAGAAGGCTATCCAGGCCGCGCCGTTCTGGAGAGGCGCACCTTCGGCGTTGCGAGCTTCGCTGAGACAGGCGACCCGAAGCGAGTTGCCCAGCTTGCGAGTGAGGAGTTTGTCTCCTACTGCGTTGTGCCTCTCATTGCCAAAGGTCAGATAAAAGGAGTGCTCGAAGTCTTCCACCGCACTCCCCTGGAAGTTGACCAGGAGTGGGTTAGCTTTTTGGAGGCCCTTGCCGGGCAAACGGCCATAGCTGTGGATAATGTTACCTTGTTCAATGACTTGCAACAGTCGAACTTGAATCTGGCCCTCGCCTACGACATGACCCTGGAGGGATGGTCTCGTGCGCTCGACCTGAGAGACAAAGAAACGGAGGGGCATACCCAGCGCGTGACCGAGATGACCGTCAAACTGGGGCGATTCATCGGCATAAGCGACGCCGAGCTATTACAGATGCGCCGGGGCGCGCTTCTACACGACATCGGCAAGATGGGCATTCCGGACTCCATCCTCCTGAAGCCGGGGCCGCTCACCGACGTTGAATGGGAGATTATGAGGCGTCACCCGGTGTACGCCTTCGAGCTGTTGTCGCCCATTCCTTACCTGAAGGGCGCGTTGGACATTCCTTATTGCCACCACGAGAAGTGGGATGGGAGTGGCTATCCCAACAAGCTGAAAGGCGAGCAAATTCCTTTCTCCGCCCGTATCTTTGCCATAGTAGATGTGTGGGACGCGCTTAACTCAGACAGACCTTACCGCAAAGCATTACCAACAGACCAGGTATACGCTCATCTCGCTGAGCAGTCAGGGCGCCACTTTGATCCTCGCGTTGCCCAAGCATTTTTCAAGATGGAGATGTCCACGTTCCCTCAGTTGCGCCCTCAACACAGCCCGCTTACAAACTCCGGCCCTCTGCTGCCTCGCGATCTAACCGGCGTTCTATCGCTGCGACTGCCTCAGTAGAAAGCCGACCGCGGTGTTTCGTCCTCATAAGTGTTCAAACCTGGGCGAGGGCGATTCAGCAGGTTGCTTGTCTGATACAGCTTGTCTGCTGCACACGAACCGCAAAGAAGGCGCAACGGTGAGCGCACATACCTTACGCAACAGACGATGGACGGCTGCCCCTGAAGGGAATCTTAACGACTGGATCCCATTGCCTTTTATACATCCTGTGCTGTAAATCTTATAGAATCTTTGTGACCTTTGCGCTTCCATCGTCGGTCGTCGCTCGTCATGCGTAGGGTAAGCAGTTTATACTCGTCATTCGTCACTTGTGCTGACTGTTCGTCCCTCCGGGTTGTGGCCTTTGAAGACAGAGAAGAGCAGAGCCAGAGAAGGGATGAGCAGTAGTGCGCCGACGGGGGCGGTTGCCAGCAGGAATGTGAGGGTGGAGTCGGGGGCGGCTGCGGCTTCGAATGTGAGATCGGGATAGATAATGTAAGGCCATTGCGCAAGCGCCCAGCCCCACAGCAGCATCGTCACCTCGCCCGCTGCCGTCACCCTCGCCAGCACGAAACGGCGAGTGAGCACGGCCCACAGCGACAGCAGCGCCAGTGCAGTTCCAAGGGCCATCACGGGCAGTGCCCTCAAGCTGAACAGCCCCTGTGCGAGGTGCGGGGCCTGAACCAGGATGAGCGGCAAGATGACAACCGCGAGCGCCCCAACCACGCCGCCGGAAATGAGAGTGCGGCTGCGGAAGTCTTCCTGTAACTCGTCTCTTGTTTCCACCGTCAGGTAGGTGGCTGCAAGGTAGGCGAAGAGAGACAGGGCCAGCGCGCCTGACACGATAGATAGGGGTGTGAGCCACGACCTGAGATAGTCTACCTGCACCTGTCCGTTGACCATGCGTATGCCGCCCGCCGATACCGCGCCCAAACAGATTCCGAGAAGCACCGGCGTTATTATGCTTGCGCTGCCGAAAGCTCGCGCCCACACGCGCTGAGGCCCTGCCTCGTCTGAGCCGTGCGCTCGGAAAACAAAGGCCGCGCCCCGCAGAATAATGCCCACCAGCAGTAGGTGAAATGGGATGAAGAAAGCTTCGCTAAGGGCCGCGAACGCTATCGGAAAGGCTGTGAACAGGATCACCAGCAGAAAGATGAGCCACACATGGTTGGACTCCCACACCGGCCCCATCGCCGTAGCGATTGCCTCGCGCTGCTCCCTGGCCCTCGGCCCGCGCGCAAAAAAGTCCCACACACCCCCGCCAAAGTCGGCTCCTCCCAGCAGCATATACACTGTGAGCACCAGGAGCGCCAGCCCCGCGGCCATTACACTAAGTGGCGGCAACACCTTTCACCTCCTTGTCGTCGCGTCTCCTCTCCTCATTGCTGCCTTCCTCTGGCCGGCCCGTCGCCAGGCGCAGCAGGAGCCAGACCATCGTGGTTGCTAGCAGCACATAGAGGGCCACGAAGCTGATGAACGTCACCCAGATGCCGGGGGCGGGGGTGACTGCTTCGGCGGTGCGCATCAGGTTGTAGATAATAAAGGGCTGGCGTCCGACCTCGGTGACGATCCACCCGGCTTCCAGGGCCGCAACTCCGAGCACGCCGCTGAGCACGAGGCCTCTCAGCAGCCACTTTCCCGTCTCGCGCTTGCGGCACCTGAGCAGCCAGTATAGGGTGGAGAGGGCGAGGATACCAAAACCGCTGCTCACCATCACCTGGAATGCTATATGTACCACGGGCACGTCAGGCCAGTCGGCTCGCGGGAAAGCGTCCAGACCCTTTATCTCTGCGTTGAAGTCGCGCTCGGCCAGCAAGCTGAGGCCCTTCGGTATCTCTATGTCGAAGTTCACCTTGCGGTTGGCAACATCGGGTATGCCGCCGATGCGCAAAGGCGCTCCACGCTCGGTGGTGAACTGCGATTCCATAGCAGCGAGCTTGGCGGGCTGCGTTTGAGCCACGAGCCGCGCCGAGAAGTCGCCACTGATGGGCTGGATGATAGCTGTAATGGTGCCGAGCACAAGGGCAAGGTTCAACCCGGTTTTGTGGTAAATGTCGCGCCGCCCGCGCAGCATGCCCCATGCGTATACGGCAGCCACCATGAAGGCAGTGCTCATGTAGGAGGCTACTGTCAGGTGCGCCGCCAGCACGCCCCATGAGGGATTGATGAGAGCCTTAATCGGGTCTATGTTGACTGGCATGCCGTTGCGCACCTGAAAGCCTACGGGGTCTTGCATCCACGAGTTAGTGGACATAACAAGCACTCCCGACATCATGCCGCTAACGGCCACCGGCACCCCGCACAGCCAGTGGGCCAGGGGCTTGAGCCGCTTCCAGCCATACAGATAGAGGCCCAGGAATATTGCCTCGATGAAGAAGGCGTAGCCCTCCAGGGCGAAGGCGGGGCCGATAATAGGACCCGCAAAGCGCATGAAAGGAGGCCAGAGCAATCCAAGCTCGAAAGAGAGGGCAGTGCCGCTCACCGCGCCAATAGCAAAGAGGATGCCGGTCGCTTTGGCCCACTTCTTCGCCAGGTCAAAGTATACAGACTGCTTGCGCCGTAGCCATAGCCCCTCGGATACCAGCATGAGCAACGGCAGACCGATGCCCAGCGCCGCAAAAACCATGTGAAAGCCCAGAGAAATAGCCATCTGAGCACGTGCAGCTGTGAGATTATCCATCTTTATACCACCTTTGAGCCTGCGAGTTACTCGCAAACCTTATCTATATCGAATAATTTTCTGTGCGCCGTCCTCTTACTCCTCGTTGCGTTTCCGCTCAAGTTCAATGCTCTATATTGTAATCATACTCACTTTTGTGATAAAAATCACGAATAAAAGGGTTAATTCTGCATATAAAATTGCACTGGTGGAGGGGTGCTGCTCAACATCAGCTGCTCTGCTGTGAAAACGCGGAGGTTGAGAGTATAGACGGGTGCAGGACCGCTTGTATTTTCATTCGTAATAGTGGCTCAGAAGGTCATGCCTTACTCTGAACGACGCGTCATACAGGGTCAAGTCAAAGCCGGCTTTGGGTGTGCCAGCTCGGTTTCGTCATTCTGAACACAGTGAAGAATGACAAAGCATAGCCCGTTTGCGAAACGACTACTTTGAATAGATCCTACTCGCCATATGTAAGTGTCAGAATAGGGGTGCAAAGAGGGGGGTACAGGGGGCGACAGTCCCCGGACGGGGTTCTGGAGGTGTGCCCCAGATTTCCCTCCACCTCAAGTCTGAACACTTACCGCCATATCGCGAGTTGCAAGATACTCTACTTATCACATATAATGGTTCATACATAAACTAGGCGTTTCGCCTATGTGGGGCTGCATGGCACACCTGCGTTCGCGAAGAAGTGTCCACAAGCTTGCCTAAGGTGAGCAACATGAAATGTTAAAAGGAGCAAACAGCAATGGGAACATCGAGCAATGTTATACAAAGCGGTAGCCAGGCGGGCTACGCGCACCCTGAAGTGCTTGTGAGCACAGAATGGGTAGAGCAGCACCTGAACGACCGGAACATCCGCATAATAGAGGCCGATGAGGACGTCCTGCTCTACGAGCAAGGGCACATCCCTGGCGCGGTAAAGCTGGACTGGCATACAGACTTGCAGGACGATCTGAGAAGAGACTATCTGGATAAAGCAGCTTTTGAGAAGCTTTGTGAAGTGCGAGGGGTAAATAACGACACCACGGTCATCTTTTATGGTGATAAGAACAATTGGTGGGCGACCTACGCCTTCTGGGTCTTTCAACTATTCGGCCATACCAACGCCAGGGTAATGGACGGGGGCAGGCAGAAGTGGGTCGCGGAACAGCGCCCGCTCACCAAAGATGTGCCTTCCTTCTCAGGGGGTAATTACAAATACACGGCACAGGAGCGCCGGGATGAGGGGATAAGGGCGTTCAGAGACGATGTGCTCGATCTGCTCGATGCAGGCGAAGGGACAGATGAGAGCAGGAGCAAAAGAAAGAGTCACGCAAAGGGTTTGAAAGAAGGCGTAGCTCTGGTGGACGTGCGCTCAGGGCCAGAGTACACGGGCGAGATGGTGCACATGGTCAATTACCCGCAGGAGGGAGCGCAACGAGGAGGGCATATCCCAGGAGCGCGCAACATACCGTGGTCTCAGGCAGCGAAAGAAGACGGCACATTCAAAAGTTCAGAAGAGTTACGCAACATCTACGGCGGCGAAGGGGTAGTAGAAGATAAAGACGTGGTTACCTACTGTCGCATCGGAGAGCGCTCTTCCCACACGTGGTTCGTGCTGAAGTATCTCCTGGGCTACCCGCGTGTACGCAACTACGACGGCTCCTGGACGGAGTGGGGCAACCTGGTTGATGCGCCCATTGAGAAGGGCGCCGCTCCTCCCAGGTAGTATGCTTGTAACAGAAGACAGGCTCCCCTGACCACTTTCTGCGGCGGAGCGGGCAACGACAGACAACGACAGAGGCCAAAACAAACAAATAGCTCCGCCCGATGCGGGGTTATTTGTTTGTTTTCGAGAAGATAAATCCCTCTCTTGATGGCGCACTCAAAGGACTTTTGCAAACGGGTAAAGCCTGGGGTTGGATGCTGAGCTAGCTTTAGCGCAGGGCGGCAATGCGTGGCATGTCTTTTGCGAGTAGAGGGATAATCTCGGCGCTTAGACTGGGGGTGCAGGGGCAAGGCCCCTGACGGGGTGTCAGGGGTGTCCCCTGACACTCACCAGGAAGAAAGCCCCATCTCCCATGAAGGGAGAGGGGGTTGGGAGTGAGGGCGCACCCGCGCAGATACGTCTTGAAGATTGTTCTACCCCTACTCTGAACACTTACATAATCTCGGCACTTAGACTGAAAGCGGCTATTCGTTTATGATGTGGAGTATACCCATGACATTCACACTGAAAAGCTCGGTAATCTCAGATGGTGGTTCCATACCACCGCTTTATACATGCGATGGCCGCAATATATCACCGCCTCTACAGTGGGAAGACCCGCCTGCTGGCACAGCGGAGTTTGTTTTGCTTGTTGAGGATCCTGATGCCCCTCGCGGCGTCTTTACACACTGGGTGCTCTATGGATTGCCGCCGGAGACAAACTCTCTTCCCGAGAACGTAATGCCAGGCGCTGATGGGCCGGATGGCAGCAAGCAGGGCAAGAACAGCGGGCAGCAGGTAGGTTATACAGGTCCATGCCCGCCTGACGGTGCTCATCGCTACGTCTTCAACCTTTATGCTCTTGATAGCGCCGTGGGCCTTCCGGCGGGCGCTGCCAAGACAGAGCTTTACGAGGCTATGGGCGGGCACATCATCGCGGAAGTCCAACTGGAGGGTACGTACCAGAAGCGCCCGCCTGCTATCGAGGCCAAAGGTTCAGCAAAAGGGAACGACACCGGGGTTGGCGATGTGTAAGTTGTTTACTGTATATGGAGACTAGACGCCTGTAAGGGTGGCTCCTATATACCACCTCTTACACGCTTGAGGAGATATAATGCAACATCCCAGATGGTGGCTCGGTACAGTCGTGCTGCTTTTTTTGGCGCTAATAATAGGTTTTGTAGCTGGTGTCGGTTTCGACCGCTTTGCTTCCAGTCCAGGCTCCACCTCTCTTTCCTCTAGCAGTCAGCCGGGCAGCCTCGACTACAATCTCATAAACCAGGCTTTGCGCACTGTTAACCGGCAGTATGTAGACCGCCCCGCTATAGTGTCGCAAACACTCACCTACGGGGCTATCAGCGGCATGGTTGATTCGCTTGGTGATACCGGGCACAGCCGCTTTCTTAGCCCTGCTGACGTGCGCGAAGAGAGCAGTATGACAACGGGCGCGTTCGAAGGAATAGGCGCGGAGGTAGTGCAGAAGGATGGGCGCGTGGTAGTGGTGGCCCCGCTTGATGGAAGCCCCGCGCAAAAGGCCGGAATAAAGCCGGGCGACGTTATGTTGCAAGTCAACGGGAAAAGTGTAGAGGGGCAAACGCTACAGGAGGTGGTCAGCCAGGTGTTAGGTCCGGCGGGCACTACTGTGCGTATCACGATATTGACGCCCAAGACCAACCAGACGCGGGAAGTAACATTAGTTCGCGCCCGTATCACCTTGCGCAACGTTACCTGGCAGCGCTTGCCCGGCACCTCTCTTGCCCACATTCGCATCGCCGAGTTCAGCAATGGCGTAAGCCGCGACCTTGCCCAGGCCATTCAGGAGGCACAGGCGCAGCAAGTAACAGGAATAGTGCTTGACTTGCGCAACGACCCTGGCGGCTTGCTCAACGAGGCGGTTGCAACGGCCAGCGACTTTATCACACGTGGTAATGTACTGCTAGAGAAAGACGCACAGGGGAAGATTACGCCTGTGAAGGTTGAGCCGTCATCGGTCAGCGTGAGCCTGCCGATGGTGGTGCTGATCAACGAGGGAAGCGCTAGCGCCTCCGAGATCGTAGCGGGTGCTATACAGGACGCACGCCGTGCCCAGCTTGTCGGCGCTACCACCTTTGGCACAGGCACCGTGCTCAATGAGTTTCCTCTCTCTGACGGTTCGGCTCTCTTGCTGGCGACAGAGGAATGGCTCACGCCGAGCGGCCGGGTTATCTGGCATCAAGGTATCGTTCCTGATCAGGCAGTTGCCCTGCCACTGGACGCTGATGCGCTCGTGCCCGAAGCTGAACAGGGATTAACAGCAGGGCAGCTGCAAACCAGTGGTGATACTCAACTTCTGCGCGCTATCAGCGTGTTGAGCGGGCAGCCGCAGAAGTAGTCGGTGGTCGGTAGCCGTTAACAGATCGGTTTACCTTGCGACTATGTGTACTGACCACCGACCGCCGGCTACTTACCCTTGCTCGCCTCATTAGGCCCATGCCCTGCTTTACCCTCTGGCCCGGTCTCGTGCTGAAGCCTGCGGCTCAGGTGGTTTTTCAACTCCTCGGCCTTCTGCATATCCTGCGCCTTGAAGCGACGCCACATCTCCTGGGCATCACTATCCTTGTCTTGCTCTACATACTGATCATAGCGCCACAGGGCATCAACAATGTTGTGAAGAGCCTGTATCATGTTGTATGTGGCATCTGTCAGGGGTGTGTCGTGCGATCCTTGAGCGGTACCCACAGCGCTTTTATTCTGGCTGTTCATAAGAAGTGTCTCCTCTGGATTTTGTTACGCGCCAACTTGATCCGGTGCGGCTGTTATGTGAGCAACTCCTATGCCAGCCGCTTCGCCCTGGCTAGGATTTCACTCTTTCCTTACCGGCTGAGGAAGGCCCACTCGTAGGCACTTATCTTGCAATTTGCTATATAATGACGCGGTACCCAATCATCTTTTCTGGAAAGCCTGCTACGCCTGTCGCTTACCTTGAACGACGGCATACCGTGTGGCGATGTGTCGCGCACAAAGAGGGTTGCGCGACGCGCTCCCATACGCCGCCTGTTCTCGTTCCATCTATCCGAATACAGGAGCTTTATCCTAAGTGTACACCGTTTTGCTATCGCAGGCTGCGCTCATAGCCGATCATGTAAAGCGTCGCGTCGCTGCTATGGCTAAAGGGATCAACAATCGGCAGCCGAAGAGGCTCGCCGCAAAGAGGCGTGTAGACTGGGTAGCGCGACGTGCGGAGAAGTTCACTGAAAGCCTGGTCAACAGCAGTGTTGATGGAATACTTGCCTTCGACGTTGACTGCCGCTATACCCTTTGGAATCCAGGCATGGAACGGATAACAGGCGTAAAGAGATCAGTTGTGATAGGCAAATGTGCCTTCGATCTCTTCCCCTTTCTCAAAGAAACGGGGGAGGACAACTATTTTCACGAGGCTCTCAGCGGTAAAACGGTAGTAGCCAAAGACAGGCCGTTTATTGTGCCGCAGACAGGCCAGGACGGCTTCTTCGAGGGTTACTACGCTCCACTTCATGACGCCCATGGGAAGGTGATCGGAGCCTTTGCCATAATACACGATATTACGGAGCGGTGCCGTGTCGAACAGGAACTACGGGAAAGCGAAAGTAAGTACCGTATGCTGGTGGAGCAGGCCTCCGATGGTATCGCCATATACGACAGGCAGGGCATGATAGTTGAGGCGAACTCGCAAGTTTGTGCTATGGTCCGGTACACACGCGATGAGCTCCTCAGGCTCAACGTGACTGATGTTATTGCTCCGCACAACCTGGCAACTACTCCTCTGCGCTGGGAGAGCCTGAGCAGTGGTGAGCCTGTGATAGGCGAGCGGGTGCTACTCTGCAAAGATGGCTCGCTTCTTCCCGTAGAGCTTAGCGCCCGGATGCTCAGCGATGGGCGCGTGCAGACAATCGTCCGAGACATTACGGTGCGCAAAGTGGCCGACGAAGCTATACGCCTGCTCAATGAGGAGTTGGAAGAGCGCGTCCTTACGCGTACTGAGGAACTCGAGGCCGCGATACACAAGCTGGAGGTCGAGATCGCCGAGCGCGAGCGCGTTGAAGAACAGCTTGCTCATTTGCTCTCACGCGAGCAGACTTCTCGTTCCATCGCCGAGGAGGCGGTACGTGCTCGCGACGAACTCCTCTCGATTGTTTCTCATGATCTGAAGAATCCGCTTGCAGCAATCAAAGGCAACACACAGCTGTTGCAAAAGCGCATGGCGCGCTCGACGCGGGTTGAAGCTGCATATGGAGCCGAGAACCAGGCAAAACTCCTCGTGCGGATAGACGAGGCCGCAACAAAAATGCTCCTGCTCGTGGACGAACTTATGGATTTTGGCCACTTGCAGGGAGGCCAGCAACTTTCGTTGCAGCTACGTTCAACAGACCTTGTGGAGCTAGTCCGGCACGTGGTGGACGACCAGCAGCAGCGCACTAACATGCACAAAATAATCTTCGAGCCTTCTGTACCAAAGCTTGTGGGCCTCTTTGATGCGCCACGGCTTGAGAGGGTTGTTACTAATTTGCTCACCAACGCAGTCAAATATAGCCCGGCCAGCGGAGAGATTAAGGTTGAGGTTGCCCGGGTGGAGGACGCAACGGAGGCGCGCGCCCGCATCAGTGTGCGAGATCAAGGTCTGGGAATAGGCGCTGAGGAGCTACCCCACATCTTTGAGTGGTTCCGGCGTGCCGGTGAGCACTCGGGAAGGATAAGCGGGGCGGGTATCGGCCTTGCAAGCGCCCGCCAGGTGGTTGAGCAGCATGGAGGCTCCATCAGCGTAGAAAGCATAGAAGGGAAAGGTTCAACATTTACTGTTGAGTTGCCTGTCACCGCTCCGGCAGTGGAGGCAGGCGCACCTCTAACCCGCCGCTAATCGCCTTCTATATTCAGGATCAACAGTTCCATGTACTGAGGGTGGCGCTGGGTATACATGGTAACAAAAGGGCACCGGGGATTACCGTCAGACGTCGGGCGCGAGCGTCTTGCAAAGCTGCCTCTACCAACTTGCTGCCGATGCCCTGCCCCTCAACCTCTTCAGGCACTTCAGTATGTGTAAAGAATATGCGCTCACCGGAGAGCCTGTAGTCCAGAAACGCGACATATCCAGGTAGAACAGCTTCATTGTTTTTGATGATCAGACCATCAGAGTTCACGCTCATAATTCCTGCCTCTAATTCAATTACTCCAGTTTGCGCAGAGAGAGTGGATCGGTCGCCCTACGGCTACTTGCCTTTGCCCAGAGACAGAGCGACAGATTGAATAACTCACGTTACGCAACACAGGCCGGGAATCTACCCCGCGCATTATAACATTATCGTGATGCCGAGGAGGGCTGAAGGCTTGATGGTTGGGCATCTTACAAAGTAAGATGAGTTGGTAGTGTAACAATCAGCTACGGAAAGGTATGGCATCTATGGAGAGGAAAGTAGTAATTATAACAGGCGCGTCCAGTGGGATCGGGCGGGCGGTGGCTCTGCTCGCTGCTCGCAAGGGGTACAGTGTCGTGCTCAATGCTCGGCGGGAAGAACGGCTGGACGAACTGGCTAAAAAAATAGAGGCTGGCGGCGGCGAGGCGCTGGTGGTGGCAGGGGACATTACACGCTTAGAAGATCAGAAGCGATTGGTCAATGAAGCAATAGGCCAATTCCGACGGGTAGATGTGCTTGTCAATAATGCGGGGCTGCCACTGCCCACCAGCTTCAGCGAGACGGAGCCGGAGGAGTTGCGCCGCCAGTGGGACGTGAATGTGACCGCTCTTTCTACCCTGACACGTATCGCACTGCCTTACCTGCGTGAATCAAAGGGAGTGGTTGTGAATATCGGCTCGTCTATCAGCCGTTTCGCTGTGCCTGGCATGGGCAACTACAGCCCCACCAAGATCGCTGTGGCAGGCTTGAGCGACGCCCTGCGTAGAGAGCTAACCGCTCAGGGCGTAGATGTCTGCCTGGTTGAGCCGGGCCCTATCGCCACCGAATTCACCGAACGGGCTGGTGGAGACAGTGGCAGCTATTCACCGCTTTCTATCTCAGCAGCAGAGGCTGCGGTGCCGATTGTGCGCCTCTTTCAGCGCCCGCGCAGCCGTATTGTCGTGCCTGGCTGGCTGGGGCCGGTGCTGCTGGTGCTAGGCGCGCTGGTACGCGTAGCCTCTCCACTGGTTGATGCGGTTTTCTTCGCTCTCGTGAGACGTCGTATGCATCGCCGCTAAGAGAGTGCCCGCATGCGCTGGTCATGGTCCAACCAGTGCTGGGGTGCAGAGCGGCCTGCCGCAGCCGTGCTCAGGGTAGCAAACCGGCAGTCATGTGCCATAAGCGTATCGTGCCGTCGTCGGATGCCGAAGCAAGGGTCCGCCCATCTGGTGCCCAGGCGACTTTGTTGACCTGGGCTCTATGGCCCCTGAGGGTTGCCCACAACGTGCCGTCGGCCAGCCACAAGCGTACCGCGTTATCATTGCTGCCGGAAGCCAGCAGATCGCCAATGGGATGCCAGGCCACGCTGCTTACCGAGGCCCTGATCGAAAAGTGAGTGGCTATCCTGGTGCCGTCCGGCTTCCAGAAGCTCACGCCGTTGCCTCCCGCCAGGGTTCGGCCATCGGGTGACCACGCCAAAGCATCCACGTTTCCATTGTTCTGGATGCGCGTGGTTAGATTACCTGCGGTATCGTAGATTTCGACATTGCCGCTTTCGTTGCCTATAGCCCAGCGGGTACTATCGGGCGACCAGGCCAGCGCCCAGGCGGGTGTATCTCCTGCGGTGTGAGCCACCTCTACACCATCGGCACGCCACAGCTTGTAATCGATGGCCCCTCCGGCCAGCCACTTGCTATCCGGCGACCAGGCCAGATTGAAAAACTTGCCGCCGCTCTCCAGAGTACGCATCGTGCGCAGCAAGGTGCCATCAGGCCGCCAGAGTTGCACTGTGGGGTTGGGGAAAGTCACGATCGAAGCTACAGCCAATGTCTTGCCCTCTGGCGACCAGGCCAGACTAAAGACAGTACCAGCCCCACTCTTTATGGTGCGGACTGGAGATCCATCACGCTGCCACAAGCGAACGGTTTGGTCCCGCGAACCCGATGCCAGCAGAGTGCTATCAGGCGACCACGCCAGGCTAAAAATGCCGTCAGTATGGCCTCGCAAGGCGGGAAGTGGGGTGCCGTCAGACCTCCACAGGCGCACCTGTGGGTTCGCTCCATTACCTCCCAGTTCGTCTGAGCCTGCGGCCAGGAAGCTGCCATCCGGCGACCAGACCAGGTTGTTGACAGTGGTAATGATGCCCGTCAGCAGGGTTGAGGTGATTATCGGGCCCATTTGCGTCGCCGTGGACGGGGAGGGCGACAAGGCTTGGCCTGTGCTCGTCGGCCCCGGTGGCGTCTCGCCCGTCGTGGCCTGCGCGCCGGCAGCGCCTGGGCTCGGGCGGGTAGCGGGTGCGGGGCTAGGAGCAGGGCTGAGATCGCAGCCGGAACTCAGCGCCAGTAACATCATAAGGACAAGAGCGCGTGCCATACGCTGACCTCAATGGAAAATGGGGCACTGAGCGGTGATTCGTCAAGGCGAATCTTATACTATGGTGTACCACATGTCAAGACCAATTTAGCGGGGTAAGTGTTCAGAGATGGGGTAGAACAATCTTCAAGAGGTATCCTGCGCGGGTGCGCCCTCACCCCCAACCCCCTCTCCCATGAAGGGAGAGGGGGCTTTCTTCCTGGTGAGTGTCAGGGGACACCCCTAATACCCCGTCAGGGGCAAGGCCCCTGCACCCCAACTCTGAACGCTTGCTTTAGAGGGGTATAGGAAACACATTCTTGTGCCTGGCTGTATGCGCGTGTCACATTTTGCTACAGGATTGTACAAAGGCGCCCTAGGCAAACTGTGGGATCACGTCACGGGCGAACCTTTGCAATGGCTCCTGGTCGTAGGCCGCACGCGGTATGTAGATAATAAAATAAGTGACGCCTGCCTCGACCAGAGGCTCCAGGCGAGCGCGGATTTGCTCAGGAGTACCAACCCATACAGACTCAGCATATTCCTGATAGCTCTTGTTGCCTCTCGCCGCGGCGGTCGCCTTCTCAGGATCGTCGCCTTCTTTGAGCAAAAATACGTCGCGGCTGGTGGAGCGAATGATCTCATCATAGTTGCGTTCTA